>Ga0194127_10001042_pt1 | contig 42262 bp, 27 predicted proteins | sample TA2KigC100mmetaG_FD_148624 | JGI IMG/M metagenome (GOLD analysis project Ga0194127, IMG submission 148624) | Freshwater microbial communities from Lake Tanganyika, Tanzania - TA2015036 Kigoma Deep Cast 100m | ecosystem: Environmental > Aquatic > Freshwater > Lake | place: Tanzania: Lake...
TCGCCTGGGAAGCCGTCCGCCTGCTGCGCGAGCTGGGACTCGTCCCACGCCGCACGCTGCGCCTGGTTCTCTTCGCGGACGAGGAGCAGACCCAGGCCGGCGCCAAGGCCTACGCCGCCGCCCACGCGGAGGAGCTGGCCTGCCATCGCGCGGCGCTCGAATGCGACTCGGGGGGCTTTCGGCCCGTCGGCTTCCGGGTGGAGGCCGACTCGCTCACGGTCCTGCGCCTGCGCGACCTCGCGGCCCCGCTGCTGGCGCTCCTGGACGCGGCCGACATCGGGCCCGGCGGCAGCGGCGTCGACGTTTCCACTCTCGTCGAGCAGGGGGTGGTCGGCATCGGGCACCGGGTCGACTCGGCCCGCTACTTCGACTATCACCACAGCCCGGCCGACACCTTCGACAAGATCGACGGCAAGGCCCTCGCGCAGAACGTCGCCGCGGTGGCGATCATGGCCTACGCGCTGGCCGAGGAGCCGGGGCCGCCCTGCGCAGGCGCGGCCGCTGCCGGCTACGGCCAACCCAAGGGGGCCTGCGCGCGCGCTCAGGCGATGATCGCTGCGACCTCGGGGGCGAAGGCGATCCAGGCCGGCGCCACCGCGCTGCGGGCAGGCGGCAGTTCGGCCGACGCCGCCGTGACCATCGCGCTCGCGCAGACGGTGCTGTGCGCCGGCGCCTGGGACAGCTTCGCGGGCATGCTCTACGCGCTGCACTACGAGGCGGCGACCGGCGAGGTGGTGGCCCTCAACGCCGGCTTCGACATCCCGCGCGCGGAGACCGATCCGCTGTCGATCCCGCGCGCGCCGACCCCGAGCGGTCGCACGGCGCTGGTCGGCGGGTTCACCGCCGGCCTCGACTCGCTGCACGGCCGTTTCGGCCGGCTTCCCTGGTCGACCCTGGTGCAGCCGGCGATCGCGCTGGCCGACACGGGCTTCGTGGTCGACGCCTTCCTGGCGCGGATCCTGAAGGCGCGCGAGGCCCTGCTGTCGCGCACCGAGGCCGCCCGCGCCATCTTCCTGCGCGAGGGCCGCCTGCCGGTCGCCGGGGACCGCCTTCAGCAGACGACCCTGGCCGCGACGCTGCGCGCGCTGGCCGAGCTGCGTTCGGCGCCTTTCTACACCGGGGAGTGGGCCGCCCGCTGCGTCGACGCGGTGCGCGCGGAAGGCGGGCGCCTGACGGCGGAGGACCTGGCCGGGTACCGGGCGCGCTTCGAGCCGCCGCTGCGGATGGCCTACCACGGGTTCGCGCTGTCGACCCTGGGCGGCTCGGAGCTGGGTGGCGTCCAGCTGGTGGAGGGGCTCAACCTGCTCGCGCTGGCCGGGCTGCCGCGCGATCCGCACTACAGCCGCGATGCCGCGGCGCTGCACCGGTTCATCCAGGTGTGCCGGGCCGGCTACGTCCTCACCTACTCGCCCGTCTACCAGCCCGATCCCGGCCGGCCCCAGCCCATCCCCTGGATCGCCCCGGGCGCGCGGATCGAGCCCGCCCACGCCGCGGCGCTGTGGCAGCGGCTGCAGTCGCCGGGATGGGAAGCGAAGCTGGCGGCGGAGCTCTCGCCGCCACCGGCGCCGGCGAGCGGCGGCCACTCCGACTGCATCGTGGTGGTGGATGCGGCGGGCGACATCACGGTCCTGGTGCACTCGATCAACACCAGCCTGTGGGGCGCGACCGGCATCTTCGTCGATGGCGTGTCGATTCCCGACCCGGCGTCTTTCCAGCAGGACATGATGGCGCGCGCCGGAGCGGGGCAGCGGCTGCCCAACGTCGTCAACCCGGTCATCGCGCTGCGCGACGGCCAGCCGGTGCTCGCCGCCGGCGCCATCGGCAACGCGCTGCACGAGTGCATGCTGCAGGCCGTGGTCGACATCCTCGACTGCGGCCTCACCCCGCGGCAGTCGATGGCCATGCCCCGCTTCTGGGGGCCCTGGTGGGGCGGGGAGGCGAGCGAGTACGCCCGCCAGGCCATTGAAGCCGACGCCTTCGCCCCCGACGTCGTCGCCGGCGTCGAGGCGCTCGGGCAGCCCCTGCGGGCGATGACGGCCGCGGAGCGCCGCAGCCGGGTCAGCTACTGGGCCGCCATCCAGCTCGACCCCGCCACCGGATTGCGCTGCGCTGCGGCGCCGCCGGAATTCGATGGGCTGGTGGAGGTTCTCGGGCGCTGATCGCGACCGGGCCTGCCGCCAGCGCGCTCAGGCCGGCGCTCGCATTGACGCGTGCGGGAGCCGCACGCATACTCGATGCGACCCGAGAGATCCGCGGGGGCACGCCGATCGCGCGCAGCGAATCGCGGCCTCCAGCCAGGACTGGCAGGAGCAGATGCAGCGAGGCATTCCAGATGCGGCCGTCGACTCGCGCCGGACCGCCGCCGGCGACGGCGTGATCGTGACCGTGCAGTCGGCCGTCAAGCGCTTCGCGGCCGTCTCCGCGGTCGACGGCATCTCGTTCGCGGTGCGCCGGGGGGAGATCTTCGCGCTCCTCGGTCCCAACGGCGCCGGCAAGACGACGCTCGTGCGCATGCTCACGGGAGTTCTCCGGCCCGACGCGGGAACGATCGCCTACCAGGCGCTGCGCACTCCCGCGGCCGGCGAGTGGGCGCCGGCCGCGCCAAGTCCGGCGCCGCGCTCCTGGCCGCAGCCGGCCGACCTCGGCTATCTCCCCGAAGATCGGGGCCTGTACAAGGACCTGCCCATCCTGCGCACGCTCGTCTACTTCGGGCAGCTGCGCGGACTCCCCCGGCCCGCGGCCGAAGCGGCCTCGCGCGAATGGCTGCGCCGCCTGGGTCTGGCCGAGCGCGCGGGGGAGAAGCTCGACGCCCTGTCCAAGGGCAATCAGCAGAAGGTGCAGTTCATCGCCGCCATCGTGCACCGTCCGCTCTTCGCCGTGCTCGACGAACCGTTCTCCGGCCTCGATCCCGTGAACCAGGAGGCCTTCCTCGATCTCCTGCGCGAGCTGCGCGCGGAGGGCATGACGATCCTGCTCAGCGCGCACCAGATGCAGCTCGTGGAGCGCGTGGCGGATCGCGTCCTGCTCATGGACGCCGGGCGCGAGGTGCTCGCGGGCACCCTGTCCGAGCTCCGCCAGCGGGCGGGCGCGAGCCGAAGGATCGTCTTTCGCCTGCGCGGGGAGGCGCCGGAAGGAGCGCTCGCCGATCTGCCGGCCGTCCGCGCGGTGGAGCGGCCGGCGCCCGACGAGCTGGCGGTCGTCCTCGGCGACGGGGCTTCGCTCGGCGCTTTCCTGGCCGGGGTCGGCGGGCGGCTCGACATCCTCGACGTGCGTTCCGAGCAAGCGACCTTGCACGACATCTACGTGCAGGCGATCACGGGGCGCGGCGGCGGCAGGGAGGCCGCGCAGTGAATCAGACGCGACTGGTCTGGACGGTGGCGGGCTGGGAGTTCCGGCGCTTCTTCAAGCTCCGCGATCAGCTCCTCTCGCTGCTCGTCGGCGTCGGCATCGGGCTCGCCTTCTACGGGGTGACGAAGCTCATCAACCGCGGCGATGCCGCGCCCGTTCGCCTCGCAGTGATGCACGGCGAGTCGCTGCCGCTCACCCCGGCCCCGGGGAGCCGGCTCCGGCTCGAGGCCGCGCGGGAGCGGGGCGAGCCGGAGCTGCGGGACGCGGTCGCGCGCCGGGCGATCGATGGGCTCCTGATCCTGGACGGACTCGAGCGCGCCGAGCTGATCGTTCCCCGGGAGCCGCCCTGGCGCGCGGAGCTCTTCGAGCTCCTCACCGCGGCCCGGCGGCAGGCCGCCCTGCAGGCGGCGGCCCTGTCCCCGGCGGACCTGGCGCACATCCTGGCGCCGGTCGATCTCACGGTCAGCTTCCAGGACTCCGGCGCGCGCCCTTCGAGCAAGGCCGCGAAGCTGACGGCGGGGATCCTCATCGGGCTCATGATCTCGGCCATCTATCTCGGCTTCGCGTACTTCTTCACCGCGATCACCGGCGAGAAGCAGCTGCGGGTCACCGAGCAGGTCGTGTCGGCGATCAGGCCGCAGACCTGGATCGACGGCAAGCTCCTCGGCATCACGGCCACCGCATTCCTGGGCACGATCGGCTTCGGGCTCACGGTCGTGATCACCGTCCTCGTGCCGCGGCTGCTGGCGGGACAGCCCCTGGCGCTGCCGACCCTGGAGCCGGCAGCGACCCTGCTCTTCGCCCTCTTCTCGATCCTCGGGGTCCTGTTCTGGAACTGCTTCTTCGCCGCCGTCGCGGCGACGATCAACGATCCCAACACCTCGTCTCGCTCCACGGTGATGCTCTTGCCGTTCATCCCCGTGGCCCTGGCGTTCTTCGCCCTCGGCAAGCCCGACTCCCCGATCCTGCGCATTCTGAGTGTGCTCCCCGGGACCTCCTCCGCGGTGCTGCCGGCTCGGCTCGTCCTGGGCTCGGTGCCGGCGGTCGAGATCGTGCTCGCGCTTCTCCTGCTGGCCGGCGGCATCGTGCTGCTCCGCCGGCTGGCGGGGCGGATCTTCGCGGTGGCGATGCTCATGTACGGCAAGGAGCCCTCGTGGCGGGAGATCCTGCGCTGGGCGCGGGAGGCACGCGACGTGTGAGCGCGCGCCTCCCCGGCAGCGCGGGCGCCGCTGCCGTTGCCCCGCATTCAGCTAAGCAGCAAGAAGCTGCGCATCTCGCTTGGACTCGCCCGCATCGTGGCGTTCGCCGCTGCCGAGCGGGCCCGTCGCGTTGACAGTATTCACCTGCTGACCTATGATCGCACGCGGCCGATAATCCGTACGGACCTGGGTTTGCACAGACAAGGAGCGAATCATGGGTGTTGTCGTCATGGGCGTCGGCATCTGCGGAGCTTTTCCCACCTCGAGTGGGCTGTCGTACCGGGAGCTGATCGCCAAGGCGGCGATGGCCGCCTATGAAGAGGCGGGAGTCACCGCGGAACAGATCGAAGGCGCCGTCAGCTGCGAAGAGGACTTCATCTCGGGTTACTCGATCGCCGATGAGTACACCCCGGATCAGTTGGGCATGGTCCGCAAGCCCGTCTACACGATCAACGGGGACTTCACGCACGGCATCTGTTCGGCCGTCATGCAGATCCAGACCGGGCGCTTCAAGCTCCTCGTCGTGGAGGGCTACAGCAAGGCCTCGAACCTGCTGACCAAGGACGAGATCCTGCACTTCGCGCTGGATCCCACCTACAACCGCTTCGGTCTGTCGCCGCACTACCTGGCCGGCATCGAGATGCAGCAGTTCGTCCAGAACTCCGTCTTCTCGGCCGCCGACGTCGCGGAGATCGCCGCGCGCAGCCGCCGCCGCTGCCTGGGCAATCCCCTGGCGCCCTACGGCGAGAAGCTGAGCACGGCGGACGTGCTGGGCAGTCGCCCGCTGGCCACGCCGGTCACGGAGCTGATGGTCGCGCGCCCCGCCGACGCCGCCGTGATCGTGGTCCTGGGCAGCGAGGAGGTCGCCCTGGAGACGGCGTCCAAGCCGGTCTACATCTCCGGCACGGGCTGGGCATCGGGCAACTCGATCATCGAGCGGCGCGCCCACTACGTGTCCAGGGGCACCCAGCTTGCGGCGCAGACGGCCTACGCGGAGGCCGCGATCACCGCGCCCGAGTCCGAGCTGGATCTGGCCTATGTGGCGGACCTCTACGCCCACCGGCAGCTCATGCACATGGAGGCCCTGGGGCTCGGCCCGGAGTTCCTGCCCTTCATCAATCCCGACGGCGGCGCCCAGGGCATGGGCGACCTCTTCGAGGCCACGGGCGGCGCGCGCTTCTACGACGCGGTCCGGCAGCTGCGCGGCGAGGCGGGCGCCCATCAGGTCGAGGGCGCCAAGACCGCGCTGGTCCACGGCTGGCGCGGCCTGCCCACGGATTCCTGCGCCGTGGTCATCCTCGACGCGAACGGAGGCAGCCATGAGTAATCGAGTCGCAGTGATCGGCGCGGGCATGACCAAGTTCGTCCGTCGCGCCAAGGAGACCCCCGGCGAGCTGGCCGCTCAGGCCGTGCAGATGGCGCTGGCGGATGCTGGGCTCACGATCGACGACATCGACGCGGTCTGCCTGGGCACGGCGCCCGATGCCTTCGACGGCGTCCACATGAACGGCGAGCACCTGATCGCCGGCGCCGGCGCCGTCGGCAAGCCCTACCTGCGGCACTTCGTCGGCGGCGGCACCGGCGTGTTCAGTCCGATCCACGGCTGGATGCACGTCGCTTCCGGCAAGTACAAGACCTGCCTGGTCGTTGCCGAGGAGAAGATGTCGCCCTGCGTCCCGCACCCGGCCGGCGCCTTCCTGACGATCTTCGACCACACCACCGAGCAGCCCCTGGAGCTGACGCTGCTGCACATCTTCGGCATCGAGATGTGCCGCTTCATGCACATCTACGGCTACAGCGAGCGGGACCTGGCGGAGATCTCGGTGCTCTGCAAGGGCAACGCCCTGCACCACCCGGCCGCTCAGGTCGCCGAGAAGATCACCGTCAAGGACGTCCTTTCCTCGCCGGTGCTCTCCTGGCCGGTCAAGCGCCGGGACATCAGCCCGACGTCCGACGGCGCCGTCGCCATCGTCCTCTGCAACGAGCGCGTGGCGCGCACGCACTCGAAGGCGCCCGTCTTCATCGACGGCGTCGGCTTCCGCCTGGAGACCGCCTACTGGTGCACGCGCGACCTGGCCTATCCGAACTACGTGGCGATGGCGGCCCAGGACGCCTATGCGATGGCCGGCATCACCAAGCCGGACACGGAGATCGACATCTACGAGCCCTACGACCCCTTCAATTACAAGGCCCTGCACCACATGAACGCCCTGCTTCTGGACAAGTCGGGCCGCAAGGTGCGCGAGCTCTTCGACGCCGGCGCATTTGCGCGCGACGGCAGCCATCCGATCTGCCCCTCGGGCGGCGCGCTGGGCGTGGGCAATCCGATCGCCGCCACGGGCCTGATGAAGATCGCCGAGCTGTACTTCCAGCTCTCCGGCCAGGCCGGCAAGCGGCAGGTCGCCAAGAGCGCCCACCGCGGTGTGGCGCAGGCCTGGGGCGACTTGATGCAGGTCGGCACCGTCGTGGTCATGTCCTCCGAGGGCGCGCTGCCGTCGGGGCACGGCCGCTGGGGCGCGATGACCGCGAAGGACCTGCCGGCGACGCCGCTCAAGCAGGTGCAGGACGTGCCGCACATCGCCTACAAGCCCGACCTGCGCTACTCCTACGACAACGGCTACGCGCTGACGAGCTATCTGGAAGGGTTCAAGCAGGGCGCCCTGCGCGGCTCGCGCTGCACGGGTTGCGGGCGCATCATGATTCCCCCGCGGTCCTTCTGCGAGCTCTGCAATCTGCAGCCGGTGCACGACTACTGCGAGCTGCCCGACACGGGCACGGTGCAGACCTACACGCTGTCGCACGTGAACTGGGACTCCTCGCCCCTGCCGAGGGGACGGGTGGACGTCTTCGCGGTGATCGCCATCGACGGCGCGGCGCCCGAGATGGGTTTGGTGCACAGGCTGGGCGAGGTGAGCGCGAAGGACGTGAAGATCGGCATGAAGGTCAGGGCAGTCTGGAAGGACGCGAAGGACCGGGAAGGCTCCGTGCTGGACATCAAGTACTTCCGGCCGCTGGGGACCCGGGAGAGAAACCTGCGCACCGTCAAGCCGATCAAGCCCGCGGAGATCGACGCCGCGTCGGCCAAGTCGTTCCCGGGCAGGATCCCCATGGAGTACCTCTACACGGCCGGGCTGGGCGGCAGCCGCTTCTACGCCGATCTGGCCAAGGGCAGGCTCAGCGGCACCTGGTGCTCGCACTGCGAGGCCGTGCACGTGCCGCCGACGGCCTTCTGCGAGTTCGGCATGGTGCTGCTCGACGTGGACAAGCAGGCGCGCGCGGTCAATGTGGCGTCGGGCGTCGTGCTGTCCTTCACCGAGGTCCATGAGGACCGTTCCGGGCATCTGCTGGACGCGCCCGTCGTCGTCGCGCAGGTGGGCTATCCGGGCACCGTCGGCAGCCTGTTCGGCGTCCTGGAGCTGCGCAAGGGCCAGGCGGCCCAGGTCGGCGCGGCGGTGGAGCTGGTGCCGACGGGCAAGAAGGTCGGCCCCGAGCACGTCAAGTTCCGGCTGAAGGCGGCGCGGCGCAAGTAGGCGCGCGCAGCGTACCGTCAAGGGAGGATCCGCATGCCAGAAGCACTGCGCGTTGTCGCCCATTTCGGCGATGGCAGCGTCATCAAGGGCAACACCTGGGACTTCAATCCCACGGGTCAGTTGTTCCACCTGTTCCCGATCGGCAGCACCGAGGCGCGCGAGGTTCGCTGCGACCAGCTCAAGGCGCTCTACTTCGTCAAGACCTTCGAGGGCGACCGCGAGCGACCCAAGCTCCAGGGCTTCCTTGCGGCCCCACCCGAGACCTCCAAGGGCAAGAAGGTGGCGGTGCTCTTTCGCGATGGCGAACTCGAGTGCGGCTACTCGCTGACCTACAACCCGACGCGCAGCGGCTTCTTCCTCTTCCCGGCGGACAGCGGCAGCAACAACATCCGCGTCTTCGTCATGGTGGCATCGGCAGCGGAGATCAAGGCCGGCCCGGCGGCCGATGCCCTCGCGGCGCAGGTGCTCGCGGGCCAGGCGGGCGCGGCGAAGGGCCCTGCCAAGAAGCCCTCCGCCTAGGCGCGCTCCGCGCAGCGGTCGCGCAGCCCCGCCGGGGATTCGGCGAGATCGATCGCGTGGTCGCCCCCGCCGCCCTCAGCAGGGCGCTCGCGTTGACAGGCGCGCGAGCCGGACGCATACTTGGCGCCGCCGATTTCCCTCTACAGCGCCGTTGCCGCGCCATCCGCGCCTTCGGAGGCCCGCATGTTCCGCTTCATCCGCCGCGCGCTCCTGCACTGTCTCGCCCTCGCCGCTCCGCTCGCCGCGCCCGCTCTCGCCGGCGACGACCATCCCCAAGAGCAGAGGTGGTCGGTCGAGGATCCCGAGGGCGACTGGGACTGGCAGGAGGTGGCGATCGACGTCGAGGAGGGCACCTGGATGTCGGTGGACGTCTCGCCCGACGGGCGCACGCTGGTCTTCGACCTGCTCGGCGATCTCTACACGCTGCCGATCGCGGGTGGCGAGGCAAAGGCGATCACCACGGGCCTGGCCTGGGACGAGCAGCCGCGCTGGTCGCCGGACGGCGCCTCGATCGCCTTCACCTCGGACCGCGGCGGCGCCGACAACCTCTGGATCGTGGATCGCGACGGCGCGAACCCGCAGCAGGTGAGCAAGGAGAGCTATCGCCTCCTGAACAGTCCCGCCTGGTCGCCCGACGGCGAGTGGATCGCCGCGCGCAAGCACTTCACCAAGTTCCGCTCGGCCGGCGCCGGCGAGATCTGGCTCTATCACCGCACGGGCGGCGCCGGGCTGCAGCTCACCGAGAAGCCGAACGACCAGAAGGACCTGGGCGAGCCGGCCTTCTCGCCCGACGGCCGCTACCTCTACTTCAGCCAGGACGCGACGCCGGGGGACCACTTCGAGTACAACAAGGACGCGAACGGGCAGATCTACGTCATCCGCCGCCTCGATCGCGAGACGGGCGAGATCGTCGACTGGGTGACCGGCCCCGGCGGCGCGATCCGGCCGACGCCCGCGCCCGACGGCAAGCGGCTCGCCTTCATCCGCCGCGTGCGCTTCCAATCGACGCTCTTCGTGCAGGACCTCGCCTCGGGCGCCGAGCGCGCGCTCTGGTCCGGTCTCGACCGCGACCTCCAGGAGATCTGGGCGATCCACGGCGTCTACCCGCAGATGGCCTGGACGCCCGACGCGCAGGCGATCGTCGTCTGGGCGGGCGGCAAGCTGTGCAAGGTGGACGCCGAGACCGGCGCCGTGGCGACGATCCCCTTCCACGTGCAGTCGACGCGCAAGGTGGCGACGGCGCTGCGCTATCCGGTCGCCGTTGCTCCCGAGACCTTCCGCCCGACGATGCTGCGCGGCGTCGAGGTGGCGCCCGATGGGAAGTCGGTCGTTTTCGAGACGCTGGGCCGGCTCTGGATTCGCCCCTTGCCCGCGGGCCAAGCGCGGCGGCTGACGCGGCAGGAGAGCCACATGGAGGCCTTTCCCGCCTTCTCGCGCGACGGCAAGTGGATCGTCTACGCCAGCTTCGACGACCAGGCGCTGGGGGCGATCCGCGTCGTCCCCGCGGCGGGCGGCGAGGGCAAGGTGCTCACCCCCGAGCCCGGCCACTACTTCGAGCCCTGCTTCTCGCCCGACGGCAAGACCGTCGTCTACCGCAAGGCGGAAGGCAACTGGCTGCGCTCGCGCGAGTGGGGGCGGGCGCCCGGCATCTACGCCGTCGCGGGGGCGGGCGGCACGCCGGTGCTGGTGACCAAGTCCGGCCAGGCCCCGCACTTCGGCGCCGACCCGCGGCGCGTCTTCCTGCTGCGCGAGGGCGAGGAGGACAAGCGCGCGCTCGTTTCCCTCGAGCTCGACGGTTCCGACGAGCGCAGGCACGCGAGCTCCGCCGCGGCGGTCGAGTTCCGCGTCTCGCCGGACGGCAGGTGGCTCGCCTTCGCCGAGCGCTACCAGGTGTTCGTCACGCCCTTCGTGCCCACGGGGAGGAGCGTCGAGATCGGCCCCAAGGCTGACGCCATGCCGCTCGCCAAGGTGGCGCGCGATGCCGGCGACAACCTGCGCTGGTCGGGCGACTCGCGGCGGCTGCACTGGTCGCTGGGGCCGCAGCTCCTCACGCGCGACCTCGCGGATTCCTTCGCCTGGCTCGCCGGTGCGCCGGAGCCGCTCCCCGCGCCCGCGGCGGAGGGAATCGATCTCTCCTTCGACGTGCCCTACGGCAAGCCGGCGGGCACGATCGCGCTCGTCGGCGGGCGGCTCGTCACCATGCGCGAAGGCGAGGTGATCGAGGACGGTGTCGTGGTCGTCAGGGGCAATCGCATCGCGGCTGTCGGCCGGCGCGGCGAAGTGACGGTGCCGGTCGGGGCGAAGACCATCGACATCGCGGGCGCCACGGTCATCCCGGGTCTCGTCGACGTGCACTGGCACGGCGCCTTCGGCTCCGACCTCTGGATCCCCGAAGAGAGCTGGGAGCTCTACGCCAACCTCTGCTACGGGGTCACCACGGCGCACGACCCCTCGAACGACTCGCGCGAGGTCTTCGCCGCCGCCGACCTGCAGAAGGCGGGGAGGATCGTCGCCCCGCGGGTGTTCTCGACAGGCACCATCCTCTACGGTGCGATGGGCGCCTACCGCGCCGAGATCGACTCGCTTGGCGATGCGCGCGCGCACCTGCGGCGGATGCAGGCGATGGGCGCCATCACGGTGAAGAGCTACAACCAGCCGCGGCGCGAGCAGCGCCAGCAGGTGCTGGCCGCTGCGCGCGAGCTCGGGATGATGGTCATTCCCGAGGGCGGCGCGCTCTTTCCGGCCGTGATGACGATGGTCGTCGACGGCCATACCGGCATCGAGCACGCGCTCCCGCAGGGTGCGATCTACGACGACGTCGAGCAGCTCTGGGGCGGCACCGCGGTCACCTACACGCCAACCCTCGGCGTCGCCTACGGCGGGCTCGACGGGGAGCACTACTGGTACGCGCACACCGAGGTCTGGAAGGAGCAGCCGCTGGCGAGTTTCGTGCCGCGACCGCTGCTCGACGCCCGCGCGCGCCGGCGCCAGCTCGCGCCCGCTGAGGAGTGGAATCACATCAAGGCGGCCGAAGTGGCGAAGGCGCTGCTCGATGCCGGCGTGTCGGTGCAGCTCGGCGCCCACGGCCAGCGCGAGGGGCTCGCCGCGCACTGGGAGCTGTGGAGTTTCGTCCAGGGCGGCATGACGCCGCACGAGGCGCTGCGCTGCGGAACACTTGCCGGCGCGCAGTACGTGGGGCTGGACGGGGACCTGGGGTCGATCGAGGCCGGCAAGCTCGCCGACCTCGTCGTCTTGGGCGCCGATCCGCTCGCGGACATCCGCAACTCGACCCAGCTCCGCTACGTGATGGCGAACGGGCGCCTCTACGACCCGCAGACGATGAACGAGCTCGCGCCCGAGCCGCGGACGCGGGGAAGGTTCTGGTGGGAGTGATGCGTTCGCGGCAGATCCTCGCCTTCGCTGTCCTGGTAGCCGGGTCGACGACCGGCCAGGCGCAAGGCCAGGAGCAGTGGGCGATCTCCGCGGCGGCTGTCTTTCCGGGCGGCGCGCCGGCGAATCCTGATATTGCGGAGGTCCTGCGGCGGCTGGAGAGCCCGGCCGGGGAGGGCGCGCCCGTCAGCGCGGAGGAGTTCCTCGCCTATTGCGACCAGGCCGGTCCCCTGGTCGACCGCAAGGCGCTCTTCCGCTATGCCGTGCCCGGCAGCAAGCGCAATCAAGATCGGGAGCATGCCGAGTTCGTGCGCAGCCTGATGCAGGCGGAGCAAGTGCAGGCCGGCACCGACTTCCTGCAGGAGCACGACGCGCTGCTGCGGGCGGCGGAAGCGCGCTACGAGGTCGCCCCGCAGGACATCGTGGCGATCCTGATGTGGGAGTCCGGGCTGGGGCGCCACGTGGGTCGCCATCGCGTCTTCGATGTGCTGCTCGGCCAGCTGCTCTATCTCGAGCCGGCGATGCGGGTTGCCCGCGAGGAGCAGCGCGCCATCGACGGGCCGGGGACCCTCGAAGCAACGACGCCGAAGGAGCAGGCTCATCGCATCCAGAAGCTGACCCGGCGAGCGGTCACCAATCTGGTCGCGCTCGTGCGGTTGGCCAAGGCCAAAGGGCCCCATCCCACGCTCATGCTGGGATCCTGGGCTGGGGCGATCGGCTATCCCCAGTTCATGCCGGCCTCGTTCCGGCACGCCGCGGATGGCGATGGCGACGGAGTCATCGACCTCAATCACTGGCCAGACGCCGTCTTCAGCGTGGCGAGTTACCTGCAGGCCAATGGCTACGGTCCGAGCGCCGCGGCCAGAAGGCGGGGCATCTTCCGCTACAATCCGATCGATTCCTACGCGGATGGCGTCTTGCGCTACGCCAACGCGATCCGGGAGCGCGCCACGCGCGCCTCCGACGCGCCTGATCGCCCGGGAGCGAGTGGCGCCGACTGAGGAAGGACCGCGATCCACCTTGAATCGGGGCTACACCTACACCGAACGGATCGACGCCCGCGGCGCCGGGCGCCCGCTGCTCGAGCACCTCGCGTGGCGCTACCCGCACGGCAGTGCTGCCCAGTGGCGGGAGCGCATCGCAGCGGGGCAAGTTCGGGTCAACGGAGATCCGGCCACGCCTGACACAGCACTCGCGTCCGGCGACACGGTCACCTGGGCGCGGCCGCCCTGGGTGGAACCCGCGGCGCCGCTCAGCTACGAGATCCTGTACGAGGACGCCGGCTTCGTCGCCGTCGCCAAACCCATCGGCCTGCCGACCCTGCCCGGCGGGGGCTACCTCGAGCACACGCTGCTCGCGCTCGTTCGCCAGCGCTTCCCCGCTGCCTCGCCGCTGCACCGGCTCGATCGCGGGGCTTCGGGCGTCGTCCTCTTCACGAGAAAGGCCGCCGCGGCGCGCGCGATCGCGCTGGCCTGGCGGGAAGGGCGCGTCCGCAAGGTCTACCGCGCACTCGTCGCCGGCAGTCCCACGGAGGATTCCTGCCTGATCGAGATGCCGATCGGGCGCGTTCCGCATCCGATGCTCGGTGCGGTCTACGCCGCGCATCCCGCGGGTCTGGCCGCGCGCAGCGAGCTGTGCGTGCTGGAGCGAAGGGAAGGGGAGAGTCTCGTCGAGGTGGGCATTGCGACCGGCCGGCCGCATCAGATTCGCATCCACCTGGCGGCCGCCGGGCATCCGCTCGTGGGGGAGCCGCTCTACGCCGCGGGCGGCGGCCTGCGCGAGGATGCCGCTCGCCCCGGCGCGCCGGGCTACCTGCTCCACGCTTGCCGCCTCGCCTTCGCGCATCCGGAGACGGGCGAGCCCGTGGACATCCGCTGTCCGCCGCCGCGGGCGCTCCTAAGCGCAACGGAACGGGGCGCGCGCGGCCGCGCGGGCTAGATGCGCGCGGCCGCTTGCGACCCCCAGGCGGACACTCGCCCCGGCCGGCATCCTGCCCCCTGAGCAAGCGCTGGCATCCGAGCGGTTCGGGTGCTAGGCTCGCCGCGCTTGCGGGGCGCTGGGGCGCCCCGGCCGGCAAGGGGGGCCAGCGCGTGAGACCCGGACTGCGACTGCTCGACGACAGCCTGATCGGCCGCATCCTCGACGAGGCGAGGGAGATCCTCGCCAAGCTCGGCATGGAGATCCACAACGAGGGCCTGCTCGACCGCCTGGCCGCGCACGGGGCTGCGGTCGATCGCGCCACGCGGCGCGTCCGCTTCCCCGCCAGCGTGATCGATCGCGGTCTCCAGACGGCGGCTCCGGCCTTCAAGCTCTACGATGTGCTGGGGGAAGAGGCCTGCGATTTCGCGGGTGACAAGGTCCACTTCACACCGGGCTCGGCCGCCATCAACGTCCTGGACGCGCACAGCGGCGAGATGCGGCCGCCGACGACGGTCGACTACGTCGACTTCGTGAAGCTCGTCTCCCGCCTGCCGCATCTGGCCTCCCAGGCCACGGCCTTCATCCCCGCCGACGTACCCGAAGGCGTGTCCGATTCCTACCGACTCTTCCTCAGTCTGCTTTACGGCGAGAAGCCGGTCGTCACCGGCGCCTTCACGATCGCGTCCTTCGCCCTCATGCGCGACCTCCAGCTCGCCGTGCGCGGCTCCGCGGCGGCGCTCGCCGCGAAGCCGCTGACCGTGTTCAGCGTCTGCCCAACCGCCCCCCTCAAGTGGAGCGACGTCACCAGCCAGAACCTCGTCGACTGCGCCGAGCTGGGCGTCCCCGTCGAGTACATCTCGATGCCGCTCACCGGCTTCATGTCCCCGGTCACGCTGGTGGGCGCGCTGGTCCAGCACACCGCCGAAACGCTCAGCGGCGTCGTGATGACGCAACTGGTCCGCCCCGGCGCCCCCGCGCTCTACGGCGGCTCGCCCGCGGCCTTCGACCTCCGCTACGAAACCACGCCGATGGGAGCGGTCGAGACCCAGATGATCGACTGCGCCTACTGCGAGATCGGGAAGTACCTCGGTCTGCCCACCCAGGCCTACATCGGTCTCAGCGACGCCAAGCGCCTCGACGCCCAGGCGGGCGCGGAGACGGCGATGGGCGCCACCCTCGCCGCGCTCGCCGGCATCAACAACGTCAGCGGGCCGGGCATGCTGGACTTCGAGAGCTGCCAGAGCCTGGAGAAGCTGGTCCTGGACAACGAGCTCTGCGGTCTGGCGCTGCGCCTCACGCGCGGCATCGAGCCCAGGGAGGACTTCCCGGCGCTGCCCCGCTTCGAGGAGCTGCTCGCCGAGGGCCACCTGCTCATCTCCACGCACACCCGGCGCCACCTGCGCGCGGAGCACTACTTCCCGGGCCCCGTCATCGACCGCGCCAATCGCTCCCGCTGGCGGGAGGAGGGCGGCCTCTCGCTGGACGCGCGCGCCCGCCGCGAGGTCGCAGCCCACCTGGCCGCCTACGCGCCCTCGCGCCTGCCGCAGGAGACGAAGGCCGAGTTGATCCGCCTGATGACGGCCGAGGCCGCCCGCTTCGGCCTCGCCAGGCTGCCGGAGCGCCCGGCATGAGAAAGGTCTTCGGGTTCACCGCCGCCGAGTTCGTGCCGGCGCCGGAGGCGGTGCTGCGCGCCCAGGGCGTGAAGCGCGATCGGGCGGCGGACCCGCGCACGGCCGGGCTCTGCACCGAGGCCCTCGGACTCCTGGAGGGACTCGCGCGGCCGACCGGTCTCCTCCAGGAGCTCTCCCGCGCGGACTTCGCCGCGGTCTACTGCGGCGAGGGTCGCAATGCCGAGCGCTCGCCGCTGGCCGAGATCGCTCCCCGCGCGGAGCGCCTGGCGCTCTTCGCCCTGACGCTGGGCGCCCCGGTCACCGAGCGCATCGCATCGCTCTTCGCCGCCGGCGACTTCGCCCTGGCCGCCATGCTCGACGCCGCGGCCTCGGAGAGCGCCGAGCTGATCGCCGATTCGCTGCAGCGGAACTACGCCCGCGCCCTTGGCGAGACAGGCGGCCTCAACGGCCAGACGCGGCTTCTGCGCTACAGCCCTGGCTACTGCGGCTGGCACCTCAGCGGCCAAGGCGCGCTCTTCGCCGCACTGCGGCCGGCGGCGATCGGCATCACCCTGCGCGAGAGCTACCTCATGGAGCCGCTGAAGTCGATCTCGGGGGTGATCGTGGCGGGGCCGGGGGCCATCCACAGCTTCGCGGACGACTATCCCTTCTGTGCCGACTGCGACACGCGGGGATGCCGCCAGCGGATTCGAACCATCCTGCAATCCTAGACATCCAGGGAGGGCGAGCATGGAGATCCTGGAACGCGTCGCGGCCGAGTTGATGGCGGGCGAGGACGAGCGGACGGCGACGGCGGTCGCCGCGGCGATCGCGGCCGGGACGCCACCCGGGCGGATTCTCGACGAGGGCCTCATCGCCGGGATGAACGCGATCGGCCAGCGCTTCCGCGCGCACGAGATCTTCCTGCCCGACGTGCTGCTCGCGGCCAGGGCGATGTACGCCGGGCTGGGGCTCCTCAAGCCCCTGCTCGAGCAGGCCGGCGTGCCCGGGCGCGGCAAGGTGGTCATCGGCACGGTGCAGGGCGACCTGCACGACATCGGCAAGAACCTCGTGGGCATCATGCTGCGCGGCGCCGGCTACGAGGTGATCGACCTCGGCAGCGACGTCGCCCCCGAGCGCTTCGTCGCCACGGCGAAGGCCGAGGGGGCGGGCTTGATCGGCATGTCCGCGCTGCTCACGACGACGATGCCCGTGATGGGCAGGGTCGTCGAGCTGCTGCGGGCGGAAGGCCTGAGCGGCAAGATCAAGGTGGTCGTGGGCGGTGCGCCGCTGTCGGCGGCCTTCGCCGCGGAGATCGGGGCGGATGCCTACGCCTTCGACGGCGCCAACGCGGTGCAGACGGTGGAGGCCCTGCTCCGCGGCGCCGGTGCGGGGCAGCGCTGAGGATGCGCGGCCTCGGCGAGCGCCTGGCGGCGGGCGAGGTCCTGATCGGCGATGGCGCCCTGGGCACGCAGCTCATCGAGCGGGGAATGGGACCCGGGTCCTGCCCCGAAGCCCTGAGCCTGTCCCACCCCGACTGGCTCGAGGCGATCGCCCGCGCCTACGCCGCGGCCGGGGCCGACCTCGTCGTCACCAACACCTTCGGCGCTTCGCCCCAGAAGCTGGCCGCCTACGGCCTCGCCGACCGGCTCGAGGAAATCGTGGCTGCTGCCGTGGCCGCCGCCCGGCGCGGCGCTGGCGCGCGCGCGGCCGTGTCCGGCAGCATCGGTCCCACGGGCAAGCTGCTGAAGCCCTACGGCGACACCGAGCCCGCGGCGCTGGCGGCGGGCTTCGCCCGGCAGGCCGCCGCCCTGGCCGCGGCGGGCGTCGACGCCTTCTCCATCGAAACGATGACGGACCTCGCCGAGGCTGTGCTCGCCGTCGCGGCCGCCAGAGAGGCCGCCCCGCAGCTGCCCATCCTTGCCACGATGACCTTCGACGAGACGCCGCGGGGCTTCTTCACGATCATGGGCGCGAGCGTGCCCGCCGCCGCCGCCGGCCTGGCCGCGGCGGGCGCGGCCGTCGTCGGCTCCAACTGCGGCAACGGCGCGGCGGCGATGGTGAAGGTGGCCCGCGAGTTCGTCGCCGCCACGCGGCTGCCCGTCATCATCCAGCCCAACGCCGGCCGGCCCGCGGTGGTGGGCGGGAAGACGATCTACGGCGAATCGCCCGCGTTCATGGCGGAGCGGGCGCGCGAGCTGCTGGACCTGGGCGTCCGGGTGGTCGGCGGTTGCTGCGGCACGACGCCCGAGCACATCCGGGCCCTCGCCGAGACCCGCGCGCGCTGGCTCAGCGCCCGCGCCTGAGTCGCCTTCCCGCCCCGGGCGCTTCGCTGAGCGCCGCGGCGCCGCACTGGATCAGCCGTTTCGGCCGGCAGCGGAATCGCTGCGCGGGCCCCGGTTCAGCCAGTACTTCACCCGCGACATGCTCTGCTCGACCTCTTCGATCCAGAGCGCCTGCAAGGTGCTGGCCCTGCTCTTGATGAGCCGGCAGAGGTTGATCATGAATCGATAGCCGAGTCCGGCGTCGGAAGCCGCGAGCACCAGGAAGGCATCTCTGGGAATGACGATCACGCTTCCCGGCAAGGTGCACACTGCCGTGTAGATCGAGGTGCGAGGTTCGACCAGGGCCGACCACCCCAACATGTCGCCGCGTCCCTTCTCCTCGATCGGCACCTCGGTCTGGTGCCCGGCCGCGACGATTGCGATGGTCAGCGCGAAGCGGCCGTCCCGAATCAGGTACAGTGACTCGGCCGTGTCTCCCCTCTTGAGCAATTGTTCTCCCGGGGCGGTCTGCCTCTCCTCGGCGATGGCGCCGAGCTTCTGCAAATCAGCGTCCGTCAACCCAGCAAGCATGTCGGCGGCACTCAGCGAGCGTAGGTCCACCATCGCTTCGGTCCTCCCCTGCAAGCAATCCGCTCGGCTTCCGATTCCCCGCGGCGATCGCGAGGATCGGAGGGAAGCCTCGAATCCAGCATAGGATACTGCCTCCGGAAAAGGCAAGCTCGCTGCCTTCCTGAGCCGGCGCGCATCTTCGCGCAGGTCGAGTGCGCCCGGCCTAGCCGTGTCTTCGCCAGGGATGACGGTCTACGCGACGCCGCCGCGCGATGCGGCCTACCGCCATCGCGATCCGCACGCGGGCGTAGTTCTGCAACGTGATGAAGGCCTCGGCCGTCGAGGGCACCTCGGGCTCGGCAATGAGCAGCAGGGGAATCAGCGCCGTCCAGCGCAGGAGCCCCGTGAGGCCGAAGAGCACCTGCTCGGACTGGAGCGCGAGCGGCCCGAGGGCGAGCGGCTCGGGCAGGAAGATCCCCGAGAGCAGCATCGTCGCCATCATGGCGAGGCCCGCGCAGGCGCCGTAGAGGCCGGCGTAGGCCTGCCGCCGGTTGGCCGGCGCGATCGCCAGCACGAAGTTCGTCCCCACCAACCCCGCGCCCGCCCACATCACGCCCGAGAAGAAGGCCTCGACGAAGAGGATCCCGTAGTGGCCCTCGGACACGAAGAGCCAGGCCTGCGGGATGAAGCCGCCCATCACGATCGACAGCGCCATCGCCGTGCGGTTGCCGAGGCGATCGACGAGGCGCCCCCAGACGCTGAGCGAAAGCAGCGAAGCCACGGTGCTGATCGTGCTGTAGATCTGGATCTCGACCAGGGGCATCGCCAGGTTGTCGATCATGAAGGGCTGCCAGAAGGGCGCGCCGACGCCGACGGCCAGCATCCACCACACCGCGAAGACGAGCAGGCGGCGGAAGTTCGGGTCGCGGAAGGGCGCGACGAGCAGGGTGGCCGCGCTGTCCACCTCGTGCGCCTTCGGCCGTTCGGGCTGACGCCATAGCAAGAGCTGCCCGATGCCGCCTACCAGCGCCGCGGCAGCGAAAAGCCAGGCGAAGGCCGGCAGCAGGTTCTCGGCGCGGGCCCAGCCCGGCCGCGCGATGAGCGGCCAGTCGCCGCTCTTCTGCATGCCGTCGAGCAGGAGGCCGAGCAGGGTGCCCGCCAGCGTGCCCGCCACGAGCAGCCACTGCGAGCGCCGCGCGAAGAAGCGCCCGCGCACCTCGCGCGGGATGAGGTCGCTGATCCAGGCCACCCAGATGTTCGCGCTCACGGACTGGGTGACGGCGCTCGCGAGCAGCAGCGCCATGAAGAGCGCGAGCGCCGCCGCGGGCGACCAGACCAGCGCGCCGAGCCCGAAACCGAACACGAGCAGCCGGCTGGTCGCGGCCCAGGCCACGGTGGCGCCGCGCCGCGAGCGGCGCCGCCGCGTGAGCAGGGAGCCCAGCGGCTGAAAGAGCAGCGAGAACTGCCCGATCGCCGCGAGGAGCCCGAGCTGCAGCGGCCCCGCGCCGAGCAGGAGCGCGAACTTCGTCGTGAAGACGCTGCCCGGCTGGGCGATGGTGAAGTGAATCTGGGCGAGGGCGCCCTCGACCGTGGAGATGCGCGTCGCGCGCTGGACGAGCGCGGCGTCCGCGGCGGCCGGCAACGGCTGCTCGTCGATCATGCGCACGCCCCTCCGCTGAAGCCGCGCGAGAAGACCCCGACGCGGGCTGCACTGTCAAGACGGCGCTGCAGGTCCGCTGCACCTTCCCCTCGCTCGCATACTAAGCTCGCTCGAGAAAGGTGCAGCGGGCCCGCGCCGCCCTGGCAGTGCCCCGTGGCTTGCGTAGGCCGCCGGTCGCGCCGCGGCAGAACCCCCGCGCCGGGCCCTGCCCACGCGGCTGCAGTTGTAGCGCGCGCCCACGATTGCCGGCCCGCCGCACCCCCGCCGCGGACGCGGCACCAGCGCGGGTCCGTGCAGACCTTGCTGCGGGGTGGACGGCGGCGGCCAGGGCCTTCTGCGAATGAGCTTAGTATGCGAATGAGCGGAAGGCCCTGGCCGCTGCTTTCCCGCTGGGCGGCAAGTTCTGCACGGCGCTTGCACAGGCTTCCCCGTCCGCGGCGGCGATGCGCGGGCCCGGCGCCGAAGGCAAGCAGTCACAAGCGCTTGCCGGGGGCGACCTCGGGGCCTGCCGCGCGGGCGGTATCCGGCGGCCAGTCTCGCGCCGCCGGCTGGACGAAAAGCGTCCGCCGCCCCGCCGTCCCAGCTCGGGGGTTCCCGGTGCCGGCTCGCCAGCCTTCGCTCCGCCGCCTGCTCGCCACCGCCGTCCTCCTCTCGCTCGTCGCTCCGGCGGCACGCGCTGCGGAGCTGCCGCCGGCCGACGCCGATGCCGAGCTGCTCGCGCAGCAGATCGAGGCCGAACTCACCCGCCTGCGCCAGTTCACGGCCGCCTTCGCGAGCGATCCTCTCTTTCGCCACCACGAGCACTGGTATCGTCCCTGGCAGGACAATGCGATCGTCCAGCTCATGGATCGCACGGTGGCCAGCCTCGACGGCCTGCTGCTCACCCAGCTCGTCGATCTCGACGGCCAGCTCGTCGCCGTCAACGCGCACGGCGCCGACAAGCTGCCAGTCGATTCGCAGACGCTCTACCTCGACGACTTCCGCCAGCGCCCTTGGTTCCTCGCCCTCGCGGCCGCCGGCGCCCAGGCGCGGTCGCGAATCGAGGGGCCGGTCGACGACCCGGACGTCGCCCGCGTCTTCGTCAAGGAAGATGAGGTCCTGCGCGTGACGGTGCCGGTCTTCGCGGGCCAGCGTCTCGTCGCCGTGCTCAGCCACTGCCTGCGTTTCGCGCCGCTCGCGGCGCGCGTCGCCGAGGCGGCCCGGGCGCCCGGCGCCGAGCCCGGCAGCGCGGTCGCGCTCTTCGATGGGGCGGGCGACCTGATCGCGGGCGACGAGCCCGCGCTCGGCAGTCTCGACTGCGACGTCATCGAGTACCCGATCACGGCAGGAGGCGAGCAGCGCTGGACTCTGCGCGCCTATCTGCCGCAGGCCGGCGCCTGGCAGCGGAGCTGGCGCGACCTGCGCGCGATCTTCCCCACGCGGGCCGAGCTGACCAGCTGGCCGGCGCGCGCCTTCGGGACCTCGGCGCTGGTCGTCCTCACGGTCCTGGCATTCGGGTTCCTTCGTCGCCGGCGGGGCGCGCTGCCCTCCCTGACACGCGTGCCCTTCCTGAAACGCCGGCGGCCCTTGCTTCGGCGGGCGCCGCGTCCGGCGGCCTACAAGCCGGCGCCGCTGCCCAAGCGGCCGCCGATGGCTGCGCCGCGCGCGCCGCTCACCCCGGCCGAGAAGGCCTACGAGCTCCTTGCGGCCATCCTCGGCAGCTTGCAGGGCACGCTTCACGCCTTGGCTGACGGCAGCGAGGCCATCGCCGAGCACCGCCGCGATCCGCTCGGCGGTCGCGGCCCCGGCTCCGCGCTGCAGGCGCTGCGGCGCGCCGCCGGCCTGAGCGAGCTGCTGCGCGGACTGGAGAACCACGCCCGCCACTGCCGCGAGGACGCCGCGCTCGCCCCCGAGCTCAAGCAGGTCGTCGATGTGTTTGCGCGCCTGGGCCGCGAGATCGAGGCCCTGATGGCGCCCCTCGGCGAGACGGAGGCGCGCCTCGCCCGCCTGCCGCGCAGCGGCCTGCGCGCGGGCGCCGACGCCCAGACCTACGCCGAGTTGACGGGCGCCCTGCATCGCACCGTGGGTGTGATGACGGCCCTGCAGAGCGGGCTCGGGCGGCTCTCGCCGCGCGGCCTGCGCGGGGAGTCGCTGCCCGGGGCGGCGCAGCAGGACTGGCAGGAAGCGGCCGCCGAGCTGCAGGACCTGCTGCTCACGCTGGCGCGCGAGCTGGGCGCTACCTGCAAGCTGCTCGAACTGCTGCCGACACCCGCGGTCAGTTCGGTGATCAGCGTGCGCGACGTGAGCGCAGCCTCCGGCCAACTCGCGCCGAGCGGCGCCGCGGCGAGCGCGATCGCGCCGCCGGCGCTCGCGCCCGCTGCGCCGCCGCCGGACTTTGCCGCCGGTGGCGCGCGGCCCATCGGCGACGAGCCGACGCCGCTGCCCGGTCGCCCCGCGGCCGCCGCACCCGCGCCGGCATTCGAGATGATCTCGCAGCGCCCGGCGCCCGCGCCCAGCGCGCCGCCGCGCTTCGAGATTCTCGGGGGGCGTCGCGCCTAGATGCTCATTTGAGCAGGAGCATCTTCCGCGTAAGGCGGCGGCCTTCGACCTCGAGCCGCAGGAAGTAGACGCCCGACGCGAGGGCGCGACCGGCGGCATCCTTCCCAAGCCACCGCGGCTCGTGGTAGCCAGCCGGCAGGCGTTCGCCGGCGATCAAGGTGGCGACCCGACGGCCGAGCGCATCGTGGACACAGAGATCGACCGTAGCCGGCCGTGGCAAGCCGAAGCGAATCGTCGTGCTCGGATTGAAGGGATTCGGGCTGTTCTGCGAGAGGCTCAGCGCCCGCGGCACATCCGCATCGGGCAGGGCCGTAGCTGCGCAGCCCTGCCCGAAGGGACCCATCTGTACTCCGCACGCGTTGTTCGCGGGGAGGCAGGGGGAGTTCGCGGCAAGCTGGAGGTCGCCCGCTTCGCGATCGCAGAAGTGAGGATCGAGGGAGATGTTACCCTGGCTGCCCGTCGGATCGGGCAGGCCGAGGAAGTCGCCGCCCTCGTTGCCGAAGACATCGCTACAGCTCATCGCCAGAGCCAGCGTGTCGTTCGGGCTGTAGAAGCCGCCGCCCCCGGTGCCGAAAGCGAGGATGCAATTCGCCAGCACGGGTGCGGCGCCGGCCTCGAGGTAGATGCCGCCGCCGAGGGCCGTGTGCCCCGCCGCGATGGCGCCGTTACCCGAGAAACTGCAGTTGAGGAAGCTCGGCGCTGCGCTGCCCGCCAGGTAAACGGCACCGCCGGAGACATCTCCCGGGTCGTCGAGCATGCAGGCCTCGTTGTCGACGAAACTGCAGTAGATGAAGCTCGGGGCACCACCCTCGCAATAGATGGCGCCGCCGTAGGCATCCCAGGTCCAGCGCTCGTTGTAAGTGTAGAGAGGGGCTGCCTGATTGCCGATGAACTGGCTGTTGATAAAGATCGGTGAAGCGTCCTGGAGGTAGATCGCACCGCCCATGACGCCGATGTTGTTCTCGAATCGGCAGCCGAAGAACTGCGGGGCAGCATTGCCGCTGCAGTACACAGCGCCGCCCTGCGTCAGCTCGCCCTCTTGTCGCCCATCGTTGTTCCGAAAAAGGACATTCACGAGCTGAGGGCTGGATCCCCAGCAAGAGAACGCTGCACTGTCCAGGGCGTACAGGGCGTCGGGCAGGGCGCCACTGTCTTCGATGATCACATCTTCGAAGCGTGGGGCCCCCAGGCCATAGCAGCTGACTGCTACGTCGCAGTCCGCGATCGTGAGACCTCGGATCGTGAGGTCGTCATTCGCCTGCATCAAGAGCCCGATCGAGCCATGTTGCAGGACAGTCACCTGGGGGCCGCTGAGCGATTGCATGCAGATCGCCTTGTTGCCAAGATCGAGTCCTGGGATTCCGTACTCGTCCGTTGGCAGGTTGTAGGTGCCGGGGAGCACTATGAGTGTGTCGCCGTCGTCGCAGAAGTCCACGGCCTCCTGCAGGTCGGCAAAGTCGGTGGGAAACTGGAAGCGTGTGGGGTTGCTGGCGAGGTAGTCCTCGGCCGTGTGATCACTGGCCAGCTCGTCGTAGCTCCGGGCGGCGGGTGTGAAGCGCAGGTGCGCCGCGCCCGGGGTCAGTGTCCCGCTCCAGCCTTCCGGGAGCCAGACGCCGTAGCTGCCGTCTGCCTGGGTCTCTACGAGGACGGCCAGTCCTTCAAGGAGTACGCCGGGCAGCCCCTGGCTGGCCGCGTCGCGCACCGTACCGGCGATGCGGTGCAGGACGCCGGTGCCGCCCTCGCCCAACGCACCGATGAGGACGCCGCAGGTGTTGCCGGTGGGCAGGCAGGGCGAGTCGGCGTGCAGATGCCAATCGCCTGCGCTGAGGTCGCTGAACAGGGGATCCGCGGCGAGGTTGCCGCCCTGCCCCGTGAGATCGCCGAACTCGCCCGTGTAGTTGCCACCCTGGTTCTGCCAGAGGTTGCTGCAGTTGATCGACAGCAGCGCGTCCTCGCTTCCCGAGATGCCGCCGTCCCCAGCGTTGAAGGCGACCAGGCAGCGACTGAGCGTGGCGCTGCCGCCGGCCAGCGCGATGACCGCACCCACGCCCGTGCAGGCATTATCGACGAAGGTGGCGTTCATGAGACTGAGCTGACTGTTCTGGGCGTCGAGACCGCAGGCGAGGACGGCGCTGCGGTTGCCGCCCACGAGCAATCCGTCGATTGCGACGCTGGACTGGCGCAAGGCGATCCCCGCGCCGCCGCCGTCGTAGGCATAGCCATCCACGATGACGATGTCCTCGAGCAGTGCCCCGGCTGCGCCCTGCATGTAGATCGCGCCGCCGGCGCCGCCGACACCGCCGGCGCGGCAGTGCACGAAGCGAAGATCGCGCAGGGTCGGCGAGGCACCCGCGCTGTAGATGCCCCCGCCACTGGCGCTGCTCGGCATGCCGTCGAGAATCGTGAAGCCCTGGATCAATGTGGCCGGTGTCTGGCCCTGATTCACGGTGAAAGCACGATAGTAGTTGCCGCAATCCAGGGTGGTCACTTCAGAGCCTCCCGAACCGAGCACCACCACGTCGAAGGGGGGCAGGAGCAGGTTGCGGTTCCCCGTTCCCGCGTAGGTGCCCGGAGCGACGAAGACCGTGTCGCCCGGGGCAGCCACCGCAAGGGCCGCTGCGATCGTAGGGTAATCAAGGGGCACTTCGAGACCGGTGTCGTGCGAAGCAACGAAATCCTGGTCGATCTGGTCGACGACAACGCCGGTGTAGACTCGACTCGAGGGAGTGAAGGCGTAGCCAAGGAGGCTTGGGACGAGGGTGCCGCTCCAGCCGTCCACCACATCGACGGCGTAGCTGCCGCTCGCGTCCGTGAGGACCGGCGGGCCGCCTGCTCCCGTGATCTCGACGCCGACGAGCGGCTGCCCATCGCCGTCGATCACGTGCCCGGCAATGACGATGCTTGGATAGGTGCACCCGACCGCGAAGCAGCCCATGAGAGAACCGCAATCGTTGTGCTCAGGCAGGCAGGGGGAGGCAATCTCGAGCGAGTAGTCACCTGCATCGAGGTCGCAGAAGCGTGGGTCTAGGCTGATGTTGCCGTCAACGCCGATCGGGTCTTCCGGGAAGTTGACGAAATCACCGCCGGGGTGGCCGTACAGGTCGCAGCAGTTCAGAGTTACCGTGGCGCTGTTCGTTCGCTGCAGACCGCTGCCGGCGTTGAAGGCAACGAGGCTCTCGCCGAGCATGCCGATTGCCTGATAGCCGAAATTGAGCGTGGCCAGGGGTGAAGTGTTGGCGACGATCGTGAGGCTCTGGAGATCGAGCGTCGAGTTCAGGGCTGAGAAGGCGCCGCCCGTATTGCCGGCCTGGTTTGCGGCTATCAGCGCCTCACTCAGGTGAATCACGGACTGCGTCGCGTAACAGGCGCCCCCGATGTCGTCGGCGGTGTTGCCTCGCAAAGTGGCTCCGGTGGCAGCGAGTTCCGACCCGCTGGCATAGATCGCCCCGCCATCATCGCCGGCGACATTGTCCGTGAGAAGGAACTCACCCGCGACGGTCACCTGCGCTTGGTCGAGGTGGATTGCCCCGCCGTCGCCCGTGCTCGTGCACCCGCTGATCCGGATGTCGAAGAGCTGGACGTCGGTGGCATGAAGAGCCAGTGCGCCGCCATTGCCGGCCCGGCAAGTGGAGAAGACGAGATCGCGCAGGGTCGCACGCGAACCGTCGAGGTAGATGCCGCCGCCACGGCCGACACCCGAGATCCTCCCTTGGTAGATCGTGAAGCCTCGGATCTCAGCGGCCGGGCTCTCTCCACCGGAAAGGTAAAAGGCGCGGTTGAGATTCTGGGGATCAATCGTGGTTCCGCCGGAGCCGGCAATGCTCATGACCAGGATGTCCAGCCCTCGCAGCCGGATGCCGCTGTTACCGATGCCCCGGTAGGTACCGGGTCCGCAAAGGACGGTATCACCACTGGCGGCATGATCAATCGCGGTCTGGATGTTGAGGAAGTTCCCGCTGCCGTCCGGGTTTACCCGAATGACAGTTCCGCCCGCCGGGCCAGCGATGATACTGAGGATGATCGCAAGGAACGCTGAGCGCATGGCCCCTCCCTTCCCGTGCGAATCAGATGATAGCACAGAAAGACGAGGCCGCGCAGCCGCGAAACTGAACAGCTAGAGCGTCTGGCAGCTACCGCGGGGGATCCAGCCTTCGAGCTGCTCGCCGAGACTGACGCGCAGCCAGTCACCGCGCTCCTCCTCGACGCGCAGCTCGGCGCCGGCGTGGATCTGGAACAGGGTCAAGAAGTCCGCGCCGGGCCCGCTGGTCACCCCGACCTGCGGCGCGAGCAGCACGGCCTCGCGGCCGTTCCAGTCCTGCCACTCGGCCGTCCAGGCGGCGATCGAGACCAGCGGCAGCAGCACGCCCAGCCCGACGAGCGGCCAGCGCAGGCGCCGCCAGGCCAGCACGCGCAGGAGGCCGAGCACCGCGAGTGCAGCCGTCAGCCAGAGCAGGACGAGCCCCGCCACCGCGAATTCGCCCGACGAGACGCGCGAACGCAGCCCGCGCCAAGCGCGCGGCGCCGCGGAGCCGCCCGCGGCGACCTGATCGCCGTCGGCGCGGCGCGCGCGTGCGAGAGCGAGGTTGTCCCGCAGCTGCGCGTCGCGCGGAGCCAGGCGCTCTGCACGCCGATAGCTGAGAATCGCCCGCCCGAGATCGCCCTGCTGGTAGTAGGCGTTGCCCAGGTTGTACCAGAGGTGACTGTCCTCGAGACCCTCGCGGGCGAGCGACTCCCAGATGCCGGTCGCGCCCGCGAAGTCGTCGGCCTCGTAGCGCGCCGCCGCGTCGGCCATGCGCTGCTCGAGGCTGTCCGCGGCCAGCGCCCGCGGCGCGAGGCCGGTGGCCGCCAGGAGCGCCGCGAGCGCGATGAGCCCAAGGCCGATGGGCAGGCGGCGGCCGCGGCGCGGCGCGCCCGTCTCGCCGTCGAGGCGCACGATGAGCGCGCGCGCCCGCTCGATGAGGGCGTCCATGCGCTCGCCCTGCTTCTCGGCGACGCCCGGCGCAAAGCGCGCGTAGTCGCAGTCCTCGAGCAGCCCTCGCGTGAGCGCGCAGGACTCCTCGGCGGCGCCGGCCGCGCGCAGGCCGCTCTCGGCCGCATCGCCGGTGAGGCCGGCCGCCGAGAGCTTCAGGCGATCGGCGAGATAGCCGCGCAGGCCGACGGCCAGCGCGGTGCAGAAGCCGTCGTAGTCGCCGGCCGCGCGCGCCTGCTGCGCCGCGCGCAGGCGGGTCGCGGCGACCTTCAGCGCCCCGCGCGCGCGGGTGCCCGCCGCATCGGCCAGCTCGGCCTCGCGACGGCGTCGCCAGACCCAGGTGCCGGCGACCAGCGGCCAGGGCAGCGCGAGGAAGATCCAGAAGGCCGGCGAGCGGGGGAAACGCTTGCCGTCCTCGGCGAGCAGCGGCTGCGTCTTGATGTGGTGGACGTCCTTGCCCAGCAGCTCCACGCGGTCCGGCCGCAGATCGCCGAAGACCACCGGCGCCGTCTCCTGGCCCGTGCCCGGCGCCACCTGCAGCGTGATCGGCTGGGTGGTCTCGGTGCGGTAGCGGCCCTGCGTGGGATCGAACCAGGCGTACTCGATCGCGGGCAGCGTGAAGCGTCCTTCCTCGCGCGGCACGATCACGCGCGTGAAGCGCTTGTCGACGCGGATGCGCTCGCCGTCCACCTTGGTCTTGCTGTCGAGCTCGGCGTCGTAGGCCTTGAAGGCGGGGCCGGGCTCGTAGCTCGGCTCGGCGAAGGCGCGCGGGTTGCCGAGGCCGCTGAGCGCGATCGTTACCGTGAGCGGCTGGCCGGCGGCGTAGGGCCCGGGATCGACGCGCAGGTCGAGGCTGAGCTGCTCGGCGACGGTGCCCTGGAAGTTCGCGGGCCGGCCGGCGCTGGGCAGGGGCAGCACCTCGACCGCAAGCTCGGGCGTGCGCAGGAGCTTCTCGGGGCCGGCGTCGAAGGCGAACAGATCCCAGCGGCTGCGGTCGCGCAGGCGCACCTGGACGCCGGCCGCGCCGACCTTGAGCGTCCCCGGCTCGCTGGGGAAGAGAGCCATGCGCAGCTCGGTGGCCGCGTAGTTGACGCCGTCTACCGAGCGGAAGCCGCTGATCTCGTCACCGAGGGGCTCGGTCCAGAAGCCGGTGAACTCGGGCGGCGCGTACTGCGGCGTGCCGAGGAAGCTCACGGTCGGCTTGCGAAAGAGCGCGAAGTGGTGCGTGAGTTGCTGGCCGACATAGACGCGCTCGCGGTCCAGCCAGGAGCGCACGAAGACGTCGCGGTTGCCGGCACCCGCATCCTCGCGCCCGCCGCGCCGCGCGGGCGGCGCGCTGGGCTGGCCCGCGGGCGGGGCGCCGGGTGCGGGGGCGCCGCTGCCGGCCGGAGCGACCTGCAGGTCGAGGCGCCGCGTCTGGTAGACCTTGCCCTTCACGCGCACGGGGATGGCCGGAATCTGCAGCTGTCCGCTCTTCAGCGGCACGAGCGTGTAGCGGTAGATCTTCGAGCTGCTCGTCTGTCCGTTCACGAAGGAGAAGCTGCTCGAGCTGGAGCTGCCGGCGAGGGCGAAGTCGGCCATCTCGGGCAGGAGCGGCGCTTCGCTGCCGCGCATCGGACCGGTGATGGTGATCGTCAAGTTGAAGGACTCGCCCTCGACGGGCGACTGCGTGTCCAGCGTGGCGTCGATCTGGACCTCGTCGTCGGCGCGTGGAGCGGGCGCGACCAGCGTCGCCAGGGCGAGCGCGAGCGAGAGCGCAAGCAGGGGGCGACGCATGGCTACCAGTCCTTGTCCACGCGGGGGTCACGCGGCTGGAGCTGCCGGTTGCGCTCGGCCTGCAGCTCCTTCTCCTCTTCGAGCATCGCGTCGAGCAGGCGCTGGGCGTCCTCGGGGTTCATCTGCTCCTCGTCCTGAGCTTGCTGGACCTGTTGCTCGCGCTGCTCCTGTTGCTGTTGCTGCTGTTCCTGCTGCTGCTGCTCCTGCTGTTGCTGTTCCTGCTGCTGCTGTTCCTGCTGCTGCTGTTGGTTCTGCTGCTGGTTCTGCTGATCTTCCTGATCCTGGTTCTGCTGCTGGTCCTGCTGCTGTTGCTGTTGCTGCTGCTGCAGCTCGCGCAGGACGCGCTCGTAGTTGTGCCGGGCGTCCATGTCGTCCGGGTCGAGGAGCATTGCGGCCATGTAGGTCTGCAGGGCGGGTTCGAGCTGCCCGCTGGTCGCCAGCGCGTTGCCGAGGTCGTAGAGCACGCCGGCCTTGGCCGCGGGGGTCGGCGCGAAGCGCAGGGCCTGCTGCGAGGCGGCCAGACCTTCCTCGAGCTGGCCCGAGCGGGCGAGCGCGCCGGCGAGGTTCTGCTGCAGGACGGCGTTCTCCGGCCGCTTGAGGGCCTGCTCGCGGTAGGCCTTCGCCGCCTCGTCGAACTTGCCGTCCGCGAGCAGGGCGTTGCCGCGCGCGTTGGCGCGCGCGACCGCGACGGGAACGCGCGGTGGCTTGCTCGGCGGCGCCGGGTCCTTGGCGAGCGCCCGTGCGGCGCCGAGCCCGGCGACGAGACACAGCGCGACTAGAAGCGGCCGGACCATGCCGTCTCCTCCTTGCGACCCTCGGCGAGGGCGAACTCGAGCGCCAGGAGCAGCAGGGCGAAGCCGACGAAGAGCGGGTAGCGCTCGATCGGCTTGCGCGCCTGGCGTCCGGTCATCTCGCGCGTCTCCATCTGGCTGATGGTCTGCTGCAGGTGGTCCAGCTCGAGGTTGCCGCCGCTGGACTCATAGTAGGCGCCACCGGTCGCGGCGGCCACCTTTTGCAGCGCATTGCGGTCGAGGCGGCTGAAGACGGGCCGGCCCTGCCGATCGCGCAGGTTCTCCTGGAGGGCGCCCGAGTCCGGATCGCGCAGCCCCACGGTCGAGCCCTCGGGGGTGCCGATGCCGATCGTGAAGATGACGACGCCCTCCTTGGCCGCCTCCTTGGCGGCGGCCAGGGCGTCGCCCTCGTGGCCTTCGCCGTCGGTGATCAAGACGAGCACCTTGAAGCGTCTTTCGCTGCTGCCGAAGGCCGCTGCGCCGCGGCGAATGGCCTTCTCCAGGTTCGTCCCCGGCACGGGCACGGCATTCACGCCCACGCCGTCGAGGAAGAGGGTTGCCGCCGAGGCATCGAGCGTGAGCGGACAGCTCGTGATGCTCTCGCCGGCGAAGGTGACCAGACCCAGTCGATTGCCCCGCAGCAGGCGGAAGAGGTCCTCGACCTCGCGCTTGGCCGCGCCGATGCGGTTGGGCCGCAGGTCCTCGGCGAGCATGCTCTTGCTCGTGTCGAGGGCGACGACCACGTCGAGGCCACGGCGCTTGACCTCCTGCAGGTTCGAGCCGATCTGCGGGCGCCCGATCGCGAAGAGCACGAATCCGAAGCCGGCGAGGAAGAGAAGGAGCTTCCAGCGCAGCCGGGCCGGGGCGAAGCCCGGCACGAGCCGGGCGAGCAGCGCGGCGTCGACCAGACGGCCGCGGGCGCGGGCGCGAGCCCGACCGCCGAAGAGAGCGACCAGCAAGGCCAGCGGCAGCAGCCAGAGGAGAAAGAGCAGGCGCGGTTCGCCGAAGCTCATGCTCATGGCGAAGAGAGCGCCCGCACCGGCCGTCATGGCGACCTCCGCAGCCAGAGCTGGGCGAGAAGGAACTCCAGCAGCAGCAGCGCCGCCGCCGGCAGCAGGAAGGGCAGACCGGCTTCGTGGTAGTCCACCCGTTCGATGCTCTGCACCTCGCTGCGCTCGAGCTTGTCGATCTCCGCGTAGATGCGCGCCAGCGCCTCGTTGCTGGTGGCACGGAAATAGCGGCCACCGGTCAGCTCGGCGATCTGGCGCAGGACCGTTTCGTCGAGGTTGGACATCACGTACTGGTAGCGCTTGCCGAAGAGCATATCGTCGACCGGATAGGGCACCTGGCCGTCCTTGCCCACGCCGATCGTGTAGACCTTGATGCTCATGGCCGCTGCCGCGCGCGCCGCGGTGAGCGGGTCGACGCTGCCGGCGTTGTTGTCGCCGTCGGTGAGCAGGACGATGACCTTGCTCTTCGCCTGCGACTCGCGCAGCCGGTTGGTCGCCGTCGCCAGCGCGGTGCCGATCGCCGTGCCGTCCACGACGACGCCCATCTTCACCTGGCCGAGGAACTGGGTGAGGAGGTCGTGGTCGAGCGTGAGCGGACAGGCCGTGTAGGCCTGTCCGGCGAAGGCGACGAGGCCGATGCGGTCGTTCTGGCGCCGGCTGACGAACTCGGCCGCCTGCGCCTTCGCCTCCTCGAGGCGGTTGCGCGGGCGGAAGTCCTCGCCCTTCATCGAGGTCGAGCTGTCGAGCGTGAGGATGATGTCGACGCCCTCGCTCGTCACTTCCCGCGTGCGCGTCCCGCCCTGCGGCCGGGCGAGCGCGATGGCCAGCAGCACGAGTGCGGCCAGGCGCAGCGCGGGCGGCAGGTAGCGCAGCGCGACGCGGCCGCGCCCGGCTTGCAGGCGGTGCAGCGCCGCGGCCGACACCGTGAAGACCAGCTCGTGGCGGTCGCGCCGCCACCAGCGCCAGGCGACGAGCAGCGCCGGGACGGCGAGCGCGGCCAGGGCGGCCGGGTAGACGAAGCGCTCGATCACAACACCGCCTCCGGCAAGCCTGCGGCGGCCACGCAGCCGAACTCGCGCGCCTTCATGCGGCGGCCTCCGCTTCGGCCTCGGGACTCGCGATCTCCGCAAGGGGGCGCGTCGCCTTGATCAGGCGCCGCGCGGCGGCCAGGGACTCCACGCACTCGGCGCGGCTGGGCTGGCGGTGGGCGAACTTGACGAGGTCACCGCGCGCGAGGTCTTCGAGCAGGGGCGCGCTGAGCTGGGGATCGAGAACGAGCTGGCGGTCGCCGTCGGGTCCGCCATGCAGCGCACTCTCGATTTCCTCGCGGGTCCAGTCGCTGAAGGGCAGGCCGAAGCGCCGCGTCAGGTAGCGGCGCAGGATGCGCGACAGCTCGAAGTAGTAGTCGACGAAGGCGCCGCGCGCGGGCAGGTCGGCCAGCGCGAGAGCTTCGAGGGCCGCGAGCGCTTCCTCGTCGGCGGGGACGGCTGGCGCCGCGGGCGCCAGCGCGCGGGCGCGCCGGCGTCGCCACCAGAGGAGCAACCAGAGCAGGGCCGCCAGCAGGAGCGCGATCGGCAAGCCCCAGCGCGCGGCCAGGCCGAGCCAGTCGCCGCGCAGCTCGCCCGGCGCCTTCCAGTCGCGCAGGGCGCTGCTGTCGGGCCCGCTGGCTAGGGTCGACCGGCAGGCGAGGGCGAGCGGCGCGGTGCTGAGACTGCGCGCCTCGCTCTCGCCGGCGAGCCGGTAGCGCAGGCGCTGGCCCGGGATGAGGAAGGTGTCCGGCACCGCGCAGGTGAAGGCGAGCCGGTACTCGAGCGTGTCGGCGCCGGCGCCGCGCAGGGTATCGGCGGCGATGAAGTCCGCGAGGCCGATCGGCTCGCCGCGCGCCCGGCGCGCGCTGAGCTCCTCGGCGAGCCGCGCGTCGAGGCGATCCGGCAAGGGGAGGAGCTGGTCGCCCTCGACCACGAGGCTGTCCAACCGCGCGCCGGGCGCAAGCAGGACGCGCCAGCGCAGCTCGTTCGGCTGGCCGACGGCCTGCAGGTCGCGCGCGAGGCGGGTCTCCACCGCGATGCCTTCTGCGCGCGTGCTGTCCAGGCGCGGGCGCGCCGCGCCGGTCAGCTCGTCGAGAGTCGGCAGATCGGCCTTCTCGAGCGCGTCCCGGGGCACGACCGGGAAGCTCGGTCCGGCAGGCGCCGCGCCGGGCCGGCCGGGCGCCGGCTGCGCGCCGGGCTGGCCGGGCGCCGGCGGCGCCTGGGGGATCGTCGGCCGCTGGGCGAGCGCGCCGGCGCCGCCGAGGGCCAGGGCTGCTGCGGCCAGGAGCGGCGACAGCCAGGCGCGGGCGCCGCCGCGCGCGCTGCGGCCGAAGCCCTTGGCCAGGCGCTTGGCGCGCCGGCGGAAGAACTGCACGAGCGGGCGCGTGTAGTCCTCGGTCGCGTCGAGGCGGATCTCGTCGACGCCGTGGCGCGCACAGAGCTGACTGAGCCGCGCCGCGCGCGCGGCCGCCTCCGCGCGGAAGTGGCGGCGCACTCCCGCGCTGCCGGTGTCCAGCCAGACGCGCTCGCCGGTCTCGGCGTCGCGCACCTGGAGCAGGCCGACGTCGGGCAGCGCCTCTTCGAGCGGATCGCGCACCTGCAGCGCGATGAGGTCGTGCCGGCGCGCGGCCAGGCGCAGGGGCGTCTCGAAGTCGGGGGCGATGAAGTCGCTGACGAGGAAGAGCACCGCTCGCCGCTTGAGCAGGCGGCCGAGGGTCTCCAGGGCCGTGGCGAGATCGGTGCCACTGCCCGCCGGCTTGAAGTAGAGCAGCTCGCGAATGATGCGCAGGACGTGGCGCTGGCCCTTGGCGGGCGGGATGAACATCTCGACGCGATCGGTGAAGAAGAGGCAGCCGACCTTGTCCTGGTTGCGGATGGCGCTGAAGGCGAGCACGCTCGCGACCTCGGCGATCACCTCGCTCTTGAGGCGGTTGCGGCTGCCGAAGAGGCCGCTGGCGCTGGCGTCGACGACGAGGATGACGGTCAGCTCGCGCTCCTCGCGGTAGCGCTTGATGAAGGGTCGGCCCATGCGCGCGGTGACGTTCCAGTCGATCGAGCGCACCTCGTCGCCGGGCGCATACTCGCGCACCTCGTCGAACTCCATGCCCATGCCCTTGAACACCGAGTGGTACTCGCCGCCGAAGAAGTCGTCGACCAGATGGCGCGTGGACAGCTCGATCGCGCGCACCTTGCGCAGGATCTCGGGCGGAATGCGTTCGGTCTCGGCCATCGCGGCTAGGGCACCTCGACGCTGTCGAAGAGGCGGCGGATGACGGCGTCGCTGTCCAGGTTCTCGGCCTCGGCCTCGTAGCTGACGATGACGCGGTGCCGCAGCACGTCCAGGCCCACCTTCTTGACGTCCTCGGGCGTGACGTAGCCGCGCCCGCGCAGGAAGGCGTGGGCGCGCGCCGCCCGGGCCAGGTAGAGCGTGGCGCGCGGGCTGGCGCCGTAGGCGATGAGGTCCTTGAGGCCGCGCTCGGGCTCGCGCGTCGCGAAGACGAGGGCAATGATGTAGTCCTTCACCTTCTCGTCCATGAAGATCTCGCTGACCAGCTTGCGCGCCGCGAAGATGCGCTCGAGCTCGATGACGGGCTTGACCGCCGGCGTCTCGAGGCCGCCCATGCGGGCGAGGATCTCCTTCTCCTCGCTGCGGCTGGGGTAGTCCACCTTGACCTTGAGCATGAAGCGGTCGACCTGGGCCTCGGGCAGCGGGTAAGTGCCCTCCTGCTCGATCGGGTTCTGCGTGGCGAGGACGAGGAAGGGCTCGGGCAGGGGGTGGCTCTCGGCGCCGAGCGTGACCTGGTGCTCCTGCATCGCCTCGAGCAGCGCGCTCTGCACCTTGGCGGGGGCGCGGTTGATCTCGTCGGCGAGGATGAGGTTCGCGAAGATCGGGCCCTTGCGCGTGGAGAAGCCGCCCGTCTTGGGGTCGAAGATCTGCGTGCCGAGCAGATCGGCGGGCAGCAGGTCCGGCGTGAACTGGATGCGCTTGAACTGGGCGCGGATGGTGCCGGCGAGGCTGCTGACCGCGAGCGTCTTCGCCAGGCCGGGCAGGCCCTCCAGGAGCACGTGGCCGCCGCAGAGCAGGCCGATGAGCAGACGGTCCACCAGGTAGTGCTGGCCGACGATCACCGTGCCCAGCTCCTCGCTGATCGCGCGGACGAAGCGGCTCTCGCGCTCCACCCGCTCGGTCAGCACCTCCACGTCGTAGTTCTTCTCCATGCGGACGCCTGCCCTTGCTTGCGGTTAACTGCCTGTCATTTCGTGGATTGGCGCGAAATCGGGAGCGAGGGCCCCTTACGCCAGCCCCTCGGCGAAGTTCCGGTAGATATATCACGGCGAATGCCTTCCGACAAGTCTCGGTCGGGCAAGGGATTGGGGGTCGCACCGGCGGGATTGAAGCGAGTATTAGAAGTATCGGAAACCCGACCCCTAAACCCGCACCAGGAAACCCAAATCACCGTTCGCTAAGCGCCCATTGGTCTTGCAGTTGTCCACGGTCATTGGTAATGAAGGTGGCGCGAAATTCTCTCAGAAAATCCCCTTGCCAGACGATGCCCCAGCATGGGTACTGTGCGCCCGTCATCGCCTTCCCCAGCGCAGCGAGGTCTCGTGCATGGCCGGCATCCAGGACGTCAGCAGCCAAGCCTTCGACGCCGTCATTCGCGATTCGCAAGTGCCTGTCCTGGTTGATTTTTGGGCCGATTGGTGCGCTCCCTGCAAGGCCATGGAGCCGATGCTCGAGGAGATGAACCAGCTCCTCGGCGGCCGCGTCCGCTTCGTCAAGGTGAACGTGGACGAGGCCAGGCAGATCGCCATTCGGTACCAAATCCAGAGCGTGCCGACGCTGCTGGTCTTCCAGGCCGGGCGGCCGGTGGACACCATCACCGGGGTGCCGCCGCGCTTCACCCTGCGGGATCGCATTGAAAAACATGTGTTGTAGGTGACGAACACAGCTAAGCCCTTGTGATAGTAATAGGAAAGCGGAAGGGACGGGCGGCCTCGCAAGGGGCCGCCCGCTCTCGTTGGCTTGCGCCCCCTCCGGCCCGGGTGCTAGCCTGCCCGCCAGTGGGCGCCGCGCCGCGCCCCGACCGGGAAAGGGCCATGATTCGCATCTACTTACGGCTCCTCGGCTACCTGCGGCCCTACTGGCGACGGGCCCTGCTGGCCTTCGCCGCCATCCTCTCCTACGCGGTCCTCAGTGGCGCTTCCCTGACCCTGCTGGTGCCCTTCCTGGACAACCTCTTCCAGGCGGGGCGGCCGGCCCCGGGGATCGAGCTGCCAGCGGCGCCGATCGGCGAGCCGCCGGGCATCGCCGAGGGGATGGGCGAGGCCCTCGCCCGCCAGCTCCCCGCCCTGGACGGCGCCCGGGGCTGGGTCGAGGAGCGCCTGGCGGCCGGCCGGGCCTGGCTGGACCGCGGGGATCCCTTCGCGCGGCTGCGCCGGGTGGTGGCGCTGATCGTCCTCGTCTTCCTGCTCAAGAACCTCTTCGGCTACCTGGATCCCTACCTGGTCAACTGGCTCGAGCAGCGCTGCCTCTTCGACCTGCGCCAGGACCTCTGCCGCGCGCTCCAGCAGCAACCCCTCGGCTGGCTCGGCCGCCAGAAGACCGGCGAGCTGATCAGCCGGGTGGTGAACGACGTCAACATGCTGCGCGGGGCGATCATCGGCGCGACCGCCACGCTCCTGCGCGAGGGCCTCCTGCTCGTCATCTTTCTCGGCTTCCTGCTCGGGCTCAACTGGCGGCTGGCCCTGGCGGCGCTACTGGTCGTGCCGCTCAACGCCTGGCTGATGCGCCGCCTCGGCAAGCTGCTCCAGCGCGACAGCACGCGCATCCAGGTGCGCATGGGCGACATGGCCGGCCACCTGCAGGAGACCCTGGCCGGCGCGCGCGTCGTCAAGGCCTTCGGGCGCGAGGAGGCGGAGATCGCGCGCTTCCGCCGCTTCAACTGGGACTACTTCCGCAGCTACGTGCGCCTGCGGGCGCTGGGCGCCCTCAACGCGCCGCTCAGCGAGATGCTCAGCACCCTTGCCGTGGTCTTCATCGTCGCCTACGGAGGCCACCACGTGCTGGCCGGCCGCATGGGCGCGAGCCAGCTCATCCTCTTCCTGGTGGCGGCGATCTCGCTCGTCGGCCCGCTGCGCAAGGTCTCCGAGCTGAACCAGATGCTCCAGGACGGCTACACCGCCGGTCGCCGCGTCTTCGGGCTCCTCGACGAGGAGGGCGAAACGGCACTGCTTGCGGGCGGCAGCGAGCCCGGCCCCCTGGGCGAGGCGATCCGCTTCGCGGGCGTGGGCTTCGCCTACGAGCCTGGCCGCCCGGTGCTGACGGGCATCGACCTCGAGCTGCGCCGGGGCGAGGTGGTGGCCCTGGTCGGTCCCAGCGGCAGCGGCAAGAGCACGCTGGCCGATCTGCTCGCCCGCTTCCGGGAGCCGAGCGAGGGCGCGATCACGATGGACGGCCGCGCGCTCAGCGACTTCAGCCTGCGCGCCTGGCGGGCCAAGCTCGGCATCGTCACGCAGGACGTGCTGCTGTTCAACGACAGCATCCGCGCCAACATCGCCTATGGGCGCCCGGAGGCGAGCCAGGTCGAGATCGAGGCCGCCGCGCGCGCCGCCCGCGCGCACGAGTTCATCCTGGCGACCGCGCGGGGCTACGACACGGCGATCGGCGAGCGGGGCCTCTCGCTCTCGGGCGGCGAGCGGCAGCGCCTGGCCATCGCGCGGGCCATCCTGCGCGACCCGGAGATCCTCATCTTCGACGAGGCGACGAGCGCGCTCGACAGCGAGAGCGAGCGCCTCGTGCAGGAGGCGATCGAGCGGCTGATGCGCGGGCGTACGACCCTGGTCATCGCCCATCGGCTCTCGACGGTGCAGGGGGCGCAGCGGATCGTCACCCTGGCCGAGGGGCGCATCGTCGAGCAGGGGCGACACGAGGAGCTGCTCGCGGCGGGGGGGCTGTACAAGCAGCTCTATGAGCTGCAGTTCGCCAGCGGCAGCTAGGCCGGGCGCCGCGCGGCGCCCGGTCGCGGGGGTGACAAGCGGGGTCGCCGGGACTATTTTGAAGGCGCGTTCCCAGGCAGCTCCCTGCGGGAGCGCAGCGAGGAGAGCCCGATGAGCAAGCGGCAGCACAAGCCCGACACCCTCTGCGTCCACGCGGGCGTCGGCCGCGATGCGCACGGCGCGATCGTGCCGCCGATCTACCAGACCTCGACCTTCCGTTTCGAGAGCGTCGAGCAGGGCGCCGCGCTCTTCGCCGGCGGCGCCGATCGCGGCGAGGGCTACATCTACACGCGGCTCGGCAACCCGACCGTGCGCGGACTCGAGCGCGCGCTCGCCGAACTCGAGGGCGGCCACGACGGCCTCGCCTGCGCGAGCGGCATGGCCGCCATCCACACGACCTTCGCGGCCTTCCTCAAGGCCGGCGATCACGTCGTCTGCAGCGAGTCGATCTACGGGCCGGTGACCAGCCTGCTCGGCGGGCTCTTTGCGCGCCTGGGCGTCGTGACCCAGTTCGTCGACAGCAGCGACCTGGCGGCGCTGAAGACCGCGATCCGGCCGGGGACGGCGATCGTGCACATCGAAACCCCGGCCAACCCGACGCTCTCGGTGACGGACATCGCCGCCGCCGCCGCGCTGGCCCATGCGGCGGGCGCGCGCCTGACCGTGGACAACACCTTCCTGACGCCGCTCCTGCAGCAGCCGCTCGCGCTCGGCGCGGACGTCGTCATGCACAGCCTGACGAAATTCCTCAACGGCCATGCGGACGTGGTGGGCGGCATCATCGTCCCCAAGACCGAGGCCGATTGGAAGCTGCTGCGGCAGACGCTCAACCTGGCCGGCGGTACGCTGCCGCCGCATGACGCCTTCCTCGTCCACCGCGGGCTCAAGACGCTCGCCCTGCGCATGGCTCGCCACTGCGAGAGCGCGCAGCGGATCGCCGAGTTCCTCGCCCGGCACCCGGCCGTGGACTGGGTGCGCTTCCCGGGGCTGCCGGCCGATCCGGGCTATGCGCTCAGCCGCCAGCAGGCCAGCGGGCCCGGCGGTATGATCAGTTTCGAACTGAAGGGCGGACTCGCGGCGGGCCGCGCGCTGATGGAGGGCGTCCAGCTCGCGGCGCTGGCCGTGAGCCTGGGCGGCGTCGAGACGCTCATCCAGCACCCGGCGAGCATGACCCACGCGAGCATGCGAGCCGAGCTGCGACGACAGGCCGGCATCACGGACGGTCTGGTCCGCCTGAGCGTGGGCATCGAAGACGCGAGCGAGATCCAGGCCGACCTGGAGCAGGCCCTGGCCAAACTGCCGATGGCGACGCGCGCGTAGCGCGACAGCAAACGGGCCGGTCCTTCCGGCCGAGAAACGAGGATGCGATGGCGGAAGCGACACTGAGCGAGCGCGTCGAAGCGGCCCTGGATCTGATCCGGCCGGCGCTGATCATGGATGGCGGCAACGTGGACCTCGTCGACGTCACCGAGGACGGCGTCGTGCTCGTCCGTCTCGTCGGCGCCTGCCACGGTTGCCCGGCCAGCACGATGACCCTGCGCGCCGGCATCGAGGCCACGCTCAAGCAGGAGATCCCCGAGGTCACCCGCGTCGAGAGCGTCTTCTAGCGCTCGTCTGCCTCCTACTTCATGAGCGCGACCTTCGTGCTGGCCGCCCGGCCCAGCGCCTCGATCCGGCACAGGTAGATGCCCGACGCCGTCTGCGCGCCGCGATCGTCCCTGCCGTCCCAGATCACCGAACCAGCCCCCGCATCGACGATCCTGTCGACGAGCGCCCGCACCCGCTCGCCGCGCAGGTTGTAGATGGCAATCGCGAGCGCGCCCGGCGCCGGCATCGCGTAGACGATCCGCGGGCCCGGATTGCTGGGATTCGGGTAGCAGCGCACCCAGAACTCGCCGTCCGCCGCGCTCGGCACGGCGGTCCCCGGCAGCCGCGCCGGGAAGACCGTGTGCCGCGCGGCGCCGCTGGCCTCATGGGCGTGCAGCCGGCGCAGCTGCTGTGAGAGGGGATCGCCAGGCATCACTTCCTCGACGCCCGGTACGAAGGACCCGTCCGAGAAAGCGAGGGCGCCCAGAGCCGGGTTCATCGCGTGGACCCAATGTCCATCGGGCGCGGTGAACAGCAGCGGCGGCAGGCCGGCCTCCAGCTCCACCTGGTGCTGGTCGCTCACGCGCGTGAAGACGAAGCGCGGCTGCACGAAGAAGGTCGAACTGAAGGTGCCTCCGTTCGGATGGGTCTTCGTCGCTCCGAGTGTGCCCGTCGAGGGGTGACTGACTGACAGGTCCACCTGCACGTTCCAGGACTCCGGCTGGGTACCGCCGTTGTAGGTCACGGTGATCGGCTCGCAGGAGACCAAGTTCAGCGCGAGGATCTCGATCGGGATCTCCACGTGCGACCCGGGTGGCGCCCAGGGATCCAGGAAGCCGCCGTGGCGCTGGACCACGGTGGAGGCGTCGCCCAGAACCGGGGGCGCGAGCGGCTCGCCGGCGAAGCACACGGTGCCGAAGAAGGGATCCGATCCGGGACCGAAGAAGCCCCCGGGCAGCGGTGGGATGCTGCCGGAGCCGAACGCCACGAAGGTGCCATCCGGCTCGGTGCCGGGAACCGTCGCGACGGGATCGGCCGCCGGCAGCACCGGCGAGGCGAGGCCCGCGAGGTCGACGGTGAGGCCGGTGTCGCTCAGCGACTGCGCGAGCCCCGCCGCGTCGAGCCCCTCGATGACGAGCGCCGTGCCGTCGTGGGGAACCGCGCCGAGCAGCGCCAGGTCCGCGGCGGTCGCAAAGCGCACCGTGGCACCCTGGGCCAGGAGCTGCATGAAGACCTGCTGCTCGACGACCTGGGCGGGCATGCCGGGGGCGGTGGGCACCATGACGGCATGACCGCCCGCGTTGAGCGCGAAGCGACCGGGTGCCCCGCTGGCGCTCAGGCCGCTGGCCATGCCGCTCAGGGAGCAGAAGCCCAGCTCGTCGGTGGGCGTCACGGCGGACAGCGTGGCGTCGGGCTCGTTGGTCTCGTCACCGAAGATGCTCATCGACGAGACGCGCCAGCCCTTCTTGCCGGTGGCCCAGACCTCTCGGCCTTCGCCGCTGAGTTCGATCTTGCCCTCGAACTCGGACGGCAGGCCGGTGCGGAAGAGCTCGGCCTTGAGTTCGGCGGTCCAGTCGGGCGGACCGGTGATCTGCAGCTCGATGATGGCGGTTTCGGTGACCTGGGTGCCATCGGGCAGGGTGGGCCGCGCGATCGTGATCGACAGCTTCACCCAGCCGCCCTTGGCCGGCGGCCCGCAACCGACGCCCATCTCGCCGTCGGCCCGGGCCGGCGAAGCGAAGGCCGCCCAGGCCAGCAGGAGGAACACGGAGGCAGTGAGCGATCGGAATCGTCGGGGGAGTTTCATTTGAGGACCTCCATCGTCGCTGGGGCCCGAGAGGGGCCGTGAATTGAGCGCCGCGAGTACTCGGAGATCTCACAATTCTACCATGCACCAAACGGGGCCCCCCTGGGAAATCTCCCATATTGTGCGGATTCCTACATTTCACAGGTGTGATTCGGCCGGCCTGAGAGCCGGCCCCGGCCGCGGTCCCGCGGGATCGACGCGCTCCGCCTCGCCCGGCGCCGCCAGTACACCTGTCGCCCCGGCTGGCGAAGCGCGGGGGCAGGAGGGCCGCCCCCGCGCGATCGGCGCTAGGTCTGTTCGCTCCCGATGAATCGGTAGACCTGAGCCCCGAGCAGCGCGCCGAGGATGGGCGCCACCCAGAACAGCCAGAGCTGGCCCAGGGCCCAGTCGCCCACGAACACGGCGACGCCCGTGCTGCGCGCGGGATTCACCGAGGTGTTCGTCACCGGGATGCTGATGAGGTGGATGAGCGTCAGGCAGAGGCCGATGGCGATGGGCGCCAGCCCCTGCGGCGCGCGCTTGTCGGTGGCGCCGAGGATGACGATGAGGAACATCATCGTCATCACGATCTCGCAGACGAGGGCCGCCAGCAGCGAGTAGCCGCCCGGGGAGTGGTCGCCGTAGCCGTTGCTCGCGAAGCCCGCGCCCACGTCGAAACCCGCCTTGCCGCTGGCGATGAGGTAGAGGATGCCGCCGGCCACGATGCCGCCCGCGACCTGGGCCACGATGTAGGCGATCAGCTTACC
>Ga0194127_10001045_pt1 | contig 42135 bp, 33 predicted proteins | sample TA2KigC100mmetaG_FD_148624 | JGI IMG/M metagenome (GOLD analysis project Ga0194127, IMG submission 148624) | Freshwater microbial communities from Lake Tanganyika, Tanzania - TA2015036 Kigoma Deep Cast 100m | ecosystem: Environmental > Aquatic > Freshwater > Lake | place: Tanzania: Lake...
CACGTTCGTACAGGCCCGCAGCGATAAACGCCCAGAACTGGTAAAACAGCCATGGACAGGAAATCAGTGCCGCCAGGACTATAACCGCCTTTATATAGACCATAAATGGCTCGGCAACGGTAATCGCTTGGATATGAGCAGTAAAGCCTGTTTTTTGAACCGCCGATTCATATGGCACAAGCAAGAGTTTCACAAAATAATGTCCAAAGAAGAACGAAATAATCACCGCCACGGCCATGCCCGCCAGCGCTAAAATTAGCCGGGATCGTAATTCTTCCAGATGATCGCCCAGACTCATCGATGGCAGTCTGTCATGCTGCGGCTGGTCGGTCATTGTTTATCCTCATATACGCTATTTATCGGACGCAAGTTGCTTTCTGATTGAAAAAAAAGATTTTCAATCGGGAGCAATATACCGTCGCTGGCGTTTGTGGGGCAAAGACAAAATCATACCCATTGCGTATATTTTTCAATTTTCAATAAGGGGATAACCGACAAAAGAAGTTAACCTATGATGTTATATCCCTTTAAATTTAAACCGCTATTCAAGCAGCGTATTTGGGGCGGGACAGCGCTGTACAGTTTTTTCAATAAGCCCATCCCCGCTGGCCGGAAGATTGGTGAAAGCTGGGAACTGACCGATTTGCCCGACAACCATTCAGAAATCGCCAACGGTGACCTGGCTGGCCAGACCCTTAATAAAGTCATCGAGCGGTATCGAACCGATGTCACAGGCCGGATAGACTGGCAGCAGCCTTTCCCTCTGCTGATAAAGATTCTCGACGCCGACGATATTCTCAGCGTTCAGGTGCATCCTGACTATGCCGCATGTAAGAAAATGGGCGAGGGATCCCCCAAGACGGAATGCTGGTATATCATTGACGCTCGCCCCGGCGCATTCATCTATAAGGGGTTAAAGCCCGGCACAACCGCCGACGTGTTTAAGGCATCGATTCAAAACGGCAATTGTGTCGATTTTCTGGTTAAAGTCCCCGTTAAGCCCGGCGAATGTCATTTTCTCCCTCCCGGCACATGCCATGCGATCGGAAGCGGGTTATTAATCGCAGAGATTCAACAGCCATCCGATACAACCTATCGCGTATTTGACTGGAACCGCCTCGATCCGGACACCGGCAAACCCCGCCCGCTTCACATTGAACAGGCGATGGAAAGTATCCGTTTTAATCAACCCAACGATATTCTGCCGGTTCGTACCGAAGGCCGACTTGTCGATGCCGTTGAATTTAAGGTGGATAAGCTGCAATACAATCCCGGAGACGAGGTCTGTTTCAATCCGGGCATTATGCGGGCTGTGATAGTCATTTCCGGCTCTGGCCAGTTGATCGATTCTAATAACAGCCGGACGCCTTTCGTCATGGGCGACACACTGCTCATCCCCGCCGCTTGTCAATCCAAAGCCGTCTTGACTCGAAAAACAGAAATGCTTATCGTTACGATTTAATGCTTCTTTTTTTATTTGGAAAGTCATTTCTGTTGTCCCGGCATGGCCTTTTTCTTTTCCGGACAGTAATAACATGCCGCGACAACCATTGCCGGCCACCAGCAATAAGCGACATCGCCCCCACAAACAGCAGTTGTAGCGATACCCACGGAATAATCCGCACATACTTCTGCGGGCTAACTGCAATCATCAAAAACAGAACTCCTGACCGTGGTTCCGCAGTACCCTCATCCGCAGTACTGATAGGGGCAATTGCAGTGAAGACCAAATGCCGTTTTCAACACTGCTAAGAACGATGCTGCGGAACTTGGGCTAATAAATGAAGCGGGAGAATGGTCATGCTATATTGAGTTGCAGGTACCGTCAGATGCAAGTTGTTTCATCGAAAGTAGTACAATCGTATCCGTAAAGCAGCCTCGTAGACGTTAAAACAGGCTAAAATAATCGCCGACGACGACGCAATTTGTGGTCCGATTACTCCGAAATGTTTTTGCTTGCAAATCCCTTGGCGATGATTATACTCCAGTGTTTCGTAAATGTACAAAACACAACAGGTTTTGAATTTTCAGGATAACGTTATGAATTGGATTAAATGGATACGAAAAAACCGCCAGACTCTTATGGTAATATTGGTCATCGGGTGTATGATTACCTTTGTCGGCGGTTATGGGTTCCAGCAGCTTTTGATTTACATGGGGCATGGCGGAAAACAGACTTTTGCCACGTATGACACCGGCAAAAAAATTACCTCCATTGATATGATGGCTGCTCGCCAGGAGTTGGGAGTTCTCACCGCCATGCGGATGGATATGTTTCTTTTCAATAAACCCACCTCTTATGGCGCACCGGACATCAACGCCCATCTTTTAGGGGCCTTGCTGTTTGGTGACGCGCAGACATTGGCTCATCTTCGCAATCAGCTTTGTCAATCCGCTCAGCAGGGACAAATCCCCGTGACTGTCGCGGATATCGACGCATTTTTTAACCAGGAACAGGAACGCCCGGAAACAATGTGGATTTTGCTTTCTGCCGAGGCTCGCAGAGCCGGCATCGCGGTTTCTAACGCGCAATCCGCCGGCTTCTTACGGCAGCTTATTCCGCAAATGACAAACAATCAAATCGATGCAGCGACGCAAATTCACCGTGTCGCTTCACAACTGAATCTGACCGACGCACAAATCCTCAGCACGTTTGGAAAACTCCTCGGTATCCTCAAATGGGCCGACGAGGTCTGCAACAATGAGGATGTAACTTTGGCGCAGCTTCGTGCCGTTGTCGGCCGCAATATGGAACGGATTGATGTCGATTCCGCCAGGTTCTCCGCCGAATGGTTTATCAACCAGCAGCCCAAACCGACGGCCCAGCAGATTCAGACTCAGTTTGATACCTATAAGGAATTTCCGCCCGGCCAATTCTCCGAAAAGAACCCCTACGGTTTCGGATACAAACTGCCGGTGCGCATCCAACTTGAGTATTTTTACGTGAAAAACGACGACGTAAAACAACGTACGGAAAAACCCACTGCCGAGGCGATGGAAGAATATTACAGCAGCAATATCGACCAATTCCGCTCCTCCAAACCAAAAGACCCCAACAACCCCCAGGGGGAAACCATCACCGAAACACGTTCTTTTGCGGAGGCATCCGGCCAGATTTACAACGCCCTTGAAAAGCAGCGCAGCGAAAAGCTGACTCAGTTAATTTTCAAGGACGCCAAAGATATGCTGGATACCCAGATGATCAGTCTGGATATGGAAAAGGCCTCCAATGAACAAATTCGTCAGGCCGTAGTTGATTTTCAGGCCGTGGCCGCGAAAATGACTGAAAAATATAAAGTTCCGATTCATGCCGGAAAAACCGGCCTTCTCGGCCCCGTGGATTTCGCCGCCGATAACTGCCTGATCAGCCTTCAGATCAGTCATTCCGGCATGCAAACGCCATTACCAGAGGCGGTTTTCGCCATGGACCCACAGAACACGTTAACACCCAAAAAAATCGGCATGTATCTTCCAAGACTATGGGAAAACATCGGCCCAATGTCCGGCGGTTTTTATTCTGAAAAAGATTTTTCCTACACCTCCGTCACCGTCATCTGCAGGGTAATTGACATTCAAAAATCCGATGTTCCGTCCGCGGTTGACGTCACCTATAGTTCCGCAGGTATGATCGACAGCGGCACCGAAAATGAAAAAAAGGTTTTTAATCTCAAACAACAGGTTAGTGACGACATCCGAAGAGTCCAGGCGATGGAAACCGCTAAAGCCAAAGCCGAGGAATTCAAGCAACTCGTCGCCAAAACCGACTGGGACAAAGCCGTGGAAAAATATAATTCCACTTATGCTCCTAAAGACCCCAACATCGCCCCGACCGGCGCCTTCCGAAAACTGACCGTCGATTCGCTCAAACGGCAGCTTCTTGCCTCTGAAAGCGATATCGGCCAGATTCGCAGAATGATGCGTGATAACCCCATTTCGGAGGGATTCCTGCAAAGCCGGATTGTCGCCAATATGCTCAACCGCAGGTTTTTTGATTTGCTGGCGGAAAAAGCACACACCGGGGAGATTTCGGAGATTGTCGAATTTACGCCTGGCGCGGCGTATTATGTCGTCAGGAGCGTCATCCGTCAGCCCGCAACAATGGAAGAGTATCAGCAAAGCAAACCTTTCGCGGCAATACGTACTTCGCTGAATAGCGCATCCTCGCTGGGACTGACTCACTTCGACCCTAAACACATTCAAAAACGAATGAATTATGTCCCCTCGAAAAAGCCGGAATTACTGGCGCCACCCACTCAGGAAGATTGAGGAAGAAGGATGCGGTTTCAGAACAAAGCTGATTATTGGTTATGGCTGGTGGCCGTGGCGCTGGCGGGATGGGTTATTCCCGGCGGCGGACATTTCCTCATCAGGCAGCCCAAACGGGGAATGATAATCTTTATCACCATCACCCTGACTTTCGGCTTGGGACTGTATTTGGGTTCCATTGGCATTATTGACTCCGTTGGCGGATGGGCATGGTATATCGCCCAGATGATGGCCACACCGGCAGTGTGGATATTAGACCATCTGGCACGCCATGGCGCCTATCAGAGTTATGGACGTCCCTGTGATTTGGGACAAATCTACACCGCGGTGGCGGGTCTGTTGAATTTACTGGCTGTCTTCAGCGCGGTCTATATGGCTTACGCCGGTCGCGGCGAATTCATCGGGCGGGAGGAATAACGATATGTCGGCGCTCCTCTACGGAATCATGGCTTCGTTCACGCAGCCTGAAAATATCGCGACCTCGCCGGCATTTATGCTGTGGATGTTCCCCCTCCTGGCCGCAATTGCAGTCATTTACAAAACCACCAAACTGCGAGCATTGTTGACAAAGGTTTTTCTACGCGAAACGCTGGTTCTCTTCGGTGTGTTAAGCGGCTTTATGATTCTGGCGATTGTCGTACTCAACCTGTTGGTTTGGCTCATTACGCGTTAGAGTCTATTGAATAGACTCTCGGATCAAGCCGATTCTTCTTCCGGTTCACTAAGCAGCAATCCTAATTCCACCAGTGCGTTGCGGGCGGCCCGCTGTTCGGCTTCTTTCTTGGTCACCGACCAGGCGCTCGGATAACGGTGATGTCGAATGACCACCGCCACTTCGAAGCATTTGTTGTGATCCGGCCCTTTCTCATCCAGCAGTTCGTAGGCAGGAGTCCCCTCCATGTGCCGCTGACAATACTGCTGCAGCATAGACTTGAAGTTTTCCTGATGTTCACAGGCGTTCGCCGCAGTGATCGTTTCTTCGAAAGCCGAAAGAATAAACCGTTGAGCCGCTTCCAGTCCCCCGTCCAGATAAATCGCCGCAACGACGGCTTCCAGAACCCCTGCCGCGATGGAACCGGTCAGCGCCCGGCCGAGATCCGTTCCTTTGCCAACCCGGATATATTCGATAAGGCCAAGCCGCGACGTAATTTCCGAACAGCTTTTACGGGATACAATCATGCTTTTCAGTTTGGTCAGGTCGCCCTCCTGATAATCCGGAAATTGGTCAAACAGCGCCCGACAGATAACAAGCGACAATACCGAATCCCCCAGAAATTCCATCCGTTCATTGCTTGCCAGTCGGTCTTCAGCTTGAGAAGAGTGGGTCAGTGCTTCTTCCAGAAGTTGGGGAGCTTGGAAATGATACTCCAGCAGCGATTCCACCTGCCGCACGTTTTCGGCCTGCATACAACCCTTTCTGTCGTTGGCGACATTTTATTTGCGTGCAAGCAGATTACGAAAGCCGTTTTGGTCGCGGCATTCGTAATAGGCTTACTTCCCGCATAAACAAATTATACATATCACCTGTGAAGCTGTCAATCACCGGAATCCGTCACTGCGGCCATCTGTAAAGTAGCCAGCGCCACGAGTTGATCCTCGGCAAACTTAAATACTATATCCAGACCTGTCAGACGAAAAATCCCCTTTGTCTGCGGTTTCATCCCGCACAAAATCAGATCCTGCCCGTTTTCCACCAGTGTTTTGCGAAGTTTCAGCAGCTTGGCTAAGCTTGACGACGTAATTAGCGACGTCTCCGTGAAATCGACTACTACGCTGTAATTGGATTGACTGCTAACCATCCCTATCACCGTTTGCAGCTCTTCCCCCAGATACGGCTCTTCGGCAAGATTAACCAAAATTATATTTTCCGACCACTTTTGAATACCCATAATTTTACTCCTCATTGTAGATTCCTGACGACTCTATCGGCAGAATCACCCCCCCCATTTAACCCCCGAATAACCCCCAAATACGTAAAAAACTGATTTATTATGCTGTGCTTTTAAATTTTAACAAACTACCGTCTGTTTATAGGACTATAATACAGGGCGGTTTTTCTTGCTTTATGGAAACGGTTTGTCTATAATATTTTTAGCTCTTTATTTTGCGGGGAAAAGAAATTCAATCGGGTTTTCAGCCGATGTCAGGAGATATGAATATGAAAAAAAATCATCCAATTAAATTGACTGTCCTGTCTCTGTGCACAATTCTTTTGATGTGCACGGAGTACGTCTTTGCCGAATCGACATCACAGCAGGTGGATTGGCGCCTTCCCGGCGGCGGAAAAATAAAGCGGATACGATATCTCCAGGAACAACCCAAGCCCGCCGAGACGACGTTCTTTGCCGCCGCTGCACCGACGTCGGTGAATGCGAATGTAATTGATTCTCCGCCGGTTGACGGCTTTGTTCCCTGGATCGTCGTCATCACAACTAATAAAAGGCTGGATGAAATGGAACTGGAAGCCGTCGTCGAACCCGCCCTGGCCGGCACTCTGACTGCCTCGAATATCCAGGACAATTACGCCATCGGGATATTTGATACCGGAGCCAGTTCGCATGTCTTCGGTTATGAAAACGCGGTAATGGCCAGGCTGTTCAATTCCACTTATAAAACCAATAACACCACGACCATCAGCGGTGTCACCGGTTCTGTCGATGCATGGGTCAGTCAACCTCTCGGCCTGTTTATCAAGGGGTTTGCAGCTCTGGAACCCAACTCGCCGACAAGTCCTGAAGCCAAACTTCGCAGTACCGCCGGTTTCGCAGGAGAAAGCAATGTTTCCATCCTCCTTGGCGACAATCCCGGTTCATTGCCGGATTTAGCCACAGCCATCGGATCGCCATTCAGCGTCTATTTTAACACATGGATTCGCAATGATAATCCGATTACCATTACGCGAAAAAATCGGCAAATTACAGCTCCGGACATTCAGATTTATTCACAGGATGACCCCGCCACTCCGAGTTATCCCTATAAACTCCCGCTGGAACTGCGACCGTTAGGCGGCATTTCCGTCCAATATATTGCCGGCATAGATTTCGACCTGAATTTCGACCCCACAAGCCCATCGATTATTATCGGCAATTTGTCACAGAGCCTGTTTTTTGTTCACCGCGTAATCATATCTGAAGGCTCGAACACCTTCACAGATTATCATCGGTTTATGCTTGATACCGGCGCTCAAATCACGGTTGTCGGCTCGCGCGTCGCGGCGGATATGGAACTCAATCCGGACGATCCCGATTTTGAGGTCGAAATCGAAGGCGTCACCGGCCAGACCATTATGGCGCCGGGATTTTATGTCGATTCGCTGAAGATGCCCGCCCTCGGTCAGCGGCTCGAATACACCAATGTCCCCGTCGTGATGCTCGATATCGCAAGCCCTGAAGGTGGCACGCTCGACGGTATCATTGGAATGAACCTCTTCACCGAATATAACCTGATTCTTCGCGGCGGCGGATTGTTCCTGCAGGACGACCCTGTGCTGGAATTTCAGCGGGTTGTCCCTCCCATCGCCGGGGACATCGCGCCTCCACCTTCCGGCGACAAAAAGGTGGATATGCTGGATTTGAACGCCTACAGCCTATTATGGATGACTACAACAATGTCGGCAAACTGGAATCCAAAGGCCGACATCGCCCCGCCAGGCTCTCCGGACGGCATAATCAACATTCAGGACTTGCTGCAACTGGCCCAAAACTGGCTGGCCGGAACAGGATAATCATCACAATTTCCTGTCTAATCGCCGATAGCCAATCGCCTCGGAAATATGCTCGGGATGAATCGTCTCCTTTTGCTCCAAGTCCGCAATTGTCCGAGCCACCTTGCATATTTTATCGTGGGCACGGGCCGACAACCCGAATTCCACCATCGCATGCTTCAAAAGCTGCTGACAACTTTCGTCCATCTTGCAAAACTTCTGCACTTCTTTATGCGTCATCACGGCGTTGGTCGTCAGGCTGTTTTCGCCGAAACGATGGGCCTGAATCCGCCGGGCCGAAACAATATGCCTGCGAATCTCTTCCGAAGACATCCCGTCCGGCCCGCCCCGCAATTGCTGAAAGGGCACCGGCGCCACGTCGCAATGAATATCAATCCGGTCCACCAGCGGCCCGGAAATTTTTGAAACATATCGCTCGATTTGGCCCGGCGTACATCGGCAGCGCTTGCTGTCCGAACCCGAATACCCGCACGGACACGGATTCATCGCCGCAACCAGAATAAATCGTGCCGGGAACCGCAGCGTCCCTTTGGCCCGGCTTACCAGCGCAGACCCTTCCTCCAGCGGCTGACGAACCATCTCCAGCACATGACGCGGAAACTCCGCGAATTCGTCCAGAAACAAAATCCCATGATGGGCCAGACTTAATTCCCCAGGCCTTGGATGCGTTCCGCCACCCACCAGTGACGGCCCGGACGCCGTATGATGCGGCGTCCGCACAGGACGCGTCGCAACCAGCGCCTTGCCCTTTTCCAGCAACCCAACCGCCGAATAAACCCGCGTCGTTTCCAGCGACTCGGCCAGCGTCAAATCAGGCATAATCGTCGCCATCCGATGCGCCAGCATCGTCTTGCCCGCCCCCGGCGGACCAATCATCATCACGTTATGCCCACCCGCCGCCGCAATCGTCAGCGCACGCTTGACAGACTCCTGTCCCTTCACGTCGGAAAAATCCACATCATAAGCCGCCGACCGACGGAAAAGAGCGTCTATATCCACCACTGTCGGCTCAATCGGAAGCCGGCCCATTAAAAACGCCGCCGCCTGCGACAGCGTCCCAACCGCAAAAACCTCGATATTCTCTACCACAGCCGCCTCGCACGCGTTCTCAAGCGGGACGATGATGCCCGCGAATTTCTTTTCCGCCGCGACCATCGCCATACTCAGCACACCGTTGACGGGCCGAACACGCCCATCCAGAGCCAGTTCGCCCGCCACAATGTATTTTCCGGGATTATCCAGCGACAGACTGCCGCTGCACGCCAGCATCCCCAGCGCAATCGGCAGGTCAAATGCAGGCCCAACCTTCTTCACATCGGCAGGCGCAAGATTGACCACCGCCTGCGTCTCCGGATAATGAAATCCCGAATTGACAATCGCGCTGCGAACACGCTCGATGCTTTCCTTGACCGCCGCGTCAGGCAAACCTACAATCATCGGCTTGTCCCACCCGCTGCGAGAAACATCCACCTCCACTTCGCAGACAATGCCTTCAATGCCTTCCAGTGTCACCGAATAGAGCCTCGACAACATAACGGTTTCCTTTTTCTTTTCTGATGGTTTGCTGTAGCCGTCTGAGACGCAGGTATTGTAGAGGTTTCTTATCCGAACAACAAGAACTTTTCGAGAACTGCTGCATAAAAAAATATCAACAAAACACTCAAAAAAAACGGCATATATATAGATTAAATACAGAACATTTAAACATTACAGGACATGCCACATCCGGATATATTTGAAATTTGATTTTATCGAATAAAGTTATTATGATAATAGAAAGAATTAAATTATGGATAGATACAATACGTGCTTTCAAAAGAAACAGACCAGCTACAGGACGTACAACATCGAGTTGAGCTCGCCAGGCGGTTGTTTGTAGCGCATGGTGAATTCATATATTCTGTTATCAGACACATCGCCTCCAATAATGAATCTATCGAAGACCTGTTTCATGATGTGTTTCTTTTTTTTGTGGCCAAGCCGGTCCCGGACGATGTGCTCAATATGCAAGGTTATTTATACAAAGTCGTGCTCGATAAAGTCAGGGATTGGCAGCGATCGCATATAAGATACGAAACTAAAATTCGGCATTATACTGAAATAAAATCAAAACAATTAGATACGTCGAATAAAGAAGCTGACTTCTCTGAAGATGTGCAGAAAATATTCAGCTTGATTGAAAACCATCTTTCTAAGACAGAAGGCAGAGCTATCGCCCTGCGATATAAAAAACAATATGCTATCGAGGATGTGGCTAAGGAAATGAATATAAAACCAAGAAGTGCAAGTCGGTATATTTCGGTGGGCTTAAAAAAAATACGCAGTTTACTGAACATACAGGAAAGGGCTGACAATGAAGAAGACAAATGATTCCTATTGCCGACAGGCGCAATCTTTTTATTTCGACTATTTAACCGGACAAACTTCACCTGCATCGGCGGTATGCTTTGAACACATCAAAAAGTGTCAGCAGTGTCAGAACGAAATCAAACGCCTGGAAAATGAACTCTGTAAAAAAACAAAAGGTTGCGATAAACAGTCCCACATTCTTGCCTTGCATCACCAATACCTGTCCCAATGGATAGATTGTGATGCGGTTAAACCTTTTCTGGCGTCTCTCGTACACCCTGAATTATCCCTCCGGACGGAAACTCCCGTCACGGTACACATTGCCAAATGTCCTCTTTGTCAGAAAGATTTGCGGACAATTGCCTCGCTGTGTCTTTCCGACAGCCAGCTTGTGGAAGCAACCCGGATACTTTCCGATGAACCTTGCAGCACGGAAAATTTGAATGAACAGACCGCCGCAACAATTCAGACTGTTCGGAATAGAAAATCCTCCGGAATTCTGACGCAACTGGAGGTCGATAAGGAAGGCAACCCCTGTGTTCAGGTGGATACCCGGCTTCAAGCCGGATTGAAAAACAGGTTCTCCGGAACCTCTCCTCTTACACGGATTGCGGCTGCGGCCGCAATCCTGCTCGTTGTGTCTCTGGTCCTTTTCAGAACGACAACCGCCAGAGGGGTATCTCTTCAGGATGTTTATCACGCAGTAAATGCGATAGTGAATTGCCAAATCCGGATTAATGTCCCGGAACGGAATAATCCTATCCAGACAATTTTGATTGCAAAAAAAATGGGGCTGGTAACCTGCCGGCAGGATGACAGCGAGGTCCTGTTGGATATTCAGAACCATAAAGCTTTTCATCTGGAACAAAAAAATAACGCCGTTTCAAAACAATTTGAACAGGATCTCTGGTCCAAACTCAACTGTGCCGGTTTTGGACTGCTGCCGTTTGAAACCATCCGTCAGATTCCCGCCGGCCATACATGGAAACGACGGCCGGATTTATCCCCGGATAAGGCCTTCCAAATATATGATCTGACATGGAAAGACTCCACGGAAACAGGAATGGTTGTCGAAAAAACGTGGAGAGTTTATCTGAACGGGTCTCACCTCCCCGTGCGAATACAGTGGCTCGAAAAACAGCCGGGACAAGCGGAAAAGTCTGTTATGGAAATGACCATTCAATATCCGGATGCCGCCCAGGTCGAAAAAGAATTGAAGCAAAATCCACTTTACCGCTTGTTCAAAGGAGACCAGGTTGAGTAAGCCGGACAATCCGACGGGATATCGGTCGCAATCAACAATGTTTCCGCTTTGACCTTTTTCACGCCGCCGTCGGCAAAACCAATGTTGATGGTTAAATTCGGATGTCGCCCCTTTGTCGCATCCATTACCATCTCAGGATTAATCGTTTTCTGAGAATTAATGGAAAGGCCCGGAACATAAAATGCCCCGCTTCTTGAACTGTATTCAAAAGTAACCGCCGGATCGAGTGTAGCAGCTTTCCAACTGAGCAAACTGTATCCGGAATCCGCAAGCAAAAGAACGTTGGACGGATGTCTTATCCGCCCGGGTTTAAGAGAACTGCCGACAAATTCCTCATCGGTATTCGATCTGGCAATTTTACAGATCGAATAATTGACGCCGTAATTGCCGCAAAGAATATTCCGTCCAAACTGATTCTCCGCTGCAGATGAAGGACAAAACGCCATCTTGTTCAGCACGTTCTTTCCGTCCTGCTCGTCAATCAGAAAATGGAACCACCACCAGCCTAACCGATCATAGACAATATTGCCCACATAGCCGCCCGGCGGCAGATAATGGCCGGGCGGACTGTAAAAACCCGGAGGATAAAACATCTGGAATTGGGCGTAGTTGTCCATCAGGAGAGTCATCTGCCGAAGATTGGCCGCGCAGACAACCGATTGCGCCTGATATTTGCTGAAGCGAAGAGACGGCAGAACAACAGCCAGCAGACATCCAAAAACTGCGATGACCACCAATAATTCAAGAAGCGTAAAAGCCCTCCGCATCATATCCTGATAATATCAGGATGGCATGAAAAAATCAAGCGTCGGAAATTTCTCTACCGGCAGGCTCGGATATACCGGGGGTACCACGTGCCGGACGAAACGCACCAGCCGCTTGGGAAATCAGTCAGGCAATGCGTATAATCATGTCCGAGCATCTCCCGGCCTACACACGTGTCGATATAGAGGTCGTCACGTTTGCGGCATCCATACCGCTCCGCATATCGGTAGTATCTGCCCCCGCACATCCAGCCTACTTTGGAACAGAGAATATGATATTCCTCTTGAATCCGCTCGGTACACGAATAGCCCTCGACCGGGGGGCTGCCGCCCAAAATCTGCTGCTGGGTCAACGGCGGTAGCAGTGTCTCCTCATTATTACTCAGATTTGAGGGACTATCCGAAACAATCAGAGCGGTTCCCTGTTTCCATTCCTGAAGAAATTGCTGAATAGGAGTTTTCCAGTAGATTTTGCGACTTGTCAGGTCGATAGTCCAGACGTCTTTATTATCAACATGATCCAGAATTACGTAATGGTTGGAAGCTGAGAGATGCAAAATTATCGTAGAATTTTTTATCCCGCGCAACGACTCCAGCGTGGTTTCCACTGCGGCACAATACAATCCCGCTTCCTCCAGTTTTTCCTTCAGCAGATAAAGACTCGTCATCTTATTATTTTGTTGTGTGACTAAAGTTTCCATCTGTTCGGCCGAAAACGAGCGGGAAAATTGCCGGGCGGCCAGTTGTGCGGCCGCCGCCGCACAACTTTCTTGAACAGACGCCGAATAACTCGAAAACGCGGTTTTCTCGTCCAAAAGCAACTTTATGTCTTTTTGGTCACTCATATAGTACATCAGAGATTTCCTGCCCGGCGCATAAAATTCCACAAACGTGCCGTCGTTCAGCTTCACCGAAAACTCCGAAGCCGCAGGAACCTCCGCCTTCACACTTTCAAACCGCCAGTCTTCATAAGACAAAATCCCACTCCCCTGCGGCGTCGTGACAAACCGCTCAACGGTGACAAGTGTGGGAATCCATCGGCCGTCCACTTGAATATACTGGTCGTATTTCTGTTCAATCCCGGTAAACTGCGGATCCTGTATCAGAAAGTTAAGCACCGCATAATTCCTGGCCGGGTCCAGCACAAAATTCATTTTCAGAACTGGATCGAACTTATCATTCGTAGCCTGAAGATGGATTTGCTTTTGTCCCTCAACCCAGACCTCGCTGCCGGTACAGGCGTATTGGGACAAATTCTGAAATGTATAAAACCCGTACCCCCAAGGAACGACCCCGGCGCCGAAAGGACCGTAAGTACCAAGTGGAGCCTGTGTGCCCTGAGATTCTATCACTGCGGAATTAGAGGATTTATAATAACGCGTATAAGTGTCACCGTTCCAGCAGAACACCTTCTCTCTGTTAATATCCAGTGTATTGGCGTCAACTGCATTTCTCTTGCCCGGCGTCTCCTTGTCCTCATTGCCCATCGACACCAGAGTAACCTCCCAGCGGAACAATGCCCCGTTCAGACGCATCGTTTCACTGGATTCATAAACGGTTTTTTCCTCCCCATAATACGCCAGATGCCGGGCCTGAATCGTTCCCGCCGGCAGCCATGTCTGAACAGGATTCTGAGTCAGAATACTTAAAATCGTATTAATCTCGTCAGATGAAAGAGTTCTATCCGCAGCAACCGCATTGCAGATAAAAAGCATACTCATTACAGATAGTGTTAATCTTTTCATAAATACCTCTGTCTTATATATTCCACAGCAATAGTTTCTTTCTCATTCACCGGAACTTTTCACGTCTTCAACAAAAGCATTCCATTCCGCCTCCGTGGTTGTACTCTGGAGTTCTCTGCTGGTATCCCAGGCATTCTCCAGAAATTCCGCCAGAGTGTTAGGGTCTATTTGTGTCTGCGAAGAAGACTCCGCGTTTATTTGATGGATAACAATCTGTTCTAATTGGACCGGCGACATATAATTAACAAGCGATAACACAACATCTCCCGGCCCAGTCGCGGTATAAACAAAACTGGAAATAGGACCATCCGATATTGCTTGTCCTATGTTGACCATGGCAAATTGGATCCCATCGAATTGGGTGTATCCAGGACCGTAGTAATCAAAGAAAGACATCCGTGGAGATGCTAAAATCTGAGCCGTTCCCGGATTATTCGGGTCTGTGGGGTTGTATTCGGTATTGTCTATCCAGCCAAGATTCGGGTCGGAGATATTAACCTCCAGAGAAATTACAAAAACATCTTTCTCAAAAGTCTGTTTTGCAAGATACAAACAAATACTGTCGCCCGTATTGAGCGTGATTTCCTGTAATCCAGTCTCATCCTGAATTCTGAAAATCACATTGGGGTCAACTGGCAGTTCCACATTATTGGGCTCCACAGGCGATTCTACGCTATTAGGTTCTACAGTGTTTGGTTCGGACGGTGTGACATATCCGGGCGTTCCCCACAGCCAGTACTGCGTAAACAAAGTCAGGTCCGTCAGGCCAACCTCCCCGTCTTTGTCAACATCAGTTCGCTGACACCACTCAGGATCAGAACATCCTTCTTCAAGCCAATGGGAAGCAAATATCATAAAATCCTTCAAATCCACTACGCCATCGTCATTGAAATCAACATTGGGAATATTCTCTATCGAAATCGGAATATTCGGGTCCGGCTGCGTCCACGAAAAGCTGTGGTCATAATAACCAACGGGGCAATCTCCCTCTTGCAGGGCCAGATAATCAACCAGAAACCACATCCCTGCCTGACAGGAGTATTCGCTCGTATAAATATCAAAACCGCCGATCTCCGAGTCGTTCCACGCATAGACTTTAGCCATCGGACCTGCCGCTTCCAGATGACTCCCCTTCCAGTCTCGTGAATTCGGATCTTTGCCCCTGCCCTGCAGAACACCCATTTCCCGGTCTTCTCCCGATAAAAACAACCCCCCGCTCCACAAATCGTTGGCGTCGGAATAAATTTGCAGGGAACATTTTTTCCCAACCATAACTTGATTGGTTAAAATGGGGGTCAAATCACATGGGTCACACAATTGAACAAAAACCTGGGCATATACAACACCACTCAGCATTATTATTATGGTAATTAAAATTTTATGGCAAATCATCGACTCTTCCCATCATTATAGAACTTTTACTGCTCTCACTCTCACTATGAATTAAAGTCGGTTGGGAAAAATGCAATGTTGACAAAAAAATGAAATATACCCAACGCAACAAAAAACAATGAAGCAAAGAAGTGATATTGAGAGAGAGAATATTATCGGAAATACTCCTATTTTATAGATTTTTTTCAAAATGCGTCGTAATGCCCTTTTCGGCCAATAACTTTAGGACTACCCCCGGGATTTCAGAAGGATATTCTTTGCCGCTGATATAGTCCGCGGTATATTCACCCGTTAAGGCCTCACGAACCGCCAGCGGACGGGGAGCACAGCTTAAACAGCTGCTTTCAATATCTACTTCAAATACCTCTATGCCTGCCTCTGTTAAGACCTGCGCCACACGAATAATATTAAACGGCCGGGCCTCCAGATCCGTCCGTCGCCACAGATGACAAGCATATTGAAACCCTAAAACAAATTCTCTTTTCATGACATTCAACAGAGCCTTTTTTTCTCTTAAAACATCCCTCATCCAGTTTTTTTGTTGCTTATCTTTCTTCAAAGCAACAACAGGGGATCGACCCCGTATCCCCTGAAATGGTTTCCCTTCTGCCGACCGACATTCCACTAATACGCCGACACAAATACATAAAATGTTGATAAAAAATCTTAAAGTAATCTCTAAAAATTATCAAACTGCAAGCCCGGAGCGTCAGTGACGAAATAGAAAACATAAGTAGCTGAGTGTTAAAATCTGGCTTTTCAACGTCCCCCGGCATAAACCATTCCGGCCTCAATGCAGCAAAACTCGATATTGACAGCTACACCTCAAAATAATGGCAATTTTCAGGAAATCCTCAATTTTATCTGGACATAATATGTCCTTTAGGTCCAAGATGGGTGGAAAATAAAAATTTTTATAAAAATTTCTTTGCTCAGGGGATGTCAACTGGATATAATACTAAATGGATTGATTGCTCTTTTTCTTCTTTTACTCTCGCTGAGACGCGACAAGATTATAGTAGGTAATTAATACGATTTCTCTCAGGAACGTCTCAGCAGGCCGGTACCTAAAAGTACCGGCCTTTTTTTATTGCCTTGACATCCCCCCGCCATTTTTCTTAATTCTTGAATACTCTCAGTTTTGACTATTTCGCCGGATTGACGCCCTCCGACGTCTTAACAATCCCTTTAATCGTCCCATCTGAATTTAGGCGGAAATTTGTCGCTAAAATTCTTGACAAACCGTCGATTTTCAGGGAAAATAGTGGTTTGGATGTCTTGCGGACACCGGCCTGTAATACCCCGGACAAGGCAGGACATTGGGTATAATCCCCGATAGCTCAATTGGTAGAGCGGGCGGCTGTTAACCGCCAGGTCGTAGGTTCGAGCCCTACTCGGGGAGTTGAAATCTAAAATCGAAAAACCGCTCTGGGCAGCGGTTTTTTTTGTTTAAGTAAATTTCCGCTATTCTGGGGTACGGTTATTTCAATCCCGCATAAGGGGAAAGCAGTAATATTAAAACCCAATAATTAAAACAATTATCAATGCTGGACAATAAGAGCAAAAGCAAGTACATTATATTAAATTAAGAGTAGGAATGGGCATGCCCGAAGACAGGTTATCAGGGCGCAGAAATGTCAGAAAAAACAGGGTATAGGGAACATGGCTCAATCATCAATTGACATAGATGGTTTTACGATTATCCGGCGTATCGGTACCGGAGCACGCAGCGTGATTTATATGGCTGTGGACGAGAGTACCAAAGAGACCGTTGCGCTTAAACGCGCCGTTTTTGAAAGTCCGGAAGACCTGCGGATTTTCGAGCAGATGCAAACGGAATATCACGTGGCAAAACAGTTGGAACACCCCTACCTGCGCCGCTGCTACAAGCTGATTAGAAAACGCAGCTTTTTACGCACCCAGGAGCTGCTGCTGACAATGGAACTGTTCGACGGACAATCCCTCGAAGAACAGGCAAGACTCAGCCTCGGCGACGTGCTTCTGGTGTTCCGAATGGTCGCCACGGCACTGAACGCATTACACCAAAAGGGCTTCGTCCACTGTGACATCAAGCCTAATAACATCCTGTTCAACAAAGCGGGAACCATTAAAATTATCGACTTCGGCCAAAGCTGCAAAATCGGCCATATCAAGAAACGCATCCAGGGCACGCCGGAATATATCGCTCCCGAACAGGTTCGCAGGGAACATCTGAGTCATCGGACGGATGTTTTCAATCTTGGCGCAACCATGTATTGGGCTTTGACCGGCCGGCATATACCCACGCTGATTCAGCGAACCAACGAATTCGGCCTCAGTGTGGCCGAACCGCCCGAATTTAAGGCGCCACGCGAAATTTATAAAAAAATTCCCGCCGAACTTTCGGAAATGATTGTACAGTGTGTCAAGGACAAACCCGCCGACAGACCTTCCAATATGGCGGAGATCATCGCTCATCTGGATATAATGATTCGCAATATCTTTCAATCAAGGCTGACCGCAAATGCCCCAGCAGGCAATCCAACTGTTCCGCAAAGCGGCTGAGTTAAACAAGGCCTGCCCGCTTCGCAAAGGCAATGTGGTCCATTTGCCGGATCGCGGAAAGGTGATTGTCACCGGCGACCTGCACGGCCATCGCAGAAATTTCGAGCGAATTGTTCAATACGCAAATCTGGAAAATCACCCGGATACCCATGTCATCCTGCAGGAAATTATTCACGGCGGGCCGGAAGACGATTACGGCGGATGCCTCTCTTATCAGTTATTATTCGGCGCACTGGAATATAAGCTGCGTTTTCCCTCTCAGGTCCATTTTATTCTCGGCAACCACGACACCGCGGCTATCTGCAACTCCAGCGTAGTCAAAGCCGGCAAAGAAATGAACCTCGCGATGAAGACGGCCATGCGCCGCCAGTACAAGGCCAAGTTTCATGACGTGGAAACCGCGATGATGGACTATATGATGAGCCAATCGCTGGCGGTTCGATGCGCCAATCGTATCTGGATTTCCCATTCTCTGCCCACCGACAACTTTGCCGAGAATTTCGACCTGGCCATTTTTGACCGGCCATATACGCTGGAGGATATTCAGCGGCCTAATCCGGTGTATCAGTTGACCTGGGGACGGAGACATTCGGCACAGATACTCGAACTTATGGCGAAGCGATTAGACGTGGATATCTTTGTGCTCGGCCATCAGCCGCAGGAAATTGGCTGGATCCCGGTCGGTGATAATACGCTAATTCTGGCCTCCGAACATAACCACGGCTGCCTCCTGACCTTTGATCTCACCCGCTCCTACACCCTCGTGGAATTAATCGAAAACATCATCGCCATCGCCTCCGTCGGGTAATATTCATCAATCCAAAATCAGCAGCCTCAGCCGGGCGGAAAAGAAAACCATCCAGGAAGCCGCCCGCCGGGAACAGCAGCAAACGGCCCAGCCCCGCTAAGTGGCGGGCATTGGCCGCGAGAATTGACAATTATCGTATTGACAGACGATTAATGAATAGGAAAATGTCAGTTTAAGCAATATGGAGGTTACAACGTGAAGTCAGTCTTATTTTTGATGCTTATGATGATTGTCCTGTTGAGCGGCTGTCAGAATAATTCTATGACCATCGACACTGATGCAGACTATGACATTGTTGTTTACGGCGGCACATCAGCCGGCGTTATCGCCGCGGCGCAGGCTGCGCGTATGGGCAAAACCGTAGTTCTGGTCTGCCCGGAAAAACATTTAGGCGGCATGAGCAGCGGCGGGCTTGGATTTTCGGATACCGGAAAAACGGCCTCCATTGGCGGGCTCTCAAGGGAATTTTACCACCGCATTTACCAGTTCTATCAGAACGATCAGGCATGGCGATGGCAGAAACGCGACCAATTCGGTAATCGGGGTCAGGGCACAGCGGCTATCGATGTGGATAATCGAACGATGTGGGCATTTGAGCCGCACGCCGCCGAAGCGGTCTTTGAGTCGCTGGTGAATGAATATCAGATTCCGGTCTTTCGTGATCAATGGCTGGACCGCGACCACGGGGTCAAAAAGAACCGTGGAAGAATCGTCTCAATTCGTATGCTTTCGGGCCAAACCTTTACCGGAATGATGTTTATTGACGCGACCTATGAAGGCGACCTGATGGCATCTGCGGGTGTGGACTATCATGTCGGCCGGGAGGCAAACAGTGTCTATGGTGAGACATGGAACGGTGTACAGACCGGCGTTCTGCATCACGCACATTATTTCAAAAAAAATGTCGATCCATACATCATACCGGGCGAATCTGCCAGCGGGTTGCTGCCCCGCATCAGCAAGGAACCGCCGGGTGTAAAGGGACAGGGTGATAACCGCATTCAGGCGTACTGTTTCCGGATGTGCCTGACGGACCATCGCGAAAACAGGATTCCGTTTCCCAAACCGACCGGCTATGATCCCAGCCAATATGAACTGCTTGTGCGTCTGTTTGACACCGGCTGGAACGAGGTATTTGCTAAATTTGATCAGATACCGAACTGTAAAACAGATACCAATAACCACGGTCCGTTCAGCACGGACAATATCGGCATGAATTACGATTATCCGGAAGCGTCTTATGAACGCCGCCGTGAGATAATTGCCGAACATGAGGCCTACCAAAAGGGATTGATGTATTTTATAGCCAATGATCCGCGCGTTCCGGATCCGATTCGCAGCAAGATGAGTCAATGGGGTCTGGCCGGGGATGAGTTTATGGATAACGGCAACTGGCCGTATCAGCTTTATATTCGCGAGGCCCGGCGGATGGTCGGTGAGTATATGATGACCGAGCGAGACTGCCTGGGCAAAAAACAAACTCCGAATCCTGTAGGGATGGGATCGTACACGATGGACTCTCATCATGTTCAGCGATATGTCAAAGAAGACGGTTACGTTCAGAACGAAGGGGATATCGGGATCAATCCCTCAAGGCCATATCATATTGCGTACGGGGCGCTGACACCAAAGAAAGGCCAGGCCGACAACCTGCTGGTGCCGGTATGCATCTCGTCGTCACATATCGCATACGGATCGATCCGAATGGAACCTGTATTTATGATACTTGGTCAAAGCGCCGCTGCCGCGGCATGCCTTGCAATAGAGGATGAAGTTCCGGTTCAGAACGTTGACTACAGCAAACTAAAAAAACAGCTCACCCATGACGGACAGATCCTGACTATAAATTAAGCGTAGAGGTCGCCGGATAACTCGCTTCCTCAGATACAACAACAGGACTTTCTTCCTGCATAGAGACATCCTTTCTCTTTAACTAAGCCCTTTAGCTGCCAATATTTTGGTTTTGATTTCGTCAATCAGTTCTTTATGCTCAATCAGATATTGTCTGGCGTTGTCGCGACCCTGGCCCAGTTTCATTTCGCCGTAGGTGAACCACGCACCGCTTTTATTGATCACATTCAATTCCGCCGCCAAATCAACCAGGTCGCCTTCCATACTGATGCCGCTGTTAAACAAAATATCGAACTCGGCTGTCTTAAACGGTGCGGCCACCTTGTTTTTCACCACCCGTGCCCGCACGCGGTTGCCGATGGCTTCGCCCTTGGAATCCTGAATGGTCGAAACACGGCGTACATCAACACGCACTGAACAATAAAACTTCAAAGCATTGCCGCCGGTTGTTGTTTCAGGATTGCCGAACATCACGCCGATTTTCATTCGAATCTGATTAATGAAAATAACGCAGGTTTTGCTCTTGCTGATAACGCCGGTGAGTTTCCGCAGCGCCTGGCTCATCAGGCGGGCCTGGAGTCCCACGTGGCTCTGCCCCATTTCACCCTGCAATTCCGCCGCAGGGACCAGTGCTGCCACGGAGTCGATAACGATAATATCCACCGCATTGGACTTCACCAGCATCTCCGTGATATCGAGCGCCTGTTCGCCTGTATCCGGCTGACTGATGAGCATATCATTAATGTTGACACCCAGCCGCCGTGCCCACGTTGTATCAAGAGCGTGCTCAGCGTCTATGAACGCGGCAACGCCTCCGGCCTTTTGCACATTGGCGATAACATGCAGAGCCAGCGTGGTTTTACCCGATGATTCCGGCCCGTAAAATTCGATGACTCTGCCTCGCGGAATTCCCGCCCCGCCCAGCGCAATATCCAGAGACAAGGCTCCCGTACTGATGCCGTTAATTTTCCGAATCGTGGATTCGTCCATTTTCATAATGGAACCGACACCATATTGTTTTTCGATTTGCGCAATCGCCCGCTCCAGCGCCTCACCCTTGGCCCCCGGCCGCTCTAACTTCGATTTGTCCGTTTCAGCCCTGACAGCTTCTTTGACCCTGGGTTGCTCTTTGACTGCCGCCGTGATTTGCTTCTTCACAAATTTTGCCATAATGTTCACTCCCTTATTTTTACGACTATTTTCAATTCCATCATTTCAATTTCACCCGCCGGACAACGGCATATTTCGGACCGCCTCCGGACAATTGACTTTCAAACACACAGACTGAATCGGCAAAACTGACGCCGAATAGCTCATCCCGCAAGGGTTCAATTTTTCGTTTCAGGACATCCCCCGCCGAAGGCGCCTTTATCCGGCATAATGTGAGGTGCCCCGAAAATTCACGGTTTTCCACAGGAAAACCGGCCTCCTCAAAAGTCCTCCGCAAATTCGTCTGCAGAACTTTCAACGCCGGATTTCCTGTGATGCCGGCCCAGACAACACGAGCAGGATTCCCAAATGTTCCAAGCCCTTTGACTTCCATGTCGAAAGCCGAATGCGCCGCCGCCGTATCCTCCACAATTCGGCACACCTCCATAACATGGTCGTCCGTCGTCTCCCCCAGAAAAATCAGCGTCAGGTGGGTATTCTCCGGCTCAACCCACTTCACCGCACCTTTGGGCAAGGATGATTCTTTTCGCAGCCGCTGTCGTATCCTTTCAATCTGTTCCCTGACCGCGGCATCAATCTCAACAGCAATAAACAACCGCATCGCATTCACCATTCAAAACTGTTTATACAGCATCAGAATTGCGTCACTTTTCGTAATTGGTCAAACCGTTCGTCAATCGCCTGGCGTGTGGCATTTTTGATTCCATAAATGGAAAAATCGCCGATGGTGAACGACGCCACGACAGTGCCGTAAACCATCGCGTTTCGCAGACTGACCACATCAACCCGCCCCGCCGAAGCCAGGTATCCCATCACCCCGCCGGCAAACGAATCCCCCGCTCCCGTCGGGTCAATCACGATCGCCGTCGGATACGCCGGCAGCAGAAAACTATCGCCGTTGGCGTTGTACATTATCGAACCGTGTTCGCCCTTTTTGACAATGACCACCTGCGGCCCCATATCGAGAATGTTTTTGGCCGCGGTTACCAGATTACACTGCCCGGTCAGCAGCTTGGCCTCGCCTTCGTTAATAACCAGCATGTCGATCCGCCGAAGCAGTTCCCGCAGGTCATCGTTGGCCGCAATAATCCAGTGATTCATCGTATCGGCAGCCACAAACGATGGATTATTGAGTTGATCCAGCAATTGTATCTGCAGCGACGGCGCCGTATTGGCCAAAAAGACATATCCGCAATCACGATAACCAGCCGGCATCTGCGGCGGATTTTCCGTCAGGACATTTAATTCCACCGCATCGGTATGCGCGGAATTCATATCGCCCTCATACGACCCGCTCCAGCGAAAGGTCTTGCTGCCTTTGCGGATTTCCAAACCCTCCAAGTCCACCTTGCGGTCGCCGAATAGTTCTTTCAGGTTAAAATTGAAATCTTCGCCCGCGACGCCGAGAAATTTGACTTCCGTGAACAGTCCCGCCCCCATCGTAAAATGCACCGCCGAACCGCCGACACAATCCTTGTTATAGCCGAATGGCGTCCGCACCGTATCAATCCCTATCGAACCTGTGACCAAAAGCGACATGTCTTAAATCTCCTTATTTAATGCTGAATTTTTGAATGGTTTGCGCAATCCGTTTTAATGCTCTGTCTAATCCCAGCATATCCACGGTGTCAAAAATCGGCGGACTGACGGTCGTCCCCGTCAATGCCACACGCAGCGGCTGGGCGATTTTACCCAGACCGAGTTGCTTTTGTTCCGCAAGAGTACGAAGAAACTCCTCAATCGACTCCGGCGTCAGCGGCGAAAGAGTCTTCAAGCCCTGTGAAACGACGGCCAGCATCGCCAGCCCGTCGTTTTTGAGCAAGACCTTTTTAACCGCCTCGTCGTCATACACAATCGCATCGTCGGCGACAAACGCAAAACGCGATTTCTGTTCGATCTGCTCCAGCGACCGGGCGCCGGCGTTGATATGCAGCAACCGCGACAGCGTTGCGTCATCCGTCGTCGCCACCGGCGAATGAACTTCCCGCAGGTACGCCTTAAAATGCTCCAGTAATCGCTGCGGCTTGCACAATTTTAAATGCTCCATATTAAATGCCAGCAGCTTCCTGCGGTCAAACAGACTGTTGCTCTTGTTGACCCGCGACAAATCAAACGACTGAATTAATTCTTCGGTCGTCATAATTTCTCTGCTGTCGCCGGGGTTCCACCCCAGCAAAGCAAGGAAATTGACCAGCGTTTCGGGCAGATACCCGCTCCTGAGAAAATCCACAATGTTGATTTCGGGCAGATGCACGCCCAGAAATCCGGCCATCGCGTCAAGAATCGGCACATCCGGCACTGTGTCGCCGGCAAGAAAACTGTTGACTTCATCCAGAAGAATACCGCCGGATTTTGCTATCGCCGACAAATCCGCATCGGCTTTGGCTTTAATCGCAGCCTTCAGAACCTTGGCTTGTTCGCGTTTGCTGAGTTTGCCGCCGCCTTCGCTGACAATCACCGGCAGATGCGCATACACCGGCGTGCGAAAACCCAGCGCCTGCTGCAAAAGCTGGTGATTGGGCGTATTCATCAGGTGTTCCTGGCCGCGAATGACATGGGTAACGCCCATCAACTCATCGTCCACCACGACCGCGAAATGATACGTCGGAAAGCCGTCGCTTTTGATAATGATAAAATCGCCCAGTTCCGTCGGCTCAAACTGCACCTGCCCACGAATCTCATCATTGACTACGACAGGCTTGCTCTGGTCAACCGCAAAACGAACCGTCACAGGCCTGCCTTCATCACGGGCCTTCTGAACCTCTGCTTTGTCCGGAAACTTTGTCGGGCGGGGATAGATATTTTTACTTTTTGCAGCCTCAGCCTCTTTGCGTATCCGCTCCAATTCTTCGGAGGTATCGAAACAATAATATGCCTTGCCCTCAGCGAGCAGCTTTTCAGCGTATTTTGTATAGAGGTCTAATCGTTCCGATTGCAGATAAGGTCCATTCGGCCCGCCCTTGTCCGGCCCTTCGTCCCAGTCGATGCCCAGCCATCGGAGGTCTTCCAGCACCTGCTGTGTAGCGGTCGGCGTGTTGCGCTTGATGTCCGTATCCTCGATGCGCAGCAGGAATTTGCCGCCCATTCGCCGGGCCAGAAGCCAGTTAAACAATGCTGTCCTCGCTCCGCCGACATGAAGATAGCCTGTCGGCGATGGTGCAAATCGTGTTACAATCATTTACCTTCTTCCTTAAAAGACAGGGAAGTCTAAGCGGGCCTGTCCCGAAAGTCAAGGACGAGCCAAGGCCGTCTCATAACCGCAAATTTCCCTATCCGACCCGTCATTTCCTGTCCACATCAATCTCACATAAATATAAAATGAAACTTGGAAACAGGAAATTGATGATACGCACTGCTATTGCCGTGGTTTCCAGCCGGCCCGACTAAAATGACAGACCTGACGCGCTTTCGTTTGTATCACGGCTTGCAACCGGGCCGTATTATACACCCTAACAAATGCCGAACAAGTGAAAAATCAAAAAATTTTAAAAAATTTTTATGCCGGGTATCTTCAGTAATTTCTTTAATTCTGTCCAGTATAATGGCGGTACTGCCCAAACGATTCTATACGATGCCAACGGCAATATGACCCAACTGGGCAATAAAGTCTTTACGTATGACGGCCGGGGCCTATGATAACGGCGGTGGATTCTTCGGTGAGTCCGGAGATTTTGTCGGTGAGTTTCGCCGCTTGTTCAGCAAGGTCGGCAATTTGATGCTTATAGAATGGCTCTTTTGGGGAAGTCAATTTTCGTTCTCAAGCGATTTAACCTGATTATTATCCGGCGGTCGCGGCCCCCAGATCGAGAGAAATCGGGAATTTTTCTTGCCTCCACACCGAGCACGCAATAATGTTAAAAATAGTGAAAAAAGTGGGTATTGAAAATTGGGTGCGTTACCCAACCCCGACATGTCGGAACTAAAATACCCATGAACGATTGCCATTTTTTTAACCGTATGAATAGAAAGTGTCAGATCACACTCAACACGATTGCGAGGGAAACGTATGGCATACCACCACTCACACTGTGCGAAGAAAACCTGCTCCTGCTGCACATCAAAAAGCTGTCATCAATTGAGTCGAAGAGATTTTATGGCCGCTGCAGGGATGGGTCTGGCGGCCGCGGCCATCGGCGGTTCTGCTCTGAGTTCCATCGCAGGGGCCATGGGCAAGGAAGACTATCTTCCCCTGGCCGGGCGAAAATTGATTGTCCAGCCTGTCCTGGCAGTTGGCCTCTCTGAGCGGAGGGAAAAAACATCGTGGCGTCCCTGGGGCGGTTTTCACACCCAGCAGGATATTACCGATGAACAGCAGCGCATTGGAAAAGAATTAGATGGACTTGCCGGCAAGGCGGAATTCGGGCTGGAGATTCGTCCTCTGATTACCCTGAACGATAAAAACAAGGCCGTCGAGGTCGCAAAACAGGATCATGACCTGCTTGTGATTTATGCGGCCACATCCTGGGTAGATGTCCTCGAAGCTCTGACCAATCCGGCCAAGTGGACGATGTTGTTTGTCCGGCATAATTCCGGGCCGGTCTATCTGTGGTACGAAATCGCACATAACCGCTACCTGCGCAAAACCGTGGACCCATTCGGCCAGCCGGGGGTGAGCTCTCAGGATGTGGTGGTCGATAGTACCGATGAAATGCTCTGGCGGATGCGGGCACTGTACGGGCTGAAAAATACCCTCGGCAAAAAAATGGTCTGTATCGGCGGAGCGTCAGGCTGGGGTGTTGGTGGACAAAAAGCGCCGGATATCGCAAAAAATCTATGGAAAATGGATTTACAGTCCGTCGATTACCCCGCCCTTCAAACTCTGATCAACAAAGCCCGCCAGGATACTGAATTAGTCAAGCGGTGCAATGACGAGGCAGCAAAACTCCTGAAACAAAACGGCGTTTCCATCGACACCAATCCGGAATTTCTGGGCAAGTCCTTTTTGCTGACCCAGGTATTTAAGGAATTGATGCAGCAGTCCGGGACTGATGCCATTACCGTCAATAACTGCATGGGGACCATTATGGGGGCTTCGGAAACCACGGCATGTATGCCGCTGAGTCTGCTCAATGACACGGGTTTTTCGGCGTACTGCGAATCGGACTTTGTGGCCATCCCGTCAGGGCTGCTTCTCCATTATATCTCGTCTAAGCCGATATTCTTCAATGATCCGACCTATCCGCATGACAGTATGGTTACGCTGGCTCATTGCACCGGCCCGCGGAAAATGGATGGGCAGAACCTCGAACCCGTGAAAATCCTGACCCATTTCGAGTCAGACTATGGTGCGGCTCCCAAAGTGGAAATGAAACTGGGACAGAAAATCACCGTCATTGACCCCGATTTCGACAGCAAACAGCACCTTGGTTTTGAAGGGGAGATTATTGACAATCCGTTCCTCGATATCTGCCGGACACAAATAGACGTTCGGATCAAGGGCAGTGTCGATACGCTTAATGAACAAACGCGGGGATTCCACTGGAACGTATGTTATGGCAATTATCTGAAAGAGTATGGCTATGCTTTGCGCAAGGTCGGGATGAACTGGCTGAACCTGAGTGTGTAGTACTGCAACGCTATTTGGCATCGGATTTCTTTTAAGAATCCGAAGCAAATCAAAAATTCGGATTCCACAACGGGTTTTGTCATTCTATATTATACTATGTATCGCAGCAGTACTATTCTTAATCCAGAAGAACCGAATTTTTTACGGTGGACACTGGGCACAAACGGAGCGGAACAGTGCCGTACTCAGATACCGGTCTCCCCGGTCGGTGATAAGAGTGACTACAGTGCCGCTTGTCATCTGTGCCGCCAGCCTTGCCGCCCCAGCCACCGCCGCCCCGCTGGACATCCCCGCGAAAATCCCCTCCTCAGTCGCCAGCCGGCGCGTCATCTCGAAGGCATCGGCGTCATTCATCGCCATCACGTCATCCAGCCGGCCGCGTTCATACACATCCGGTTTGATTGACTCAGACATATTCTTAAGCCCCTGAATCGAATGGCCCACCACAGGCTCCACGCCGACAATACGCACCGAAGGCTTTTTCTCCTTGAGATAGTGCGAAATCCCCATCAGCGTCCCCGTCGTTCCCATTCCCGTGGTAAAAACATCAATATCGCCGCCGGTCTGCTCCCATATTTCCGGGCCGGTGGTTTCGTAATGCGAACGCGGATTATCCGGATTGACAAACTGATTGGGCATAAAATATGTTTCAGGTTCCTGTTCCAGCAATTCGTGAGCCTTGCGAATAGCCCCATCCGTCCCCTGCTTGGGACACGTCACGACCACTTCGGCCCCCATCGCCTCCAGAATCATCTTGCGTTCCGAGCTGACGCATCCCGGCAGCGCCAGTTTGATTTTGTATCCCTTGGCTGCGGCAATCATCGCAAGTGCAATGCCTGTGTTGCCGCTGGTCGGCTCCAGAATCGTCATCCCCCGATGCAGTTTCCCGGCCTTCTCGGCGCCATTGATCATATACAGCGCCGGCCGGTCCTTCACCGACCCGCCCGGATTGCAGCATTCTAATTTTACCAGCAGCCGGACTCGCGGATTGGGATTGACCCGCTTGAGTTCCACAATCGGCGTATTGCCAATGACTGAAAGTATCAAAGCCTGCTCCTTATTCTTATATCGCGTCGCCATCCGACAAAAAACAACGAATCTCTGTACAATAAGTGCCGCTTATGGTAAAATACGCCGCCGTGGTTGTCGAGAAGAATTTATTTTTCGAAAGTGCGAGAAAATGATGGCAGAACAGGAAAATTCCGCCGCGGACAATACGCCCGAACGGCTGGACTTCATCCGGCAAATCGTCACAGACGACAATAAATCCGGAAAATGGAAGAATCGCGTACATACCCGCTTTCCCCCGGAACCCAACGGCTACCTGCACATCGGTCACGCCAAAAGCATCTGCCTGAATTTCGGCATCGCCGCCGAATTCGGCGGTAAATGCAACCTGCGATTTGACGACACCAACCCCAGCAAGGAAGAACAGGAATACGTCGATTCCATCATTAATGACGTTCACTGGATCGGCTGGGATTGGGAAAATCGCCTGTTTTTTGCGTCGGATTATTTCGAGCAAATGTATCAGTGGGCCGTGGAACTGGTCAAAAAAGGCGCCGCGTACGTCTGCGACCTTAATGGCGACCAGGTCCGTGAACACCGCGGCACACTGACCCAGCCGGGCAAAGAAAGCCCCTACCGCGGCCGCAGCATCGCGGAAAATCTCGACCTGCTGGCCCGGATGCGCAAAGGCGAATTCCCGGACGGCTCCAAGACCCTGCGTGCCAAGGCCGACATGGCCTCTCCCAATGTCAATATGCGCGACCCCATCATGTACCGCATTATGCGCGCCACCCACCACCGCACCGGCGACGACTGGTGTATCTACCCGACTTACGACTGGTCCCACGGCCTGGAAGACTCCATCGAAGGCATTACCCATTCGATTTGCACACTCGAATTTGAAAATCATCGGCCGCTGTATGACTGGTTCCTCGATCAACTTGGTATTTACCACCCGCAGCAAATCGAATTTGCCCGCCTGAACCTGACCTATACCGTCATGAGCAAACGCAAACTCCTGCAATTGGTCAAAGACAATTACGTTAACGGCTGGGATGATCCGCGAATGCCAACCATTTCCGGCATGCGCCGCCGCGGTTTCAGCCCCGCCGGCATCCGCAATTTCTGCAAGGTCATCGGCATCAACAAATTCAATAGCACGGTCGATTTCGCCCTGCTGGAACATTGTATCCGCGAAGACTTGAACAAAACCGCGCCGCGGGTAATGGCCGTGCTTAATCCGCTCAAAATCGTCATCACCAACTACCCTGACGGCCAGGTGGAGTGGCTGGACGCGGTCAATAATCCCGAAGACGCCGCCGCCGGGACACGCAAAGTCCCCTTCTCGAAGGTGTTGTATATCGAGCAGGAAGATTTTATGGAAACCCCGCCGAGCAAATTTTTCCGGCTGGCTCCCGGCCGTGAAGTCCGTCTGCGCTACGCCTATTTCATCAAGTGTGAAAAGGCAATCAAAGACGCCGCCGGCAATATCGCGGAATTGCATTGTACGTATGACCCCGCGACGCGCGGCGGCGATGCCCCCGACGGCCGCAAGGTCAAGGCGACGCTGCATTGGGTCGCCGATTCCAACGCCCTCGATGCGGAAGTCCGCCTGTACGACCATTTATTTACAAAAGAAAACCCGGAAGACACCGCCGAAGATGAACATTTCACCGCCAATCTGAACCCCGGCTCATTACGGGTTTTGACCGGCTGCAAGGTGGAACCACATGTGAAGGATACGAAGGTTTTTGATCGCTGGCAGTTCGAGCGGATGGGTTATTTCTGCACCGACGCGGACAGCAAGCCTGGCAAGCTGGTTTTCAACCGCACCCTGACCCTCAAAGACACCTGGGCCAAAATCCAAAAGAAAGTATAAGCAATTTCGCCGGCGGCAAAGCGACCGGGTTGTCATTTGGTGAAAATCATTTTCAGTGCGACCAGCAGCAATATGCCGCCGAAAATTTTCCGAAGCATCGCTTCGGGAATCGCCGTGGCAAAATTGGCGCCGAGTACACTGCCCGCCACAAACCCGATGCAGATAATCGTTGCTGCTTTTAAATCGACAAAACCTGCCTTGTAATATGCCCATGCTGCCAGCAGGCCGATGGGCGGCACCATCAATGCCAGCGTCGTACCCTGAGCCGTGTGCTGTGAGAATCCAAACAAAATCACCAGCGCCGGAACAATAATAATTCCGCCGCCGATACCGATAAGGCCGCTTAGCATCCCCGCCATGACGCCAACCACCAGAAACAGAAACACCTGCATAGACATCCGATTCATCCCTTCCGAATTAATTTAAGAGCCTCTAAGTATTGCGGCATTTCAGCCAAACAATTCGATAAACTTCTCCTCGATATCGGGACTTTCGCAAAGCGTCTGGCCGATAAGCACGGCGCCAACGCCGATGCGAATAAATTTTTCCACGTCCTGCCGGGTCTTAATACCGCTCTCGGCCACAAGCTGTCTCTTGTCATCCACAAATTCCGCCAGACGGGACGTGGTATTGATATCGACTTTCATCGTACTCAAATTGCGATTGTTGATGCCCAGAATGACATAATGTTTTTGCGGAAAATCCAGCAGACTGCGTACCTTCAGCAGTGTATCGGCGTCGTGCGATTCCAGCAAAACCGTCAGCGTCAGTTCGTTGGCCAGAATCAGCAAATCCATCAGCAGGCCCGTCGGCATCGCCTCGGTTATCAGCAAAATCGCGTCCGCCCCTGCCGCACGCGCCTCATAGACCTGGTAAGGATTGATAATAAAATCCTTGCGCAGCACCGGAACGGACACCGCCTCCTTGACCGCCGTCAGGTACTCCAATTTACCCTGAAAATATTTCTCATCCGTCAAAACGCTGATGGCGTCGGCGCCGCACCGTTCATAAATCTGCGAGATAGCCGCCGCGTCAAAATCCTCGCGAATCACCCCCGCCGAAGGCGACGCCTTTTTGACCTCCGCGATGACATTCAGCCCGCGAGGGTTGATTTTTGTCACGGCCTTATAAAAATTCCGGCACTTCGGCATTGCCGCCGCCTTATCCTGCAGCGACTCGATGGATATTTCTTTTTTGCGTGCCTGTACTTCCTGTACCTTGTCGCGGATAATCTGAACGAGGATATTATTCACGTGACTTGACTCCTCTGGCTTTGAAAAAAGTATAGTTAAATACCCCATCCGCCTCGGCGGTGCGATATAAATCTGCAATCACCTGCCGTCCATCTGCATATACCTCGCGAGGCGAATAACCATGAACACAATTTCCCGTCGACAACATTTATTTGGGTTTCGACAAATTCACAAACAATATCCGCAATTGTCCCAGCGTTCCCTGCAAAAGTTGCTGTTCCTCGGCAGCCAGATTGCCCTTGCATTTTTGCTCCAGCAGGCTCAGCATATCAATGTGATACCGCGCCGCATCGAGGTCCGGCGCAATTTTCTTGTCCTTGTCCTCTTTACTCCGAATCAATCCCAGCGCAAAATACGCCTGCGTGGCGAAAAAGGACACCAGTCCCTCAAAATCCGCCGGGGGAAGTTGGGCCTGCTCTTTGGTTTTCGCCTCCTCTTCGACCTTTTTCTCAAGCACTTCTTTTTCCTTCTGCGCCTGATTTTTCCAGTCTTCGTCGATAATCACTTTCTTGGGTTCGTTTTGTTCCGCCATTTTAACCTCGCTGGTTAATGTCTATTATTTTTCCTATCCCGTCGCTGACGCTCCAGGCTTTCTTCTGACTTCTGCATCCTGACTCCTTTATCTAAATTTTTTCATCCGCCTTAAATCCCGCTTCTGGTCTTTGTCCTGGATTTTCTGGCGTTTGTCATATTGCCGTTTACCGCGGGCCAGCGCCAGTTCACACTTGGCCAGCCCCCGGCTGTTAAAATAAATCCGCAGCGGCACCAGCGTAAATCCCCGCTGGTCGAGTTTTGTGCGGATTTTCTTCAACTGGGCCTTGTGCAGCAGGAGTTTTCGTTTCCGCATCGGGTCGTGATTGGCGAAATCCGCCGCCTGTTCATACTGAGCGATTTTGCATCCAACCAGCCAGCACTCCTTGTCGGTCATACGGGCGTAAGCCCCGTCCAGTTCGCACTGTTTATTGCGCAGACTTTTGACCTCTGTCCCGACCAGCAGCATCCCGGCCTCGACCTTCTCCACCAGCTCAAAATTGAAATAGGCCTTCTTGTTCTGAATCACCGGCCCACCCAGATTTTTTTCCTGCTTTTGTGCCATAAGTAGTTATCATACCGAAATTAGCAAAACTTGCAAGGCCGGTTTTGGCTGCCTTGGCGGTGGACGAAGTACACAAAAAAGTGTGTATAATAGAGCGTATGATACAAAAAGTCGTTCACAAAACCAATCTGCACGATCACAACGAAATTCGGCAGAACCTCGAATACTGGCTGAGCCGGCCCGCCGAAGAACGGGTCGCGGCCGTGGAATTTTATAGAAGGCAGGTCTATAGAGATATCCCCCGACTTCAAAGAGTGGCTCGAGTTATTAAACGCCAAGAGAGTGGGAAAGAAAACCCGCCCGATATCGAGGCCCTCGAATAAAAAATCGGACGGCCGGTGGACGGTCAAAACAAAAGGCGAACCCGGCCTTGACCGCCAAGCACGCCTTGATACGCAATACTTGAAAAACCAAAACTACTTCAAAAGCCGGATTGTCAGCGGGTACTTGTAATCTTTGCCGTCTGCGGCGGCAATCGCCGCAATGATTATGAACACCAGGTCCACAAGCCCAAGCCCAATCAGAACAAAAACGCCTATCCCGATGCAAATCAGAAGCGCCGCCACGAGACAGTAAATTGTCATCGAAATCTGAAAATTCAGCGCCTCCCGCCCCTGCGAACGGACATATTCATAATCGTCTTTCTTAATCAGCCAGATGACCAGCGGCCCCAGCACATGACCAAATGGAATCCCTATATAAGCCACTAATGCCGCCAGATGGCAAAACATCGCCCATTGCTTGGCTTCTTTGGAAAGTGCTGTGACTGGCTGCGCCTCAACAGGCTGCCCCTGTCCCGGCTGATTGGTTTGATTCTGCTCGTCCATTGTTTTTACCTCCCTGAAATAAAGGACTCATTTTCCATCAACAAAAACAGTGTAAAAAGTACCCAACCTAAATGCAACAAAAAAATCGGCACCCATCGAGTGCCCTGATTGTCTCCGACAAGCAGGCTTGATTTCTTTTTATATCTGTGTTATCTGCGGAATCTGTGGTTCCGTTTTTTACAACTTCATTCCGGCTTCCTCACCGACGCGCAGAACTGCCCCATCTTCATCATCGCATCATTGAGCCTGTCCATCGAGCCGTCAAGTTTGACGAACGCATCGACCAAATCCAGCAGTTCCGCGTCCGCCGGCTTCTCGCCGTAATGATGCTCCACATTGACGATCCCGGCGTCCAGCCCATGCTCCATCGCCTTGGCCACGTATGCCCGGCAGATGCCGATTTTGCGCCCCGGCAGATCACGACAGCAATTGCTGACGCCCAGCGAGAAATGACAATCTTTCATCTGCGGATCGGTTTTAATTTTCTTAATCGTGTTAAATGCCCTGTAGGTATATCCCGGCACGCCCGGCTCCATCGGCATATCTATCGCCAGCGGAAACACCGTCGAATCAAAGAAAATCTCCGCCGGCTTAAACCCGAACTTCATCGCCTTGTCATAAAGCTGCTTCGCCAGGCTAAACAGTTCATCCACCGAATGTGAACCGCCCGGACCGGTCGATTTCTCCTCGCTCACCAGCAAACCAATGAACGAAAAATCATACTCTTTTTTCAGCGGCATCATCTTGTCGGCCGTATAGACCTTAATCGAATTCATCAGCGGCGTCTTGACCGGCTCATCGGTATTATACCACTCCTTCAGCCCGGCCTTGAGAACCTCGTCGTTGCTGCTGTCAAAGCAAATCGGCACCCCCTTTCCCCACTTGCGAACCAGCCGAGTATAGTGTTTCATCATCTCTACGGAAACCTGAGAATCCAGCTCGCCGAAGGCGTCCAGATTGACAGCCATATAACTTGCCCCATCCTCGGCCTGCGATTCTATCAGCGCGCGGATATATTTCAGCGGCCCGCTCGGTTTATTGTAAGCATCCGCCCCAAGAGCCTGCAATTCTCTCATTATCGCTCCGGTCTTCGGAATGGAAGCATGAATCGCCTCACCGATTTCAATCAGTGGCCGCTTCATCGTATGGTCCCTTCCAAACAGATAATTGACAATCGAACTCGTATGCTCCAGCGCCGGGATGCGGGGCTTGTTTAGCGTTCGCCGCAGTAATTCTCGCCCGCCCGCCTGCGTTGAGGCGGAATGATAAGTCTTTTCACCCACGCACAGTCGGTCGAGATTATTGCCGCAATACCCTGTCACCGTCGCGTCGCCGCAAGGGACATTATCCAGCCCTTTTTCACAGCCGCCGATGGTGCAGTAGCCGAAATTTTCCGGCAGATAACAGTCGCCGCACTCCTGACACTCAAACGCCAGATACTTGAACCCTTTTTCGATGGCATTAAACGTTTTATATGTCCAACACCTCGGCCGGTCGGCTCGAACCCACTGCAGACACTTGCGAAACGCCCAAAAGCCAGGGTATTTCGGGTCGAGAATCGCCCGATGAGCAAAATCAAAAAACCGCTCATTAAACCACTTTTTCGGCCTGGACAATTCCGCCCGTTTGCCGCTGTCGCCATAGAGATAGAATGTCTTTTCCGCTGGCCAGCAGAGATTGTCCTTGTATCGCTCCCAGCCGTCGCCGATTTCAGCGGCTCGCTGCAGAATCTTGACAAACACGTCAAATTGATGGACTCCGCCGAGATCTATGCCCGCCGCCCCGATGGATTTATACATCGCTACCTGCTGCGCCGCCCGTTCGATATGATCAGCCGTCGTTTCAGACTTGAGTTTGGCCAGCAGCGCGTCGCTCACAAAACAGCCCGGCAGCTTGATATCGTGCATCAGCCGCGGCGCAGGCGTCAGCGTCGTCAGCCAATAAACATTGCCTATAACCGGAATATCAATCCGATTATCTTTCAAATACTGCATCAATTCCACCGATTTTTTCCAGTCCCAGCCGACCTGCGTAATCAGAAATTCCGCTCCGGCGGCGATCTTCTTCTCCATTTTATAATACTGCTGCATCAGTGATGGTTCGGTATACTTAAACGGAGACACCGCTGTACCGGCAAAAAAAACTTTGACCTTATCCAATTGTCCCGGCTTGGCCTTAATTAAAGCATCGTTATTCAATTTTTGAATTTTACTCAGCAATCCTACGGATTCGACTTCGAAGACACCCTGAGCTGTTATCGGTTTATCACCTGTCAGTGCTAATACCGACTCGACGCCCCGCTGTCGATAGCCGACCAGCGTGCTCGTCAGACTGTCGGAGTTATTGTCTTTGCAGCTGATATGAGGGATTACATCTAAATCGCCAAGAAGGTCTTTTTGATGAACAACTGCCAGAACATCCGAAGGGTCGATGTTGGCCACCCCGCCGGGATTTTGCGGCAGCGTAATGCCCACAAAATCAAACCCTGCCGGAATCGAAGAAGGCCCGGCCTTTTTATAAGCCGACAAAAATTTCTCAATCGGCCCAAAATCATAACCGGGGCCACCGGTGAGTTCCGCGATGATAATAAATTCCTTGCTCGTCTGCAGTTTTTGTCTCAGTCTTTTTTGTTCCACAACCATATCTCCATATATTAGTTTATATTAAAATGCTTTTCTGATTCGAAGCGGTATTATATGCAAATTAGACGCAGGAAACACTGAAAAGATGAATTTTTTGCTTTTTTCAGTCCTTAAAACCGCGCCATTGACGGGAACTAAATGGACAAAGTCGCCTTTTTGTGGAAAACTTGTAAAATAGCATATCTGCTTGACCAATTTGACGATGTTTTATGCCCTGTAAATATAGATACCATACCCACCTTAAGAATCTTGGTATAACAAATTTCATACCAAAAAATAAACTTCAATTCCTAACTACATAAAAAATAGTAACTTATAATTATTCCAAAAAAATTCAAAAACAATATATCCATACCGGTTCGTATATATTTCTAATTTTTACAAAAATTCCAGGTTGAGATTATTCAGAAAAGACAAGTTGTTAATTTCCGGTGGATAACATGTTCTCAAGGCATGATTTTACGGCCTATAATGATATCTTTAAGTCTTTTGATTTCCTATTGTTCCATTCTATAAGACTGGATTAGTTGTTTCAGGTCGATGCACACCTTGGCTGGATTTGAAGATTCACAAACTGCTGAGCAAACTGCCGCAGCCTTGACTCCAAGAGCAAGAACCTGTTCGATATTATCTAAACCAATTCCTCCAATAGCAACATGCCCCACTCTGTTGTCCTTCAAAACACCTATCGCCTGCCGGACATAATCCAAGCCCGCGATGGATTCGTGTGGTTTTGTTGCGGTGGCAAAGACAGGCCCTAACGCGATATAATCACAAGTTTCGTTCATTGCTTCGGTCAACTGCCGGAAATTATGCGTACTGCGCCCGACAATTAAGGGTCTTGGCTGTAATCGACGAACGCTTTCCACCGAAAGGTCATCCTGCCCGAGGTGAACACCGTCAGCCCCACTGAGAATCGCGATATCCGGACGGTCATTAATGATACTAATGATGGAACTACGCCTGCATATCTCCACGAACGGCCCGGCAAGATTCAAAACATCCTTATCCGTCATTCCTTTGCAGCGAAGCTGCAGGCAATCCGCCCCGCCGTCAATACATGCGCTGGCCAGATCGTAAATCTTTGCCTTGTCGGATTCGGGCTGTACGGTAATCAGGACATACAGCCGGACATTTCGAAAACGCAAGACGCCATACATCGCCAGAGAAATATCTTTTTCAAGTGAATACGTCTCGAATCGAAGTCTTTCAAAGCGATCATACAGAGCCGGGTTAATGGCCTGGCCAGCTTCAGCCAGCATACGCAGTGCTTCGCTGCTCCGTTTGGCGGCGGCGGTAAAACAATCCTCCAGCGTCGCACGTTTCATTTGTCCCTCCACGCGCAATTCTCTGCCGACATCCTGATGGGAATCTCTGCAGCAGAGCAATTGATTCGCGTCCAGTTCCGCAATAATGAAGGATAATTCGTGTCGAAGCTGCTTGGCCCTGCCGCTAAGAACAGGGTCATTCAATACAAATCGGCAGTATTCTTCCATCACGCGAAGGGCTTCACGCGTACGGTTGAAGTTGGCATCCAGAATGCGGTAAACAGGTTTTTCCATTAAAGGGGATTATAGTGGACAGGTTTGAAAAAAACAGTCTTTTCGGCGCAAAAAAAAAGAAGCCGACCTCTCCAAACCGGCTCCCTTTCACCCTCTTCCGAAGCTACTCGGAATATATTCCTCTATACCGCTGATAAAAGCCAAGTTTATAGTAAAACCTTTGAGGAATACTAATAGGTACATAAAATAGCAATGTTTATGCCAACTGTCTTAAACTCCGCCAGAGACTCCCCGCAGAAAAAACGTAATTCCATTCGAAACAATGTTTTATAAATACAAACAAAAGAATTGTGAGTATTTTTGATAAATGAAGGTGTACCGAGTTGTCGTAAAATATCAACACGAATATCTCGCCATGTCAGAATATGGCGTTTTTTACAGGGCTTTAAACGTGAAATTTTGCAGAAAATGACATGCGTTGACAAAAAACAACACAAAGACGGCACTTTTTACATTCAGCAACATCAAAACCCGGCAGGAAGCAAAGGTGATCCGGGCCGATGATGGGCGCATCGACCCGGACCTGACCAAACGAGGTATGTAACGAAGGCATAGAACACAATATAAATAAAGACTTTATAACGATATAAAAAAAGGCGGCACAGTAAAACTCCACGGTGTCACTGCAAAATAACCCCCAAAGCCTGTAAAACATACAAATATAAGCGGCCTGAGTCAAATTATTAACTAAAGGCAAAAAAAGACGGCCCGATTTACCGGCCGTCCTTTGTGTGTATTGCGATAATACCTATTCTTATTTTGCCGAGGCGGTCTCCAACAGGGCATCATAGCCAATCAAATACAGGAATCGTTTTAGATTGAATATCGGCACGGACAATTCCTCGGCTCTGGCCATTGCGGCATTATAGTCCTCTACGGCCTTGAGAGAAGCCGCATATTTTTGCTGTAATGTCGGATCGATATCCAATTGGGCCTGTTCCGGCCTGGACAACGGGTGCGGAGGCTGGCCGACAACCACAAAATCCGTATTGATATTCACATTCTTCTCTATGATTCCGCCCCATCGCTCAACCATTTCCTGGATTCGTCTGGTCCCGTCCGAATCTATTCGTCCATCGTTATCGAAGTCAAAATCGCCAACGACTACAAACCGGTTGCTGGCTTTACTGTCCCAGATCAGATTAATCACAAGGTCTTCCTTGACGATGGGGTTTTTAATATCAGGATTAACAATCCGTGCCACAGAAACTTTGGGCTCCACCTGGAAAACCTCGATTTCCGCTTTGCCTTTATCGTCTTCGAGAATCTTTTTATTGCGGTCATAGATGGCAAATGTCAGGCCGCGATAGACGTGATTTTCGGAACCTATGTCCAGAAAAACCAGGCTGTTCTTCAAATCCACCTGCAGAATTCCTGCATCCCGCTGGTAAGCCGCCACGTCTTTATCCGGGCGGGGACGAATCGCATCCCGCTGCGCTATCGCATCCTTGAGAAATTGACGGGTCTGCGATAGATCCTCCTTCGCAGTTGTCAATTGCATTTCTTTGCTTTTGAGATCATCTTGTTTCTGTTCCAATTGCTTTTTAACCACCCCAACCTGTTCTTCACAAGATGCAGTCATTTGATTTTTCAGTTCATCATACCGGGTCTGAACCTGATTGGCATTATCCTGATACTGTTTAGCCTGTGCGATAAGCTCCTGTTCTTTGCGGCCGCCTTCTTCTTTGACCGTCTTGAGTTCTCCCTGCAATTGCTGCTGCTGAGTCGAAAGTGTATTTACCTGTGCGCGGGTCTCGTCCAGTTTGGCTTTCAGGTCGGCGATTTGTTTGAGCAGGGAAATGCCGTCCGGCCCCACGGAGGCACTGACGTCTTGTCCCAGAGACTCATTAAGTTTGTTAATCTGGGTTTTAATATCATTGAATTTCACTTCCGCCGAGAGGTCATCGGCAGACACCGTGCCGGTGACAGTTGATACGAGTTTATTAAAATATCCGTTGAGGGTTCCGAGATAGCTTTTGGAGCCTTCCGTTTTGCCGATAATTTTGCCCAGCGCTTTTTGTTCTTCCGGAGTGGCGATTTTTTCGGTTTCGGTTTTGTTATTGTTCAACTGCGTGCGGTATTCTTCGCTTTTGACGTAGAAAATCACCGCAAGGACAATCCCCACCACGAACAGGGCGACAAAGGTGACGAGTGCATAGAGCATCGCGTTGCTCTGTGTTCTGGCCTGGGCCATAATATAACTCCTTGAATCATCGATAATTCCGTGTTTATTCAACGCCTCTACAAGAATCATAGTATCGCGATAACCGCCTGTTTCGTCAAGAAAAAACCCCTTTTTTATGTCGGTTTTGTGCGACTCCATGAACCGAAGCTGGAAGTTTCGGCCACGCTGAAAAGTTGTCCACAAATGGGTTAAATGGGTTTGTTTGGGTTTGCTTTGATTTTGCGTTTTTGAGATTAGTCCTTTCTGTGTAATAAGTTATCGATTTTTGAAATGGGTTTGTTTTTCCAAAAAATGATGGTGAACCATTTTTTGGATATCAAAAATCAAAGTGCAAAAATCAAAATTAAGGAGTCGGCAGGGCCGACGGCTGAAATAAGCGGATTCCTCACCCGCAAGGGGTTCGGAATGACGAACAAGATGCGTTGTTTTGCTGCGCGAGTTCGCGGGTTGCAAGTGATTTGCGATGATGAGTTTAACGGATTTTGCTGTAATTGGTTTTTTCATATTTGGCTTTAAATTGGGTTTTTAGGAGCAGTTTTTTGACCCCTGCTTGCAGTCGATGCGCGCGGCATCCGCGAGATGCCATGCAAAGGTAAAAGTAAAAAGGCAAAAATATTGACGGCCTGCGGCCAGTCAGAATTATGAAATTACTGTGACACGTTATACTCCTTTCTGGGGCTCAAAATAAGCGTCTCCTATGTGGGTTGGACTTGCACATCTGTGTCGAAAAATCGTGATTTTTGGAGGGCGGGAAAGCTGTAAGTCTTTACGGAAAAAAGAGTTAAAAAATTTATGGAATTTTGTAATACAGCAGGATAGTACAATCGTAATTGTGAATAAGTATGCAGGGATGAGGAGGTGCAACAACTTAACTCAAGAGGATAAAACGTATTGCGAATTGAGAATGCAGAATTTAGAATTGGGAAATTGTGGATTGCAAATGGTATGGAAGGAAAATTCAAAATGTGAAATTGGGCGAAAATGTACTTGACTCCTTTATTTCCCGCAGAGCATGTCTGACCCGCTTTGGTTCACTATGCATTTACGAAGAATGCGTTCCAGAATCGCCAGAGTGCCGTTGGATATAAAAAATATATAAGAACCGGCAAAATATCGGTGCGACAGGCGGCTTGAGAAGAATTGATCAATTAGTCAACTTTTTCAACAGCCCCACTGTCCATAGTTACCACGGGGGATTTTGTTAAAAACCGGGAATGGAATGGAAATTTCTTGACGTTGCCGGAGTAAATTTTGTAAAATTATCGAGATCGTTAGTTGAAAAAAAGTCTTTTGCCGTTTAAATGAGAAATGTCAGGTTTGTATAGATAAAACATGGTTCAAACCGGTGGACTTATTGTGACGATCAAAAGAAAAAAATTGGTTTTTGTGCTTCTTGCGGCTTTTCTCATAGTGCTAATTATGCATAAAGCGTTACCGTTTATTCTTCTTTTCAATTCTATACCAGGTCAGAGACATTTAGATGATGTGGAGCAATTGCAAACCTCAGTGGATGCCAAAAGAGTTCGTGCGATTTCCGAGATGCATCGTCAGCAAGTTCTTTTCGATTTTGCTTCAAGCAATTTTTCTGAACTTGGAAGTACGAATCGAAACCAATCGATGAAAACACTTCGGACAGTGCTGGCTTGCTTTGCAAGAGGAGAAAAAATCGAAGCCTGCAATGATCTGGTCAGAAGTATGTATGTCTGGGGGCGTTCCGGTTCGGACTGGAAACTGAATCCGGAAGGTGATTACGACTTTACCGCGACATGGATGATTCGTCTGTTGTATGAATTTGGCCATAAAAATAAGATTTTTTTCCCCGAAACTCGTGATTATCTTGTTGACACTTTACTGAATCTGGAAGGCAAACCAGTCCTGACGGTTCCTTTAAGTATAGGGACGGTTTTTGACACCGAAAACCACATCCTTATGCGAGAAAGCTCACGTTATCTGAAAAATCAGTGGATGGCTGCGCATGGTAATGAATCAAATCGATATAACAATAAAAAAAACGGCATGGAAACCTGGATAGAACGATACTTGAATTCCATCCGGATTGATGGAGTATATGAATATAATTCCATGCCATATGTTACATATGCTATTTTACCTTTGACCTTCCCCCCAAAAACAGTACCAATTGCAATTGGAGTACCGGCATGATAGAACTCTATGAAACAGGAGATTTATTATGCGAGGTAAGCGGGTCAAAGAAGATCGGATTATTGCGATACTGAAAG
>Ga0194127_10001046_pt1 | contig 42131 bp, 38 predicted proteins | sample TA2KigC100mmetaG_FD_148624 | JGI IMG/M metagenome (GOLD analysis project Ga0194127, IMG submission 148624) | Freshwater microbial communities from Lake Tanganyika, Tanzania - TA2015036 Kigoma Deep Cast 100m | ecosystem: Environmental > Aquatic > Freshwater > Lake | place: Tanzania: Lake...
TGACCGCTGAAGGGATCCTTCTGCAGCGTGCCTTGCACCAGCATCGCGAGCCCATCCATGCCTTTCCTCATATCGGTGTAGCCCAGCGCCAAATGCACTTTGACGCCGGCTGGGAGGATCATCATCGCGCCGCCTCCTCCTTACGTATCTGCTGCAACACCGCGTCTGGATCGCTGCCCTTTGGCGCGAAGACCCGCCGTCCAGTGGCAAGTTGCACCACCGTCATTCCTTCGGGCGGTTGCAAGAGATCGTGCAGCACGACGGGCGTCGAGACGACTCCCGTTGGACCGTCGTCAACCGCCACCGCGGCGAGTTTCGCGCGCTCCTTCTCGCCAAACCCGAACTGGACCCGCCATCGGAACACCATGCTGGTCGCGATATCGTGGCTCCGACAAACGGCGGCGACGCTGACGCCCGGCTTCTCCGCTTCGAGCACGATGGCGAGCTTTTCTTCGTCGGTGAAGCTGCGCCGGTTCGACCGCCGGTCGCGCGGCGGATCGCTCTTGGCGGCGTCTGTCAAGTCCTCTTTGGCCGCTTCCTGCTTAGCAGCGCTGCTAGCGCCGCTGCTTATTTTCGCGCGAGCGCTCGGATGAAGATACGCGCGCCAGTCAATCTCCACCTCGCCGCTGTCGAACAAATCGCGCCAGCGGCGCAAACTGACCAGCGAAAGATTGTGAGCGTTGGCGTAATGCGTGGCGCACAATCCGCTCCAGTTCAGCGCTTCGACATGCATCGCCCAGAACGCTTGAACGGCGATCGAGCGCTTCGATTTGCACAGCGGAGATGGTCCTCGACGGCGGCGCTGACGACGCTGTTCGCGCAGAAGTTCTGCAGCTTTTTTCGCGGCTTCCGCGCCTTCAAGCTGCTTCAGCCAGCGGTCGAAAGTCGCCTTATTGAGCCGATGATCGCGACAATATTTGGTGCGCGTGAGACCGCTTCGGCGCCACGCTTCAATATGCGTCGACCAGTAAGAGCGCCATGCCGTGTTCTGGAATCGTTTCGAGACCACCGGAGATCCTCCCATGTGCGAGAGAACCCGATATGTTGCGAAATTGCACTCCCAAGAGAACGTGCAGAGATCGGACGCTTACCGCGGGTTCGGCGACGTTGAGTTGGACCGCAAGATTAAAGCAAGCGTGCCGCTTGGCTGTAATGTTTTTGTCTGCACATTGTTATTTCCGTCTCTCGCGATTTTTCGCAGTGTGCGTCGTTCCGTATTGCGTTTCTTTTTCAACGCCATGACGCGAGCTGTGCGGTTTGGAGCTTGTTTTGCAATGGCGTCGGCGCAACCTCTTGCGCATGAGCAAAGACGACTCCTTCGACCTTCGAATCCACGCCGGAAAAATCCGCGATCGTGGCCCTTCGCCATCGCGGCGACCGCGCTCGTTCGCGGCGCAGGTGATGAAGGCCGTGACGAAGGCGAAGGGCGATGGCTTCTCGCCGGCCTTAATGCGCGGCGAGGGCCGTCGAAGCAGCGCCGATCGGAGTCGCGGCGGCGCGCAGGGTCGGCCCCGGAAAGGGAGGTGCTGTCGAATCGGACGAGGCCAGGCGGCGGCGGATCGGTTGAAGCTCTTGGCCGAGCGTCGCGGTCCCGGCGAGCGGACGCGCCGCGTTGTCGTGAAGGCGCGCATCGTCCGGTTGAAGCGCGGGAGCAAGAGCGCCGACGCGCATCTGCGTTATCTGCAACGCGACGGGACGGACCGCGAAGGAGAACGGGGGAGGCTTTACGGATCGGGGACCGACGCGGTTGATGGCCGCGAGTTTGTGGAGCGCGGGCGAGAGGACCGGCATCAGTTCCGGTTCATCGTCGCGCCCGAGGACGGCGATCGGCTTTCCGATCTTCGCGCCTTCACCCGCGACGTGATGACTCAGATGGAGACGGACCTCGGAACTAGGCTCGATTGGGTGGCGGTCGATCATTTCAATACCGGCCACCCGCACAGCCATGTCGTCATCCGGGGCAAGGACGAGACCGACAAGGATTTGATCGTCGCGCAGGACTACATCACCGACGGCGTGCGGCTGCGCGCTCAGGAGCTAGCGACGCTGGAGCTCGGGCCGGAGACCGATTTGGAACTGCGGACCAAACTCCGGTCCGAAATTTCCGCCGAGCGCTTCACCCGGATCGACCGGACGATGGTGTCTGAAGCCAAGGAGAGCGTGCTCGACTTGCGGCCCGAGGCCGGGCAGGTCCGGGCAGACTTCGACCGCACGCTGCGCATCGGCCGATTGCGAACCCTGGCGCGCTACGGCCTCGCCACGGAGAGCGAGCCCGGCGTGTGGCGATTATCGGAAAACTTGGAGCCGACGCTGCGGGACTTGGGCGAGCGCGGTGACATCATCAAGGCGATCAACCGGGCGCTCAAAGAGCGTGGAGAGGAACGCGCGCTGGAGAGCTACTCCCTCCATGGCGAGGAGGCCACGACGCATGTTGTCGGCCGGGTCATCGACAAGCGGCTGACCGACGAACTCGGCGAGCGTCTTGGGTTCGTCATCGACGGGATCGACGGCCGCGTCCATCATGTCGCGCTCAGCGCCCAGGCGATGGCGAGCGCCGCCGAGGAAGCGTCCATCGGATCGATCGTCGAGATTGCTCCTGCGCCCACCGGCCCGCGTCCCGCCGATCGAAATATTGCCCATGTCGCGCGCGGGACGGGCGACTATCGTCCCAGCGCCCATCGCGCCATCGCCGAGGCTGGCAACGTCCGCGTTCCGGGTAGCGACTACGGCGCCTATGTCGAGAGCCATGTCCGCCGCCTGGAGGCGTTGCGTCGGGCGGGGATCGTCGAACGGATCGACGCCGACCATTGGCGTGTCCCGGCCGACTTCGAGACGCGCGCCGTCGATTACGACGCACAGCGCCGAGGACGGATGACTCTGCGGCTCCTCTCCAATCTCGATCTTGAAGCGCAGATTGACGCCAATGGCGCGACATGGCTCGATCGGGAGCTCACGTCCCCTAATCGCACGCCGATCGTGCGCGCGGGCTTTGGCGCCGAAGTCAGCCGGGCGATGGAGCGGCGCAAGGAGGCGCTGATCGACAAAGGCCACGCCCGGCGCGCGCCGGACGGCGTCATCCGCGCTCCCGGAGACCTTGTCACCCGATTGGAGCGGCAGGAGATCGAGCGCGTCGGAAAATCCATGACGGCGGAAAAACACGCGCCTTTCAAAATGAAGGGTGAGGGCGAACGTGTTTCCGGCGTTTTCACCGGGACGACCAACCTCGTCTCAGGCAAATACGCGGTCATCGAAAACGCCTACGAGTTCACCCTGGTCCCTTGGCGGCCCGCCATGGACGAGCGTCTTGGACGCCAGATCAGCGGCGTGATCCGCGACGCCGGCGTCTCTTGGGATTTCACGCGCGCACGCGGGCTTGGAATCGGGATGTGAACGCAAATTACACTCCCTCGCCGCTTTTTCTCATGGCGCAATTCATTCGCCCATGCTAGGTTACATGTAACCAATGGAGGGAAAAAGATCATGCCTCCCACATCAAAGCCCAAGCCGTCGCGCGAAAAGGTGCGCGCGCACCGCGAGCGACTGCGCGACCAGGGTCTGCGGCCCATTCAAATCTGGGTTCCGGACTTGCGCGCGCCTGGCTTCCGCAAGGAAGCGCATCGGCAATCGCTTGCGGTCGCCGCGAGCGCACATGCGCGCGACGATCAAGCCTTCATCGACGCGGCGTCCGAGTGGGGCGATGAATGAGGCGTGGTGAAATCTGGACCGTCGCCGGCGGCAAGGATTACGCCGGCAAGCCGCGCCCCGTCGTCATCGTGCAGGACGACAGTTTCGATGCGACGGACTCCATCACCGTGTGCGCTTTTACAACCGATCCGACCGAGGCGCCCCTATTCCGCTTGGCTGTCGCGCCGAACGAGCGCAACGGCTTGCATACTCCATGTCGTTTGATGGTCGACAAAATCACCACCGTGCCAAAATCCAAGGTCGGCGCCCGCATCGGTCGGCTCGACGACGAGGATGTTTTGCGGCTCAACCGCGCCGTTGTGGTTTTTCTCGGGCTTGCAGCTTCTTCGGAAGCTGAAAAGAACGCGCCGCGATAGCAAGGGAAAGCCCGATCGCGCCGCACCGCCGTTCGCCGCATAGTGTTGTCGTTCACCGGTCTTTGCCGCCGTAAACACGCGGCGATGCGCAACAATGATTTGGGCCGTTCCGGTCACGTGCGATTCGGCTCATGCTTCCAGAATGTCTTCCGACTTTCCCTGGCGGCGCGAGCCTGCCCTTTTCGACACGGGGATAGACAACGGCGTTGTCCACGCGCCCGTCACCCCCATCGCGCCCTCGGACCAACATAATTCTTTTGCGCGCAACAAATTCGTCTGGCTCGACCAAGTGCGCGCCGATCCAGAGCTGACGCCGCTCGTCTTCATGCTCGCCTATGTGCTCGCGGACTTCGTGAACGAAGCCGAGGGCTGCGCCTGGCCCAGCGTCGCCCGCCTCGCAGCCGAATGTCGGGTGACCGAGCGAGGCGTCCAGAAAGTCATTGGGCGCCTTGTCGAACGCGGCCATTTGTCCGTCGAACTTGGAAACGGTCGCGGAGAGACCAATCGCTATCGTTGGATCGTCGGACATGACGATGCGCGCCGGGCCGGCGATGCGCGAAACGAAACTCGACCGTCTCGCTGCGATGACAAGACGCAACCAGCGCCCCGCCTTTCGGAACGAAAAGGGCGAACGCCGGTTCGCCCAATCCAAACAGAAAGGGTGAACCACGGTTCGCAAAAGGGTGAACAGCCGTTCCGGAAAGGGCGAACGCCCGTTCACCCAACCCTATCTAATGAATCAATCTATGATCCATCTTATCGACTCTCACCGGGACCAACCGCGCAAAATCCGCCAATCGGTTTCGACGACTTCTGGCGCGCCTATCCGAAAAAAATCGCCCGCGTTGAAGCCGTGAGCGCCTTCGCTCGGGCCATCCAACAGGCGACGCCCGATGAAATCATTCGAGGCGCGATGCGCTACGCCACCGAGCGCCATGGCGAAGACCCGCGCTACACGAAAAACCCGGCGACATGGCTGAGCAATGCTTGCTGGGCGGACTCGCCGCCGCCGTCGCGCGCGTCTCCAAGGGACGGCCCCCGCGAACGCATTCCTTTCGACCGCTCGATCGTTGCGCAACTGCATGACGACGACGATTTTGACGAGGTTCTCGTCCGCATTCAGCAAGAACGCAACAAACGAGGCTGAAAATGGAAGAATTAACGCTCATCGCGCCCTCTCAACGCAACGATCGCACGTTTGCGGACAAACGCCATAGCAATCGAGCGCGCACGCTGTTCGAGCCGCTGCTTGTCCACCAGCACATCCTGCGTCAGATCGTCGACGCCCAGCTTGGGGCATGGATTGGCGTCAAACTGCTCGACTTGCGCGATCCCAGCGCCGTTCGCGACAAAGCCTTGATCCGCCGTCGGCAATTACCGGAGCGAGAAACGCTTCACGCCTGGGATGACGAATTGTGCCGCGCTCTCGACGGCAAGGCTGACGAAAAAGCGCTTTCCCTCTTGCTGGCAACCCTGCTCGACGGATTCCCGCGAGGGATGGTTCCGAACGTCCGAACCTATGTCGAAGGCGCGCTTCTGGTTGTCGGCGATCACGCTCTTGCGCCCGAAATCCTCGCCGCCGCGATCGTCCGAATATGGCGCAAGGACAGGTTCCCGCCGACGATTTCGGAAGTGCTCGACGAATGCGACCATGCTCGTCAGGGCGCGACCAACGCGCGGCGGGTGGTCACAAAAATGCTCGCGCTGCTGGACAATGCCGAGGAAGTTCTCATTGCGACCGGGGACATCGTGTAGACGCAGACGGGATTACGGCGGTGAATGGCAAGCACGAATTGCAAAGCGGCGTCTGGTATCACCTCGTTCCGCGCAACGGCGTGACCGTGGCGCCATTACGACCATCGAGCGCCGCGGCGATCGTTGCGCCGATCGCGTCCGCCGCGCGCCGGATCGGGTCCGCGTCGAGATGGGCGTAACGCTGGGTCGTCGAGGCTTGCGTATGGCCGAGGAGCTTACCGACGATCGGCAACCCAAGGCCGGCGCCCGCGCCGACGCTCGCGAAGGAATGACGCAAATCATGAATGCGAAGGCCGGGAAGTGAGGCGGCCTCGATCACCGCCGTCCAGGGTTTCTTGAGATCGGCGCGGGGAACCTCGGCGTTCGCGCCCGGAATGACGAACAGCCCCATCCGCTCCAGCGACTGCAATACGGCGAGCGCCGGCGCGTTGAGCGTGATGGCCTTCCGACCGGTCTTCGAGTCAGGCAAAAGCAACAGGCCGCGTTCGATGTCGACATATTCCCAGCGCAGGTGAAGAATTTCGCGAAGGCGCGCGCCGGTGAAGAGCAGCAGGCGCAATGCAGCGATGCCTGCGCCGAAGCGTCCGTCGCTCTCGAATTCGCGAAAGGCCTCGCCGAGCCGGGCCAGCTCTGCCGTCGATAGGAACCGTTCGCGGCGGGCCTCGGGAAAACGCTCGATTCGAGAAGCCGGGCTACAGCCCTCCGGCACGAGGCCATGTCTTTCGCCAAACGAATACATGCTGGCGACGACGGCCAGCAGCCGGTTCGCCTGATAGGGCCGGTCCTGAAGCGACAAATGCAGCCGCGCGAGATCGGCGCGCGTGAAATCATACGCTTTGCGGCTGCCGTGTTTCGGCAGGAGATAGCATTCGATCAGGCTTCGATAGTGAACCGCTGTCGACATCTTGCGCTTGGCGCCGACGTGCTCCGTCAGGAAACGGGAGGCGAGATCGGCGACAGACAGCGCCGCCCTCTCTTTGCGGCGCTCGTCAGCCGGATCATGGCCGCGCCGCACGCTCGCGAGCATCTCCTGAGCAAGGCCGCGCGCCTGTTCCGGCGTCAACGGACCAAAGCGGCCGATGGCCACGAAGCGCTTGCGGCCAGCGATCCGGTAGCGGACGAGGAATGTCTTGGTCCCCGAAGCTTCGACGCGCAGACCGAAGCCTTTCAGCGCGCTGTCCCAAACGATGAAACGCTCCGCCTCGGCCTCGGCGGCGTCCGCCGTCCGCTTCGTCAGCTTCGCAATCCGCTCGCGCATGGCCAATCCTTGGTGACCATATGGTGACCACGAGAAAGAAAATCACAGGTTGCAGCAGGAAACAATGGCGAAGATGATACATCCATAAATCAATCAATTATCGAACCATGGCGTAGAGCCGGATAGTCCAGAAAACAATCTGAATGAGATTTGTAATCAGTAGGTCGCGGGTTCGAATCCTGCAACCGGCGCCAGTGAAATCAGCTGGTAAGCTCGTATCTTAACAGAACACTTGGAGAATAAGAGAACCCTTGCGACCGGTCGCATGGTCGCACGTGCGCCTTTTGTGTTCTCATGGCGGCGCTAGTTTCTCGCGGTCTGGCTGTCCAGCGACGCGGTTTGCGTGGCGGCGAGGGCGCGGTCTCTCGACAGCGTCAGATGCAGCGCGCCCAGCATGAAAAGCGCCTCGCTCGCCGGAAATTCCCTGTTGTTCCCGACATAGGACTTAACCGCGTCGGCGACGATGCGGCGGGCCTCGTTCAACACGCTCCGCATCGAATTGGCGGCGGCCTCGGCGTCCAGGCGGAGGCGGTGCTCGTCGACCCAGTCCATATGTTCAATGAGGTCCGACGCGCGATTGATCTGCATCGCCGTTTCTATGCGGCCCAGCGCTTCTCCGGCTTCGCTGGCCGCTCGATCGTTTTGGCAAGACCGATCTGCGATGAATTGCTTCAGAACTGCGAGGTCATCCATTGTAATGCCCGATAAACCAATAACCCACCGCTATTAAAGGCCGATTTCCCGGCGGCATTATGACATAAAATCTTCATCTCCACCGTCCTCTGAGCTTGGGCGCGCGCTTGCGGCACGGCGGCGTCTTGAGCGGTGAAAACTTCGCTTCCTCTTGCGCGATCGTAGCTTCGCCGACCAGTCGACATGCGCGTAGCTCAGCAAGTCACGCGATTCCGTGTAGCCGCGAAAGAAAGCGTAAGGGAGCCTGGGAAATCAAAGTCCTTTGGCGCCGGGCGTCAACACATAGCCATCCGCATTCCCGTCGCCAGCCTTATTCGGCGGGGTGAACGAGCGGCTATGAACGTTTAGCTCACGAGCGTTACGCGCTGACGCCTGACGCAGTCGCAATCAGCGATCGCGACTCGTCGGCCACAAGCGAAGCGTCTCGAAAGGTCCCCAAGCGAATTTGCCATTGTCGCAGGCGAAATCGCCGTCATCGACATATTCGACGACAAGCTCCGAAATCTTCCGCCACTCTTCTGGAGTCGGCGCTTCCCAAATGGCTTCAGGCGTTCGCTCGTCACTCGACAGCGCGAAGATCGCTTGAGCGATTGCAGGATGCGTTTGCCGGTTAACGCTCCACCCGACCGGCGGCGGGACGCGTGAGCATATCCCATTCCTCATCGTCGCCTCCTCGGGCTTACAACGCGCCCGGCGCGAGGCGCGCCGTACATCACAATAGCATAAAACGTAGAAAGCCGGATGCTTCTGCGTCGATCCTTCGATTACAGGCGGCGCCTTAACTAAAATTGAGGCGGCGCCGAAGCAATATTGCGCGCATGACTACGGCTGACGCGAAGATCTTCTTCTCCGGTCTAGCTTCTGGAGAAGCTTACGCATCTCTTCCGGCAGAGGTTCGGCGATTGTTTCTGAGTGAAGATTCTTCAGTTGCTCGCCCATCTCATTTACCGCGTCCCGATGATTTTCGTTGGCGTTCGCCAACGTCCGCTTCAAGCTCTCGTTGTTTGGGGGCATGGAGAAAGCCTCGACAAGGAAGCTTGAACCACTTGATCGGCAATAACGTTCCATCTGCGCCCCCTATTCGAGGAATAGAAGCGCAAACAGACGGTAGCTTAGCGCGTCAAGGAAGCTCTCGCGCGGAAGGCGATCACGTTGCCGCCATTCATCGACGCAGCAAGCACGGCCGCCTGAACCTCGGTCGCAGCTTCCCGTATAGAACGCCGAATGAATGAACTGGCCGCGCCGTCATAATTCATGCTGAGCAGATCATGGGCGCATTGTTCGCCGCGCAGGAGCGAGATTTCCGCCAAGGGCGGAATGGGATCGTCGCCCGATAGAGTCGCGAGCGACCCCAATTCGCTTTCGAGCGCGGGACGCGCGAAGTCGGACAGCTCACGGAGCACTTCCCGCTCGAAATATGTGCGAAGCTTACTGGCGGCGTCCTCGAAGAATGCGACAGCTTTACTGTCCATCGAAAGCTTGGCGATTTCTGCGCTCATAGGCCCTAACCTATATCTCAGCGTTAAACTGCAAAGCAACGCAAACGTTGTTTGTCGCCCTGCAGCTGAATTACAGAATTGCGGCAAACAAAAGGAGGCGGCCGCGACGAACGAGCTTCGCTAGCGCTGAAGCCTGTGCGCTAGACTAGAAAGCGCGTAGCAGGTTTTATTGACGCTACTGCGAAGTTGCGGAATTTCTGACGTTATTGAGGATGGCGCCGCACCCCGCGCGCGGCGGCTTGCTTATTGGGCGCGCCGACGATCCGCCAGATCACGCGTTCAACTGATCAGGCGTAGACCGAGCGACGCGCAAGCGAGCGAGACGTCGTCTCGTCGGCGATCCGCGCCCGCGATCACCTTACGGCTTCCGACAGCCCCGCTGTTTCAATCGTATGGCGCGCGATCATCGCTTCCTCGTCAGTCGGCGTCACGAATATTGGGATGCGCGATTGGGACGCGGAAATCAGGGAGTCGTTGCGCGCATTGGCCGCCGCGTCGAGCGCCAACCCCAGCCAGCCAAGACCTTCGACCACGCCGGCCCGTATGCGCGGCGAGCGTTCTCCGATTCCGGCCGTAAACACGAGCGCATCCAGACCGCCGATGACCGCCGTCAGCGCCGCGATCTCCATTTTGATGCGATGAATGAAATAGGCGATCGCGGCCTGCGCGCGAGGCTCTTTAGAAGCCTCAAGCGCGCGCATGTCATGCGATACGCCGGAAAGGCCAAGAAGACCTGAGCGCTCGTAAAGAAGGCGCGACAGCTCCTCAGGCGCCATCGCCTCGCTCTGGAGCAGATAAAGCAGCAGTCCGGGATCAATCTGTCCGCAGCGTGTGCCCATCGGCAGGCCTTCGAGCGCCGAGAAGCCCATGGTGGTGGCGATCGAACGCCCGCCTTTCATCGCGCAAAGCGACGCGCCATTGCCGAGATGCGCGACGATGACGCCGCCTTCTGCGTGGATCGGATCGATCGCCCGCAGACGCCGAGCGATATACTCATACGATAGGCCATGGAAGCCAAAACGGCGCAACCCGCTCTCGTAGTAGGAATAGGGAAGCGCATAGGCGTCGTCGACGAAGGCATGTCCGCGGTGGAAGGCCGTGTCGAAACACGCGACCTGCGGCACGTGCGGGAAGGCCTCGCAGGCTCCTTCAATGCCGGCCAGATTGTGCGGCTGGTGCAAGGGCGCAAGAGAGACGAGTTCACGCAACTGCGCGAGCGTTTCCGCGTCAATGATGACGGGCGAGGCGAAACGCAGCCCGCCATGCACGACGCGGTGTCCGATCGCGCCTACCACCGCCACGGGGTAAGCGTCTTCGATCCACTCGAAGATCGCTGCGATCGCCTTCTTGTAGGTGAGCTTAGGGGGAAGCGGTTTGTCGCTCGCCCTTCCGCCGACGATGGCGACGCGAAAGCGCGGCTTCGCGCCGAGCCCTTCGACGCAGCCGGAAACGATCAGTCGCGGCCACTCCTCATCCGCTGCATAGAGAGCGAATTTCACTGAGGAAGACCCGGCGTTAAGCGTGACGACGTGATCAGCCATGTGCGCCCCGCCTGCCAGCCACGTCACCAGACGCGGCGACGTTTCTCTGCTTCGAACGTTTTGCCGAGGTAGACCACGCGTTCCAGCCGCAGTTCGCCTTTGGAGAGGAAGGCGTCGGATCGCAGCTTCAGTTCGCCGTTCTCGAATTCGAGCCCGAGCAGCGCATAGGCCGCCGACAACATCCGCGCCGCTGCGCCGGTGTACCAGCTCCACCCGCCCCGACCTTCGTAGCCTTCGCCGTTATAGACGTCGGCCGGCTGCTGATGCGGCGGCAGGCCGTAAATGTCAGACTCGGCCGGCGCCGTCAGCTTGGAGATCGGCGAGATTGCGATCCACGTCTCGAACGCCCTGCGAAACAACTCCTCGGCGGCGCGCGAGTCCCCTTCCTGTTGCGCCTGCGCGGCGAGCTTCGCCAGCGCATCGACGAACCAGGAAACGCCATGCGAATATTGCCCGCCGTTTTCGCGCACGCCTGGCGGATATTCCGCGCTGCGTCCGGGGTAAGGACGCGAATGCTCGTCATAGGGCGGCTGAACGAGCAGCACGCGATCGCCGAGGCCAAGAATGTCGAGGGCGTTTTCGATTGCCTCGCGTCCGCGCGCGGCGTCTACGGCGTTCGTCAACGTCGGCCAGGAGGAGGTCATCGCGCTCATCGGCGCGACCTCCTCGCCGTTATCGGCATAGGCGCGAATATAGCGGTCGCCGCGCCAGCAGCTTTCAAGCGCGGCGCGAAGTTTTTCGGCGCGCTCACGATAACGCTCGGCTCGGGCGGCGTCGCCTTTCGCCTCGAATATCGGCGCGATGTCGAGAAGGATGCCATGCAGGAAGAAGCCGAGCCACACGCTCTCTCCGCGGCCTTCGTCGCCGATGAGATTCATCCCATCGTCCCAGTCGCCGGAACCCATTAGCGGCAGGCCATGGGCGCCGAAACGGTCGAGCGTCCATTCGATGGCGCGCGCGCAGTGACCGAGCAGCGTGTCCTTGTCGCGCGAGGTCAGCGGCACGGTGGCTTCGCCCTCCTGATCTTTTGGAACAGGAGCGGCTTCGAGGAAGGGCTCGACCGCATCGAGGATAGCGTAGTCTCCGCTCCCGCGGACATAGCGGATTGTCACATAAGGCAGCCACAGATGCGGATCCGACGCATGTGTGCGGTCCGCAAGGCCCGTGCCGCCGTTGGGCGCGCGATGCCACCATTTGCAGGCGTCGCCCTCGATATATTGATGCGCGGCGTGCAATAGGATTTGCGCGCGGGCGCGTTCGGGCGCGAGATGAATGAGCGGAATGACGTCTTGCAACTGGTCGCGATAGCCCGTCGCGCCGGAACGTTGCGCTGGGCCCGTGCGTCCCCAAAGACGCGCGGCGAGCAATTGATAAGGCAGCCAATCGTTGACGAGGCGATCGAAATCGGGACGGTTGGTCTTGATTCGCAACACCGATAGCCGATCGTCCCATGCGCGCGCATTCGCCTCGAACGCGGCGTAAGCGTGCTCGGGATCGCGCGCATAATCGGCAAGCCTCTTCGCTTCTTCGATCGACGTCGTCTGTCCAAGCGCCACGACGACGACGGCCTCTTCTCCAGCCGGCACGTCGATCGCGCAATTGAAGGCCGCGACCTTTCGTTCATGCGCGGGCGCCCCGGCGTCAGGATGGCCGTGCTCGACCATATACGGCAGGTAAGGGTCGCGGCTTTCATGCCCGAGGAAACGGCGACGGGACGTCTCAGCAAACGCCGGCAATGAAGTCGTCACAAAGGCCCAGCCCTGCACGAAATTATTGCGAGGATTGCGGAAGAAGTAGATCGAATGCACATTCTCGTCGATGACCGACTCCAGCACGCCGAGACTCTCGTTTGGCGTTTCGGCCAAGACAATTTCCATCGCCGGCGTAATCTGCAATAGCCGCTCGTGCAGAGTCTTGTTGCGAATCTTCAAGATCTTGAACTCGATCGGCTGCGTGGGACTGACGAAAACCGTCATCTCGAGTTCGAGATGATCGCGCTCGGCGCGATAGACGGCCGAGCCGAGAGAAAACGTCACTTCATATTCAGCATCGCGACGACGTAGCGGCACGAAGGTCGGACTATGCGCATCAGTGCGCGCAAGATCGTAGACGTAGAACCTTTGACCCGCAGGGGCCATGCGGCCCTCGCCCATGCGAAACGGCGTAAAACTGTTCAGACGCGAGTTGCCGTGGAACGAAAAAATCTCGCCGTCATTCGTCAGCACCGCGCCCTGCCCGAAGGCGTTGGCGATAACATGGGCGAACGGACGCGGCGTGCCTGGCGCGACCGTCACGCTTCGTCCGTCCTGCGAAAAGGCGTAGCGGGGCTTCTTCGGCGGGGGCGGCAATATGAGCCGGCGGCGGCGCGATAAAGCTTGGTTCAGCGTCTCAGGCGCGATTGGCGCAATGCGCAGATGGCGCGCGATCGAGTCCGTCGCTCGGCCCATATCGCGGGCCCATCCATCGACGATGATCAGCTCCGTCGCGCCGCTGGCCGCAAGTTCGATTTCGACGCGCAGACTGGCGCACGGCTCAAAGCCGTAGAGCAGCCCTTCGTCATTAGGGGCGCGTGGCGCCGCCAGGCCATGAAGGCTGTCCGGCGCGTGCACCGATCCCATTCCGTAAAAACGCGACTTCACGTCCTCATAGCCGAGGACCGAAATCTTTGCTTCCGCGCCGGCGCCGATGGCGTGAAAGCCGATCTCAGGCGACAGGCGACGATCCGACTGACGGCGCGCCCCGCCTTTGAGCAAGCGGTTCTGCGCGAAAATCGCGTTCAGCGAACGGACGTACCAGGTGCCGATATGAATGGCGTTATAGGCGGGGTCGCGAAGCTCCACGCCTGTCTCATTGAGCACCCATTCGCGCAGCGACGCGAGAACCAGTTTACGATGGCGCTGCTCGAGATTGACGATCTTGAGCTGGGTGACTTCGACCGCTTCGTCGGCCGCGAGCGAAACTCGCGCTTCGACAGCAAATCCATTGCGCTCCGCCATGAAGAACAGGCAGTTCTCGCCTGCGTCGGTGAGCGACGCCTGAGCAGCTCTACAACGTGTCGGCGCCTCGCCGATCGACCAAAGCTCGCCACCATCTTCGCGCAAGAAAAGGAAGCGTCCGCGCGGATGCGCATGATCGTCCGGGCGCCGGGTCAAGTCGATCGGAGGTCCACCGCGCGCCACGCCTTCAATGCCGATGGCGCCCTGTCCGTCCTGAAACCACTCGCTGGTCATTAGGCCATTGGTGAGCTTCAGCGGGCGGGAGCCAGGAACGCCGCCTGCGCCAGTGATGCCTTCGATCGTCACTTTCTGTGCGCGCGCGAGCCGTCCAAGAAGAAAGATGACGAGGCCAAAGGCGACGAGCGCCGCATAAATTAAATAGCCGCTGACGAGATAAGCGTAAGACGGAGGCCGCGTGTGGGCCAACTGTTCAGAGGCGCTCCACGCTCTGTCCCAATCGACGCCGCGCGGAATGTAGAAGGGCAGCAAAAGCGGCGCCCATGTGCCGAACCGACGGATGCCTTCCGGGATCGCCCTGCTCGTCTGCGACTTTCCAAGAAAGCGCGCGGCCCTTTCATCCGCGACGTCGCCGCCGACAAACGAAAGATTGACGAGCGTCGCGACCCGCAATCCCATATGGTCGAACCAGATCAGCACGCGCAGCGCGTCATAGGCGAGGAGCGCCGTGAAGATGTCGAGGCTCCAGGCGCGGAAGTCGGAGTCCGGCAGGATGTAGCTCATCCAGCTCGCGACGCCTGTTCGGATGAGTCCGTCCTGATTGTACCAGGCGGGGTCCGGCGACGCCTTCAGGAAGGAATAGATCACCGGCGCCATCCAAAGGCCCCAACGCAGAACGCGCACGGCGTTTTCGATGAGCATGTCGAGGCCTTGCCAGCTCGCGAGCTGGCGAAGCGGCTGCAGGCTGCGCTCGACAAGCGCGGTGAGGAAGAAAAGATTGATCGAAAAGAGCGGCGCCGCGAACACCCATTGAATGACGCCGGAGAATGACTCATCGAAGAACAGCCTCACGCCGCCGTCGACCTTGCCGAGATCCGTCGCGCCCCATTTCGAAAAGAGCGGGCGAATAATGTATTCATTGACGGGGCGCCCATCGGCTGCGTAGTCGAGCGACGTATAGGCGAAGAATTTCGCGACGATCGTTTCGACCTGCCCGGCGTCCAGGTACCAGGCGACGGCGCCGCCGACGAGCGCGCCAAGGAGCACGCCCAGCGAATAGACCCGCCAGCTGCGCAGATGCTGCCGGCGTCCTTGCGTCAGCGCTGCAAGATCAATCGCGGCGTCGACGCCGGCATAAGCGAACGCGCCGGTCAGCGCTCCGAACAGAAACCGGTCGCCGCCGCTCGCGGCCGGAAGCCCGATCATTAGAGCGAGCGCGACGGCCGCGCCTGCTACCCCGCCACGAAAATAGTTGGAGGGATGCAGATAGAGCTCTTCTACCCGCCCAAAGAACGGCGGCGTCGAGTCGGTGCTCTCGACGATCGCGCGCGCGAGCGGGAAAAGCGCCGCGCCGATGAGCGCCCCGCCGATCGGCCCTGAAGCCGAAAGCGCCGCCATCGCCGGCGCGAAGGATATGCCCAGTTCTGCCGCAAGCAGCAGCGCCATGAACACGAAGCCGTAGACGGCGCCTTTTTCCGCGCCCGTTCGCCAGTCGTGAAACACCACGACTTGCAACGAAGGCGTCGCACGCAAAAGGCCGGCCATGGCCTGCGTGACGAGATAGGTTTGCCCCCACAGGCCCGCTTGCGCGAGCGCCGCCGCAGCCGCCGCGATCGCCGCCGTCAGCGGGTAAGGCAAGTAAGGCGCGACGAAATAGGAGACCGAGGTCGCGATATAGGGCGTCAGCGACGCGACGAAGGCAGAGGCGAACAGAATGCCATGCGGACGCCATTGGTGGGGAAGAAATCGACCGAGCGCCAGAGGCACGCCGACGACGACAGCTTCATTGAGCAGAAACAGAACCAGCGTGCGCCCCGCGATGTTGCGAAAAGCCTCCGGCACATCGAGGCCGAAGAGCAACGCGCCGCCGACTTGCGTCACGGGCGGCGAGCCGAGCGCGATGAGGAGGCTGAACTGAAGCGGCAGAACGAAGAGCGCCGCGCGAACCGCCATGCGCGAACGCGCTCTAAGCGTCACGACGCCTGCGAGATAAAGAATCGTGGCGGTCGCCGCGCCAACGGGTGAGAAGCGGAACAGCTCGGCGAAAGTTTCCGGCGACCGCCACAACATGCTCGAGCGATCGCAGAGCAAGGTGAAAATCGCGACGGCCAGGAAATCGACCGCGAAATCGGCCGCCTGGCGCGCGCTCTCAGACGAGCGACGCAGAACAAATATCGCGGCGCCGGCAAAAAACCCCGCGACGATCGCGTGTTCGCCGCCGCCAGCCGCCTCCAGCGCGGCGAAGGCCGCAAAGCCCATGCCGATCAGGATGCGCTCAAACAATGCGCTGTTGAGATCCGATTCGCCTGGAGTGACGGCCATGAACTCCCTTCTCGGCTTACGTTGAATCGACCGTTTTTATCGTTAATGATCGGAATCAGCGGCTATCGTAAGGAAATCCCTTGCCGGAGGCGGGAGAAAAAGTCGACTCCCGCGTCCCTTCGTCGCGCTCCCGCTTCGCACCGTCCCGGAGAGCCGCTATAGTCCACAATGCTTTATCGCCCCGGCCGCGCCACGAGGGCTTCAGCGAGTGGACGAAATGGAAGAGCCCCTGCCCGCGCCGCCAGCCGACGCCCGCGACGCCGTCCAGCGAAACGCGTCCCTGACGCCCGCTGAGCGTCTGACGATTGTGACCGAGCGAGAGCGTGCGGCGCGTAGGGGAACAAAAGGTCCGCTGGACGAGCGCATGGCGAATCTGGCCGACGCGCTTCGCCGCGCGCGCCTTGAGAACGCCGAGCGTTCCTCAGCTCTGTCCGATTTACGCGCAGGGGAAATCGCCCGACTGGAGATGCTCGGCGACGCGCTGACGCCGGTATTGGCGCAAGTGCCGCGCGACTGCGATATTTTCGACGTTGGGGTTGCGCCGACTGAACGGCCGCGGCTGTTCATCGACCAGATTGGCTTCGTCGAGATGGATCGCGACCGGCGGACATACCGCTTTCTACAGGACACGCGTCACGGGCGAGTGACGCTTCGCGAAAGCGACAGCGTCGACGAGATCGTCGACGCAATTACCGGCTACATCGCGCATCGCTTGATCGAGCGCGAAAAGGCTTTGGCGGTCGATTACGCGAGCGGCGGAGCTGCGCAAGCGCTCGGCGTGAAAATCTCTGCGCCGCGCGCAAAAGACACGTCGTTCACGGGCAAAGTCTCTCGCGCGGCTGCATTCATAGCGGAATTTTTTGGCGCAGCCGCGTTCTTCGGCCTGTTGGCCGTTTTGGCGGCGTGGGCCTATCGCGTCTATTTCGAAGGCTGACTAAACAAGAACGCTCGTTGTCGGGGAGCGAACGCTTTCTCTACCGAGCGTCGGGAATTTCGTAGCGGACGTGCTTCAGTCCTTCTGCGAACTCGGCCATTAGCCTCTTACGATTATATGTTCCTTGCGCCGACCACGGCATGCTCCAGGTTTCACAGCTTGATGGATTCAAGCTCGACGATCTCTCCAGTCTCATCGAAGCCGCGCCTGCGCAGCAGAATGTTCAGACCCTCGTCCTTGCGCTCGATCTCGTAAAGATTGTAGGCGGCGCCTGGATAGTGTCCGCCAGGCTTGGCTGAAGCCGACGCCACGCCAACAACAGGCGCAAATGCGTCGGGCCCGGTCAGATGGTGCAGGCTCGGTTTGTGATTATGCCCATGCAGAATGAGCTCAGCGCCATGACGGGCGATGATGTCTTCGAATTTCGTCGCGTCTTCAAGCCCCCGCAGCAGCCTCGCGCCGCCGACATGCGGCGGGTGATGGAGGCAGACGACGCGCGCAAGCCCTTCCGCTTTCGCGCGGTCCAGCAACTCCGCGAGCGCCGCCAGCTGCGCGGCGCCGAGCCGGCCGGAGGCGACGAAAGGCGCCGTCGGCACGCCTGTGTCGAGTCCGATCAATGCGACGCCGCCGCGCCGGCGCAAATATGGAAAGGCCGCGCCTTCAGTCTCGCTTGTCGTCCAAGGCGCGAAAACTTCGTGAAGAAGGTCCGTGACGCTTGCCACATAGGCGTCGTGATTTCCGGGCGTGAAGCTCACATCGCTTGGCGCGCCAAGAAAGGAGAGCCAGTCCTTGGCGAGCGCGATCTCCCCGGGAAGTCCGATGTTGACGATGTCGCCGGTCATGACGACGTGATCTGGCGTCTGCGACTTCATGTCCGCCACTATTTTGGCGAGCACGCCCATGTCGTGCTGATCGCCGCGTTTGTAAAGCCAATTCACATAGCCCGTGACGCGTTTGCCAAGGAGCTCGGCGAGATTTGGACGCGGAATTGGACCGATATGAGCGTCGGACAGATGCGCGAGTCGAAAATTCAAGAAAGCCTCATGTTCCTCTAAGCCCGTTCAGCTGCGGCGCTTCTCTGTTAGAATGGGCAGGCGATTGCTAGAGCCTTCGCACATTCTTTGCCATAGTTTCGGCAATCGGAGCCAGCTTTGACGGAGCAAAAACAAGCAGGCGAAACGCGTTCGCCGCGAGATCGTCTCGCGTTGAAGCTTATAGCTTTCGGCGCGCGGTTTCAGCGTTCCATGACTTTAGGCGTGCGCGGCCTTGTGCTTGACGATCAAAACCGCGTGCTGCTCGTCCGTCACACCTATGTGAGCGGATTCTATCTGCCGGGCGGCGGCGTCGAAAAAGGCGAGACGCTGATCGAGGCGCTCAAGCGCGAACTCCACGAGGAGACGAATGTCCAGCTCGACGAAACGCCCGAACTTTTCGGATTGTATTTCAATCGGCGCTTCTCGATTCGAGACCACGTGGCTCTTTACGTCGTGCGCTCTTTTCGACTGACGCAGCCGCACGCGCCAGATCGCGAAATCGCCGAGGCCGGCTTCTTTGCGCTCGACGCTCTGCCGGCCGATACGACGCCCGCGACGCGGGCGCGCATATCTGAGGCGTTGGAGAAGGCGCCCATTTCACCCTATTGGTAAGGCTGGCGACTGAGTTTGACTGGCGCAGGCGGCTTCAGCGAGGATGCGTAAATCGCGCCAGCCATAGGCGAGATCGGGAAGGACAGCGCCCGCGACTTCCCACACGCCTTCGACGCCGAGAGGCGCCGCGCCCAGCGCCTCGTAAAAGCCGCGCGCCTCAGCCGCGTCACGCAACACCCACACCGCGGCGGTCGCGCAGCCGATAGACATCAGATGTTCCGCGAGCCGCGCCATTAGGCACCTGCCCAACCCACGGCCTTGGACGCGCCTCAGCAGATAAATCGACGCGATATCGCCGTCGAAGCCAAGCGGAACGAGCTTCGTGTTGGACTGGCGGCTGCAGCGGGCGAAGCCGACCGGAACTTCGTCTTCGAGAGCGACGAAGACGGCCTGATCGCCTTCGCTCGAACCGATCCGTTCCAGCCAGCGCCGCGTCCAATCGTCGAGGTCGATGTTTGCCAGCGCCTCGGCTGGCATGAGCCCGGCGTAGGTCTCGCGCCAGGCGGTAGCGTTGATCTCGGCGATTGAGCGGGCGTCCTCCAAGTCTGCCCGCCGCAAGCGATATTCCGCCATGAGCTTCCCCTGCTGCGCAGATATCGCGCCGCAACCCGGCATTTTGCGGCGCAGAGAACGCGTGATATGGCCTGCGCATAGATCACGCTGCATTTGGACGGAATCGCCCAAATGCAGATAACGTGATCGATTCCAAAAGTTTAGAGCGCGCTCTACGCAAAAAACCGGTTACCGCTTTTTCGCAGCGCGCTCTAAGGTCAAGCCGCAACATGATCGATCTTGCCGTTAAATTTGGGCCGCTGACGGCCGCCGACGACGCGCATATCGACAAGCTCGATGAGCGCGCGTTCGGTCCCGGCCGATATGCGCGCACGGCCTATCGCTTGCGCGAAGGAGTCGAGCCTGATCGTTCGCTGTCCTTCGTCGCGCGGATCGGCACGCTGCTCGTCGGCGCCAACCGCATGACACCGATCCTTGTCGGCTCGACGCCCGCGCTTTTGCTTGGACCGCTGACTGTGGAGCCGGCGTTTCGCCAACAGCGCGTGGGCGAGACGCTGGTCAAATATTCGCTGGACGCCGCCCGCGAAGCCGGACATGGCCTCGTCCTGCTTGTCGGCGATGAGGAATATTACGCGCGCCTTGGATTCGCGCGCGTGCCGCGGGGCCAAATCACCATGCCGGGGCCGGTGGACCCGGACCGCCTGCTCTATTGCGAACTGCGCCCCGGCGCCCTTGCAGAGGCGAATGGCCGGATGCGGCGCATATGACGACGCGCGCCCAGACCATCGTCCAGAAGTATGACTCACTCGTCGCTCAAGGCGCGCTGGAGCGCGACGCCTCGCAGCGCGCGGCGATCGAGAAGCTTCAGACGCTTGCCGACGCGCTTTCGGGCCGAACGCCGAACAGCGCCAAGTTGACGCAATCGCTTCTTGCGAGATTTCGCCGTTCGACGCAGCGCCCACGCGGCCTTTATCTCTGGGGGCAGGTCGGACGCGGCAAGACCTTCCTGATGAACCTGTTCTTCAGCGAACTTTCGGTCGAGAAGAAACGGCGCGCTCATTTCCACGCCTTTATGGCGGACGTGCACGATCGTCTGCATCGGCTACGTCTAAACCCGCGTGCTTGCGAAACCGATCCCGTGACCTGTGTCGCGCGGGAGATCGCGCAGGAAACGCGCGTGCTCTGTTTTGACGAATTCGCAGTGAATGACATTGCGGACGCCACAATATTGGCGCGTCTTTTTTCCGCGCTGCTGGCGTCAGGCGTCATCATCGTCGCCACGTCCAACCTCGAGCCATCGCGACTTTACGAAGGCGGCCGCAACCGCGATTTATTTCTTCCGTTCATCGCTCTGTTGCAGGAACGAATGGACATTGTACGTCTCGAAGCATCAAGCGATTATCGGCAGCGGCGCGGAGATCTTGGGCAAATCTATTTCACGCCCGCTGATCTGCGCGCGAGAGCTGCGATCGATGCGCTGTACCCGACGCTTGCCGGCGGCGCGCTGGAGTCGCCGACGACGATAGAAGTCAAACGACGGCGCATCGACATCCCTCAGGCGGCGGGCCGCGTCGCGCGCCTCACCTTCGCGCAGCTTTGCGGTCAGGCCCTATCGGCCGCCGATTACATGGCCCTTGCCGACAACTTCGAGGCGCTGATCATAGAAGACGTTCCAGTACTGGCGCCCGAACAGCGCAATGAGGCGCGCCGCTTCATCACGCTCATCGACATTCTTTACGAAGCGAGAATTCTGCTGATCGTTTCCGCTGCAGCCGAACCCTCCGAGCTTTACCATGCGGCCTTCGGCGCGGAAGCGCGCGAATTCGAGCGCACGGCGTCGCGGCTGATTGAAATGCGCGGAAAGGATTATATCAACGCGCGCGACGCGCTCATGGCTTCGACATGCATTCCTTGATGTCGCTTTCCCTCTTCATCAACTCGAATCGATCGGCGCAATAGCGTTCGAGATCTGGCCGTTTCGACGGATCGGTCGCCGCGGCGCGAATGCCGACCGCGCCGTCGAGCAGCTCTTTTTGCGCCGCATGAACCTGTCGCGGGGGCAGTTGTCCTGAACACGCCTCATAGCGCTTCAGCAACGCGTCGCATTGCGGGACGCCGGTCGGGTCAACGGCGAATGCGGGCGTGGCGGCGAGAAGGAGCGCGAGAACGAAACAATGCTTCACAGTGCGTAACCCTTCGGTTTGCGATCCGCGGGTATAGCATGTTCGCCTGCATGGAAGAGCAAAAGACGACGGCGGGCCTTTCTTGGGACCCGCCGCCTTAAATCTCCGACGCCTATGTCTCGCGTGCGCCAGAGAGAACTGGCTACAAACCTGCCAAATAGCTCGTCGGATCGACCGGAGTAGAGCCTTTGCGCAGTTCGAAGTGAAGCTGCGGCGAGCCAACGTTGCCCGACTGGCCGGATTTGGCGATCGTCTGGCCGCGCTTGACCTGATCGCCACGCTTCACGTCGAGCTCGCCGTTATGGGCGTAGGCGGAGACGAAGCCATTCGGATGGCGAATGAGCACGAGATTGCCGTAGCCCTTAAGCTCGTTGCCGGCATAAGCGACGACGCCGCCCTCCGCAGCCTTGACCTGAGTGCCTTCAGGCACCGCGATGTTAATCCCGTCATTGCCGCCGGAGGAAAACCCCTGAATGATGCGGCCGCGCGCCGGCCAACGGAATTCAGGCTTGCCGTCGTCGGAAGCGACTGTTTTCGCGTCGTTCGCTGGAGGAATTGAGGCGGTCGCGGTTGTGTCGAGCTTCCGCGCGCCGGCCGTCTCCGGCGCCGGCACGGCGGTCTTGCTCCGAGCGTCGGCAACCTTCGACTCGCCCTCCGCGGGTGGCGAAGCGCTAGCGCCCCGAACGATCCGCTCGGTCTTGACAGGGCGAGCCGGCGTCGCTTCGGCGACACGCGGCTCGGCTTTGCCGAGCGTCTTCTCGGTTGCGGGCTTAGCCGCGACTTTGGCTTTTTCCAGTTCAGACTCGGTCTTCCGCAAGGGCCTTGGCTGCTCCGCCGATTTGGCGGCGGCCACAGGCTTCGGCGAAGCCCCGATTTTTGCGGCCACAGGCTTGGCGCCCGGCGCGCTCGCCACGGCCGCTGGCGCCGCCCCGGCGCGATAGACGGGGATCACCAGGCGAGAGCCCGGCTGAACCTGAGACGCGGCGTTAAATCCGTTGGTGCGTAGCAGGGCGTCCGCGGGGACGCCGTAGCGGGTGGCGAGCAGCGCCGCCGTTTCACCCTGGGCGACGACGATCGGCGTGCCGCCTTCGGCGCTCCAATGACCATTGCCAGAGGCGGCGGCGACACGGCCAGGTGATGTGGCTGCCGGAGCCGGCGCGTGGGCCGCAGAGGCGGCGACCGGAGCGGACGCGCTGGCGTTCGGCGCCGGCAACGGACGGGATTCTACCGCGGTCGACGGCGCGCCCTGCGCCGGAGCGGAGGCGATCGCGCCAACCGGCGCGCGGTCGACGCCCCGCGAGGCGGTTTTGACGCCGTTCGAGAACGGATCAGAGAAGGGATCGCCCGCGAAACGTGAAGCGTCCGAGCAACCGGCAAGGGCAGCAACGCCAGCCGCCGCCAAAAGACGCCCTGCGGCGCGTGAATAAGCAAATGGACGCTTGATAGCCATGACGCGACCCACCCGAACGCAACATTGAACGGCCTATGGGTAACAGCGCGGCGGTTAAGGAGGCGTTTAAGATGAATGCGAAGCGTACGCGACTATGAAAATTTTCAACGTTAGGACTCTGGCCTTTCAGAGCGCCTGAGCAAGGCCGGGAATCGCTGGTCCCAAACGGCAGGGACCAAAATCGGTCTCTCGCAATTCGCCACCCTCAATGAGATCAACCTTAATCAATCGTTCCTTCGCGCGCGCGCCGGCCATGGCGTGCTCTCTTCGAGCGAAGAGCATAAGGCCGCCAGGCGCAAGCATCTCGATGAGCGCCGCCGGCGCGGCGATGACCGAAGCCTGAACGATGATCCGGTCGAAGCGCCCCAGTTCGCGCGGCGGGTCAAGGCCGTCGGCGTAGATCGCCTTCGCGTTCGTTACGCCGTGGCTGACGAGGCGGCGCGAGGCTTCGATCGCGAGCGTCTCGAACCGCTCCAAGCTCACGACCTCGCGCGCGAGCTGGGCGAGCGCCCCGGCCCCATAGCCGGACCCTGCCCCGACCTCGAGCACCCGATGCCCGCGACCGACCCGCAACGCCTCAAGCCGCCGGGCGAGTTCGACCGGACGCGACATGGTCTGGCCGCAGCCGATGGGCAGGGAAAGATTGCGATTGGCGAGATCGCGAAAACGATAAGGCGCGAAGGCCTCCCGCGGCGTTGCTTCAATCGCGCGAAGCACAGCCAAATCCCGTACGCCCGCCTGGCGTAAGGTCAAGAGCAGCGCCGCGCGTTCCTCGATTTCGGCGGCGCGGCGCTCGTCCGTCATTCCTTGCCCTCGAACGCCGCCGCGAGTCGCGTCACCGTCGGGTGATCGGTGAAATCGAGTTGCAGCGGCGTGATCGAGATCTTCTTTTCTTCGAGCGCCAGCAGATCGGTGCCCTGCCCCGGCTTGAAGTCGCCGCGCTGGAAGGAAATCCAGTGATAAGGATTGCCGCGGCCGTCCTTACGGTCCTCGATGTTCATGATGTCGCTGCTGCGCCTGCCCTGCATGGTGATCGCGACGCCGGCGACCTCTTGCGGCGGACAGCTCGGGAAATTCACATTCATCAGCACATTCTTTGGGATGCCCGCCGCCAGCAGGCGGCGCACGACCTCAGCGCCATGCGTCTCGGCGCACTCCCAATGCACCATCCGGCGGTTCGCAAAAAAATCATAGACCTGAGAGAGCGCAATCGATGGAATGCCAAGAATCGTGCCCTCCATCGCGCCGGCGATGGTGCCGGAATAGGAGACGTCCTCGGCGATATTCTGGCCGCAGTTCACGCCGGAAATGAGGAGATCTGGCGGATGATCGAGCAGGAGCTTGCGCACGCCCATGATCACGCAGTCGGTCGGCGTGCCCTTCACGGCGAAATGGCGCGGCGAAATCTCGCGCAGCCGCAGCGGATCGTTGAGCGACAGCGAATGCGAGACGCCCGATTGCTCGAATTCGGGCGCGATGACAAAAATGTCATCGGTGAATTCGCGCGCGATCGCCTCGGCGATCGCAAGGCCGCGCGCGTGAATGCCGTCGTCATTGGTGATGAGAATGCGCATGCTTTCGCTTCGCTTGGCGGGCGTCTGACGAAACCCAGGTTTTCTTTGGACGATTCGGCTCTGAACGTCCACAATGACCCTAAACGTCCTGCCCCATTCTCTGGAGGAATTTTGATGCGCTTACGACTTGCGTTCCTGCTCGCCGGAGCGCTCGGCGTCGTTCCCGGCTGCGCCGTCGCTTTTGAAGCCTATGTCGCGGCGGTGATGCCGCTGCGCGTGAGCCCGAGTTCTGACGCGAGGCCGGTCACAACCATGGCGGCGAATATCCCCTTCAATGTCCTGGGCTGCGAACGCTGGTGTCAGGTGCAATATGGCGGGACCATGGGCTATGTCCCGGCCCCCCTTGTTATCCCCGGCGCGCCGCCGACAGCGCCCGGATCAGGCCTAGCGGGATTTCTGGCGGCGCCGGTGACGCTGAACTTCGCAGCGCCGGACCTGCTCAGCGACGGATATGCGCCGCGCGCGGATTACGGCTATGGCTGGACGCCCTTTTTTGGGACCTCGCCCGAAAATTGCGAATACCCCGCGGAACGAGCGGCCTGCGCCTCACGAAAAACCGTTCAACGGGAGAGGCGCGACAAGCCGCCCATGTAAGGCCGCAGAACGCGCGGCACGTCGACCGAGCCGTCCGCCTGCTGATAATTCTCCAGCACGGCGACCATGGCGCGGCCGACCGCGACGCCGGAGCCGTTCAGCGTGTGGACGAAGCCGATTCCCTTATTCTTGCCCTTGCTCTCGGCGGGGCGGTAACGGGCGTTCATGCGCCGCGCCTGGAAGTCGCCGCAAACCGAGCAGGACGAAATCTCGCGATACTTTCCCTGCCCCGGCAGCCAGACTTCGAGGTCATAGGTTTTTTGCGAGGCGAAGCCCATGTCGCCCGTGCAGAGAACGACCTTGCGATAGGGCAGTTCGAGAAGCTGCAAGACTTTCTCGGCGCATTCGGTCATCCGCTTATGTTCAGCGAGCGATTGCTCGGGCGTCGTGATCGACACCAGCTCCACCTTGTAGAACTGATGCTGGCGGATCATGCCGCGCGTGTCCTTGCCGGCGGCGCCCGCTTCGGCGCGGAAACAATAGGTTCCGGCGGTCAGCCGCATCGGCAATTGCGCTTCGTCGAGAATGGATTCGCGCGCGAGGTTCGTAAGCGGCACTTCCGCGGTCGGGATGAGCCAATAGTCGGCAGTCGGCAGCAGGGCTTCGGCAGTCGGCTCCGATTGCCCACTGCCGATCTGCCGACCTGCCGTCACTGAAAACTGGTCATCTTGAAACTTCGGCAATTGCGCCGTGCCGAACATGGCGCCGTCGCGCACGAGCAGCGGCGGGCTTACTTCCATATAGCCATGCTCGCCCGTATGCAGATCGAGCATGAATTGCGCGAGCGCGCGCTCTAACCGCGCCAGTCCGCCTTTGTTGACGACGAAACGCGCGCCCGAAATTTTCGCCGCCGTTTCGAAATCCATCAGCCCGAGACCTTCGCCGATTTCGAAATGCTCCTTCGGCGTGAAGTCGAATTCGCGCGTCTCGCCCCAGCGCGCGACTTCCACATTGTCGTTCTCATCGGCGCCGTCGGGAACTTCATCAAGCGGCGTGTTGGGAATGCTCGCGAGCGCAGTGTCGAGTTCAGCGATCGCGTAGCGCTCGGTTTCTTCGAGCGCCGGCCAGTTTTCCTTAATCTGTGCGACCTCAGCTTTAAGCGCTTCGGCCTTGGCCGTATCGCCAGCTTTCATCGCCGCGCCGATTTCTTTCGAGGCGGCGTTGCGCCGCTCCTGTGCGCGCTGCAATTCGCCGATCGCCGCGCGCCGCGCATCGTCAAAGGCGAGAAGCTGCGCCGACATCGGCTCGAGCCCGCGTCGCACGCGGCCGCGATCGAAAATTTCAGCGTTCTCGCGAATCCATTTGATGTCGTACATGGAGGCCCGGACAGTGAATGAGTGACAACAGACCGTCATGGCCGGGCTTGTCCCGGCCATCCACGCCGAGCGGCTTCGGTCAAATGACAGAGTATGCGCAACGGCGCCGCGTGGATGCCCGCGACAAGCGCGGGCATGACGCGGGGAGCCTCATTGCGCCACCTTCTCCCGCAGGAAGGAGAAGGGGTCAAGCGGCCAGATGTCGCCTATGATCCGCCGCTCGCCGCCGTTTGGGCCGCCGCGCGCTTCTTCTCGACGGCGCGCACAGCGTAGATCGACGCTTCGTACAAGAGCACGCCAGGGAGCGCCAGCGCGAGCTGCGAGAACACGTCAGGCGGCGTTAAGACGGCCGCGACGATGAAGACGAGCACGACCGCATAGCGCCGCTTCTCTTTCAGAAAGTCGGAAGTGACGATGCCAACCTGGCCGAGCAACGTCAGGACCACCGGCAGTTGAAACACGATGCCGAAGGCGAGCACCAGCGTCATGATCAGCGAAAGATATTCCGAGACGCGCGGCAGCAATTCGATCTGCGCTTTGCCCGGCTCATTCGCCTGCTGCATGCCGATGAAGAAACGCAGCAGATTGGGCATCACCAGAAAATAAACGACGAGCGCGCCGATCGCGAAAAAAATCGGCGTCGCAAAGAGGTAAGGCCGAAACGCCGAGCGCTCGTGCCGGTAAAGTCCTGGCGCGACGAAAGCGTAGATCTGCGCAAGCACGATGGGGCAGGAAAGAAACGCCGCCGAGAACAGCGCCACCTTGATCTGCGTGAAGAAATATTCCTGCGGCGCGGTGTAGATGAGCTTCGCCTCGGGGCCGGCGACCTGCGTGTAGGGAATGACAAGCAGATTGTAGATATCCTTGGCGAAGAAGAAGGAGAGCACGAACATCGCGAGAAAGGCGATCAGCGCCTTGATCAGGCGTTCGCGCAATTCCATCAGATGTTCAATGAGCGGCGCCTTGCTGGCCTCGATTTCGGCTTCGTCGGCCTCGTTCATGTGGCGGCCTTTTTCGATGAATCCGCCTGCTCAGCCGGAGGAAGACCAGAGTCCTCATCCGGAGGAGCTGCCGAAGGCCGCGTCTCGAAAGCCTCATCCTGAGGAGCGGCCGAAGGCCGCGTCTCGAAAGCCTCATCCTGAGGAGCGGCCGAAGGCCGCGTCTCGAAGGATGCGCCTGGCGCGCCTTCATCCTTCGATACGCCCTCCTCGCGATGAGGCGGTTGTGCCTGCAACGGCTCGCCTTTGATCGCGCCGGTAATCTGCTTGCGCGCTTCGGCCATTGGATCGAAAGCGCCGTCGAGCTTGACGCTCTCCTTTACGGCGTCTCTCATCTCGCTGACCTCTTTGCGCAAGTCTTCGAGTTCGGCCTCGCGCATCGCCTCCATGAACTGTCCCTGAAACTCCGCAGCCATGCGGCGCATTTTTCCCGTGACTTGACCGAGCGTACGCAAGACGCGCGGCAAGTCCTTCGATGGAATCGCAATCAGCGCGACGATGGCGATGACGATGAGCTTGCCGGGTTCGAGATCGAACATGTCGTTACCTGCTCTCGCCCCCACCCCAACCCTCCCCCGCTCCGCGGGAGAGGGAGCAGGAGCCGCCCATCATCCGCGCTTTACGCTGCTCGTAAGGGTCCCCACCCCCGTCCGAAGTGGGCTGTTGCCGACTTCGGGGTCGATGTGCAAATCGGGAACACCCGGTTTGCGTAGCGGGGGAGGGACAGGGAGGGGGTCGCCGCCCTTGAACTATACCTTCTTGCTGTCCGCCTTGTCGCTCTCCAGAGCGCGACGTTCACTCGTCTGGCCTTCTAAGGGCTTTTTGGCGTCATCGGCCGCGGCGTCGTCTTCCGACATGCCCTTCTTGAAGGCCTTGATGCCCTTGGCGACGTCGCCCATCACGTCAGAAATCTTGAACTTGCCGCCGAAGAGAATGAAGACGACCGCGCCGACAATGATCCAGTGCCAGATCGACAGACCGCCCATGGCGCGCATCCTTCCTAAAGAGAAGCCGGGACGACCGGCGTTTGCCCGGAAACTATGCGCCCGGCGGCTTAAAAACAAGGATGGGAAGCGCCAATCCCGCGCTCAGGGAGACGTGTTTAAGATGCTGGAATCCGTCGCCCTTGACTGCGTCAAGGCGCGGCGTCGTCAAAGCTCCTCGCCGTCTGGCTCCTCCGGAGCCTCGGGCTCGTCCGGGAACTCCATGTCGAGGAGCGCCGGCGCTTCGTCCTCGAGCGGCTCCTCGTCCTCGCGCAAGGAGGCGTCATCTGAGGGCTGCGGCACGCCGAAGCCTTTCGGCAGCCGGCCATCGAAAAGCCCCGCGCCCTTGAGTTCGTCGAGCCCGGGCAGGTCGCCGATCTGCTCCAGACCGAAATGCATCAGAAACGCGTCGGTCGTGCCATAGGTGATCGGCCTTCCTGGCGCCTTGCGCCGGCCGCGCAGTCTGATCCAGCCTGTGTCGAGCAGCACGTCGAGCGTGCCCTTGGAGATCGCGACGCCGCGAATCTCTTCGATTTCGGCGCGGGTCGTCGGCTGGTGATAAGCGATGATCGCCAGCGTCTCCAGCGCGGCGCGGGAGAGCTTCTTCTCCTCGACCTGCTCGCGCGCGAGAATCCAGTTGAGGTCCGCGGCGGTGCGGAAAAACCATTTCTTGCCGACGCGCGTGAGATTGACGCCGCGTCCCGTATAGTGGGCGCGCAGCCGCTCAAGGACGCGCTCGAGATCGACGCCCTCTTCGAGACGGCGCGTCATTTCGGCTTCGTCGACCGGCTCAGCGGAGGCGAACAACAGCGCCTCGATGATGCGCTCCGCTTCGCGAAGCCGGGCCTCGTGACGCGCAAGCTCTTCGTCGCTGTTCACGTCAAACAGTTCGATTTTCTCCGCAGCCTGCGCCACGACGCGTCCTCCTGAAATTCCGGGCTAAGACGCGCCCGCAGACTCATCCGCTTGCTCCAGTTCGCGCCGCCGCACCCAAAGCGGCGCGAAGTGCCGGTCCTGCCGCATGTCGAACCGACCCTCCCGCACCATTTCGAGAGACGCCGTAAAGGCCGAGGCGCGCACGGTGCGCGCCGTTTGCATGTCGACACAGTAATGCAGCAAAAAATCGTCGAGCACGGTCCATTCCGTCGCGACGCCAATGAGCCGTTCGAGGGCCTCGCGGGCCTCGGCCAATGACCAGACCGCGCGCTGGCGCAGCACCACGCGCGACGTCGCGGTCTTTTGGCGCTGCCGAGCGTAAGCCGAGAGAAGATCGTAGAGGCTCGCTTGGAATTTAGGATGCGAGATCGTCTCTATGCCTTCCGGTCCGCCGCGCAGAAACATGTCGCGGCCAAGCCGGGCGCGCTCGGTGAGCTTGTCGGCGGCGCGCCGAATAAGCTCCAACCGGCGCAAACGTTCTGCGAGCGCCGCGGCGAGATCGGAGGCCGACGGCTCGTCGCCTTTCGGCGGCTCCGGAAGCAGCAGCCGAGACGTTAAGAAGGCAAGCCAGGGCGCCATCACGAGATAGTCGGCGGCGAGTTCGAGACGCACGCGGCGCGCCGCTTCGATGAAGGCGAGATATTGCTCGGCGAGCGCGAGAATCGAAATACGCGCGAGATCGACCTTCTGGCGGCGCGCGAGTTCGAGCAAGAGGTCAAGCGGCCCTTCAAATCCGTCGACGTCGACGAGAAAGGCTTCTTCGCCCTCGCCGCGGGGCTCGTCCAGTTCGAAGGTCAGTTCCTGGGCCATATGGGCTTTACGCCTGTTTCCTTTCGCGAATCGGCGTCGCCGAACAATTCCGCCCGAGATTGGCCCCGATGGCCCGCTATCGCAAGCGCGGCCTGCGCTGGGGAAAGGCCGTCCACAGGAACCCCAGACCTAACAAAAACCAGGAGCGCCGACCCGCACAGAGTTCAGGCCACCGCGCCCATCGCCGCGTCGAACTCGCGCGTCGCCTCGGCTGCGTCGAAAGGTTCGATTTGCTGCACGCATTCGAGCGCCTTTTCGGCGCGCTTGAGGGCTGCGCCAGCGAGCGGCGGCGCGCCTTCGGCGACAGCCCGCGCCTCGGATAGGTCTCCGTTGCAGTGCAGCGCGATATCGCATCCGGCGCCGATCGCCCGTTCGGCGCGCTCGCGAAAGCTTCCCGAAAGCGCCTTCATCGAGAGATCGTCAGTCATCAATAGGCCATTGAAGCCGATATGGCCTCGGATGATCTCGCCCACGACCGCCTTTGACAAGGTGGCAGGCGCTTCCTGGTCGATACGCGTATAGACAACATGCGCGCTCATCGCCATCGGCAGATCGGCGTTCGTCTTGAACGGCGCAAAGTCGACGCGCTCCAGGTCCTCGCGGCTCGCTTCGACTGCCGGCAGCTCCATATGGCTGTCGGCGCGGGCGCGTCCGTGACCGGGAATATGCTTCATCACCGGCGCGACGCCGCCCGCCATCAAACCCTCCGCTGCCGAACGGCCGATCGCGGCGACGCGCGCCGGATCGCGGCTGTAGGCGCGATCGCCGATGATGTTGTGTGAGCCTTCAGCCGGCGTGTCGAGCACCGGCAGGCAATCGACATCTATGCCGACCTGTCTCAGATCATGCGCGATGAGGCGCGCGCCGAGCCAGGCGAGTCGTTCGGCCTGCGCTTCGTCGGCAGCCGCCAGTTCGAAACGCGCGGCGGCTGGATAGGCGCGCCAATGCGGCGGACCGAGGCGCTGGACGCGGCCGCCTTCTTGATCAACGAGAATAGGCGCGTGGCGCCCGAGAACGTCTCGAATTTCAGCGGTCAGACGGGCGACCTGCTTGGGCACGTCGATATTTCGACGAAAGAGGATAACGCCCCATGGCGCGGCGTCCCGAAGGAACGCGCGCTCTTCTTCATCGAGCGCGACGCCCTTTAATCCGCAGATGAACGCGCGCATGTCGGCGGGTCAGTTCCCCGCGACGAAGCACGCGCCGCCGGTCGCCTTCACCTTGCTGCAGATCGCGTTGGCCGATTCCTTGCTCACCCCTGCGACGCGCACGCGGTAGACCGTCTTGTCGTTCACAGTCGCCATTTTGAAGGTCGGCTTGAGGCCGCCGAGCTCCGCGCGATATTTGCCGACGATCGTCTTCATCAAAGCGCGTGCATCGTCCTCGCTGTCGGCTGCGCCGAACTGCACGGCGAAGCCACCTTTACTTAGCGAAGCGGCCTGACCAGCGTCCGCATCGGCGGCCTCAGTCGGCTCGGCGGAAGCGACTTTCGGCGCTGCAGGCTTGGGTTTGGCGATTTTCGGCGGCGTCGCCGTCGGTTTGGCTGCGCTCGCGGGCGTCGTCGTCGCGGCGGCGCCGCCGCTCGTCGTGGCGGGCGGAGCCGCCTCGGGCGCAGGTCGGCTTGCCACCGCGACGGCGGGCGGCAAGGCGGTATTGTCTACCCGGGTGCCATCGGGACGGACGGTGACCGTCTTGACCTTCTTTGGACCGGCAATAGCCGCTGGCGGCGGTTCATGCGGCAGATCGACGGGGCCGTTGCCGAGTTGCGCCGCGTTTGGCGCGACGGAGGGGTCGACCGCCTGCTCCTGATTGGCGACGACCTTCTGAACCGGCGCCTGCTCCTTGCGATCCAGAACGAGAGCGCCGCTACCATCGGGCGCCGATGCCTCGGCCTCGGCGCTCGGCTTTACCTTCACTGGTCCTTCTGGCGCGACGATCGTCGCAATTTCTCGGGATGCGTCAGAGCCGCTGCGATGCCAGAATGCGAAGCCGATGCTCAGAAAGGCGATGAGCGAGATCGCGACGACGGCGTGCCATGGCCGGAACCACGATCGCCAGCTCTGTCCATACCCTTGGTATGCCTCATCGTCCCGGCCATAATCGAGATATTGCGAATCCTCGCTCCACCCCGCTTCGGCTTCATAGTACGCTTCTCCGCCTCCCGCGTGCTGATGGTCGTAGCCAGGCGGCAGATCTCTGTAGTCGGCATCGAGCGGATAGGAGGGCTCCAGAGGCTGCTCTATCGAGGGCTCGGGATAATAGCCTGGTTCAGACGCCACGGGCGGCGCGGCGTCATAGGAGCCGCGCAGTTCGCCGGCCTGTGCACGAGCGCCCCGTGCTTCAGCGAGGATTCGGCCGTAGGGGTCGGACGCCGAGTTTTCACCATGCACCAACCGCGCAAGTTCGCTGAGCGGATCGTCGACGTGAGACTTTCGTTCGGAACCGCGCAGCCGCCGCTCGAATTCGCCCAGATCGACCGCCGGGCCTCTAGCAGATGTCTCGCGCATATTGCACCTCGCTTACTAATCTTTTGGGGCGCGAAGCAAAAATGAGTAAGCGCGTCCCGCGCTGGCTCTGGCCGCTCAAGCGTCTTGTTAGCGCATCTCGTCGGGGGCGCTCACGCCGAGCAGCCTCAAGCCTGACCCCAGGACGACCATTAAAGAACCAACCAGCGCAACCCGAGCGATTGTCAATTCTCTCTCATCTGACTTAACAAAGCGTAAGTGCGGCTGGTCTTTGCCGCGGTTCCAATGCGAATGGAATACGCTCGCCAGTTCATGCAGATAGAACGCCACCCGATGCGGCTCATGCGCCGCAGCCGCAGCTTCGATCGCGCGCGGATACTGCGCGATGATCTTGGCCAAAGCAAGTTCGCCCTCGTCTGTCAAAAGGGCAAAATCGGCTTCCGCCAAGCTTTCGGTTGAGAGGTCCATGTCGGGAAATGCGGCAAGCGCCTGCCGCATCGCCGACTTACCCCGGGCATGGGCGTATTGGACGTAAAAGACCGGATTATCCTTCGACTGCTCGATGACCTTGGCGAGATCGAAGTCAAGCGGCGCGTCATTCTTGCGATAGAGCATCATGAAGCGCACAGCGTCGACGCCGACCTCGTCAACGACCTCTCGCAAGGTGACGAAGTCCCCCGCCCTTTTGGACATTTTGACCGGCTCGCCGGCGCGCATGAGCTTGACGAGCTGGCAGAGCTTGACATCGAGCGTAACGCGCCTCTCGGAGAGCGCGGCGACGGCCGCCGTCATGCGCTTCACATAGCCGCCGTGATCGGCGCCCCACACATCGACGAGCGTGTCGTATCCGCGATCGATCTTGTCCTTGTGATAGGCGATATCGGCAGCGAAATAGGTCGGCGAGCCGTCCGATTTCTTTAAAGCCCGATCGACGTCGTCGCCAAAGAACGTCGATTTGAACAACGTCTGTTCGCGATCCTCCCAATCCTCGGGCAATTGCCCCTTGGGCGGCGGCAAGCGTCCCTCATAGACGAGGCCTTTCGCCCGCAGCCAATCGATTGCGGCGTCGATGGCGGAGACGCCATTCTTCTTCTCGTGCAAGGCGCGCTCGGAAAAGAACGTCTCATGGGTGATGTTCAAGGCGGCAAGATCGTCGCGGATCATCTCCATCATCGCGTCGATGGCGGCGTCGCGCACGATCGGGAGCCACTCGCTCTCCGGCTTGCCGACGAGCGCTTCGCGATGCGCTTTGGCGAGCGCCTCGCCCACGGGCTTCAAATAGTCGCCCGGATAAAGCCCTTCAGGGATTGTGATCGCCTCGCCCAGGGCCTCGCGGTAACGCAGATAAGCGGAACGCGCCAAGACATCGATCTGCGCGCCGGCGTCGTTGATGTAATATTCGCGCGTCACCTCGCAGCCGGAAAAGGCCAAAAGATTTGCGAGCGCGTCGCCGAACACCGCGCCCCGGCCGTGACCGACATGCATCGGCCCGGTCGGATTGGCCGACACATATTCGACATTCACCTTGCCTTGCAGGGCGCTTGCGCGGCCCTTGGCGACACGGCCGAAATTCCGCGGATCACGTAGCGCGGCGCGAAGAACTTGAGCGAAAATCTCGGGCTTCAGACGGATATTGATAAATCCGGGCCCCGCAACTTCAGCAGTGGCGACATCCTCCAACTGCGCGAGCGCGTAGCTGATTTCGACCGCCAATTCGCGCGGAGAGGAGAAATGCGGCTTCGCCTCCTTGGCGAAGACCATGGCGGCGTTCGACGCGAGATCGCCGAGCGTAGGATCTTTCGGCGGTTCGACGACGAAACGCGCGTAATCGAGCTTGGGCAAACGGCCGTCGGCCGCGATGCGATCGAGAATGGCGGCGACGCGGGCGTGAAAGTCGTCAAAGATGTTCATCTGCATCCGAAACGGTGAAGTTTCGACGCGACCTATCGGAATTCGACGAACCGGTCAAAGGCGGATGGCTCCGGCGCGGCGCCGGTCCGAGCGCACGCCTTGTCTAGTCAAAACGCGCGTATGGGGTTGCCGTCGGCGTCGAGCACGGTCGACTGCGCCTCGCCAAACACCAATTCGAGAGGGCTGAACAGAATCTTCTCGCCGTCCTTCACGAATTCGTCAAACCCGCGCGGCGTCGCCGAAAAAACGCCGTTCTTCAAAAAATCATCGGTTTCGAAGCAAGAGTCCGGCCTGCCGTTCGACGCCGTCGCGAGATAGTCCTGAAAGCTCTGGCGCGTCGCCTTGGCCTTCCGCCGCGCCGCCCAATTGGCCTGGCGCCGGTAGAGCTTGGGAAAAAGCACAGGACCTTTATCGTCTTTGAGAATGTCGAGATCGTTTTCCTCGGGTTCGAGCAGATCGAAATCAAACGCCTTGATCTTGCTCGAAAGCAATTTCCATACGCCTCGCTTATCGCCGCGCGCTTTCGCCGCGCGTTCGATGAAAGCTTCGATCTCAGCGTCGCTCATCGACGAATAGAAGGTCGGAAAAGCCCACCCCTGCTCGACAAGCCAATGATTGAGATTCACGACCTTTGCACCGTCGTCGATTTCAATGTCGCCGACGAAGCGGCCATAAGTGTCGAAGACCTCATTGGGCGTATCGACGCGCGTGACGGCGCGGCCAGGAATTTTCTCGCCGAAGCCCCCAAGATAGTCGTGCAAGGCCTTCGCCGCCGTTGCGCCGTAATATTGGCGATAGTCATGCAAGAGATCGCGAAAAGCGTCGATTTGCTTTTCGGTCAGCCCTTTCTTTTCGCTCGTGGACAAGGCGGCGGGCCTATAGTGCAATTCCGGCGCGTCGATCCCCTGCAGGCGAATGGTCAGCTTGCCGTTGCGAATGGCTTTGTTCCTGCCACGCCCCTTCACCACGGCGTCATTGAAAACCTTCGTTGCAACGAAGGGACTCTGGTCGTCGCGTTTGAATTGAATCGCATCTTCCGCAACATAGAGAATGAGCTTGGTCGTATCCGCGTCGGACCTGCCGGTCGGCCAGAACTGGCTCACGTCGAGACTGCCGACAGCTTGAAGAAGGCCTGAGCTCATCGCGCTTCTCTCCTATAAATTCGAACAATGATTGAATGAGCTGACGATCCGTCTTTGAATATTGCGGCGACCAGCAAAAAACCACAGGAAATCAAACTGTCATGTCAATGTGACAGCTTGGCGTCGGCTTCTAGCCGCTTCACCTCATTCAGCGCATAGCGGTCAGTCATGCCGGCGATGTAATCGGCGACCATCACCGCGCGCTCGGCTCCTTGCAGCCTTACGGCCTGCGCCGCCCATTCCGCCGGCATCAGTTCGGGCTTTTCGAAAAAGGCCGGAAACAGCCGGGAGATCGCGTCACGCGCGCGCTCCCACACGCCGGCGACCCTCTCGTGCCGATACATATTGTCGAAGAGAAAGCGCTTGATGTCGCGCTCGGCCTCGGCCATCGGCGGCGAAAGGCCGACAAGGGTTTCGCCCACGCGCCGCGCGTCATCGGCGCTCGCGGGCCTGATGCGCGTGAGCCTGCGCAATGATTCGCCGATGGCGTCTTCGACGAAGGCGGTGATGACGCGGCGCACGAGTTCGTGAATGACGCGCGGCCGTTCGAGGCCCGGGTGCTCGTCGCGAATATGCGTGAGCAGCCCAGCAATGAAGGGCGTGCGGGCGATATCCTCGAGCGAAAACAGTTCGGCGCGCAGGCCGTCGTCGATGTCATGGCCGATATAGGCGATATCGTCCGCCTGAGCCGCGGCCTGCGCCTCAACGCTCGCAAAAGTTTCCAGACCGAGCGGAAAGATCGCATCGAACTCCACGATGTAGGGCGAAAGCGGACGACAAGACGATACGCCAGTCTTAGGCTCCTCATCCAGAGGAGCCGCCGCAGGCGGCGTCTCGAAGGACGAGGAGCCGTCCGTTTCGGACGCAATTCTCTCCCTCGCCCTTCGAGACGCGAGCTTCGCTCGCTCCTCAGGATGAGGGAGAGAATGATGATGGCTTGCATCTTCGCGCCCTAAGAGCGGGCCGTTGTGCTTGACGATCCCCTCCAGCGTCTCCCAGGTGAGATCGAGGCCGTCGTAGCGGGCGTAGCGGCGCTCCAGCAGCGTCACGACGCGCAGCGCCTGCGCGTTATGATCGAACCCACCATAAGGCGCCATGCAGGCTTCGAGCGCGCCCTCGCCGGCATGACCGAAGGGCGTGTGGCCGAGATCATGGGCGAGCGCCACGGCCTCCGCCAGGTCCTCATCGACGCGCAAAGCGCGGGCGAGCGCGCGGGCGATCTGGCCCACTTCGATCGTATGGGTCAGCCTTGTGCGGAAATGATCGCCATCGAGCGGCACGAAGACCTGCGTCTTATGCGCAAGCCGCCGAAAGGCGGTACAATGAATGATGCGGTCGCGGTCGCGCTGAAATTCGCTGCGCGTCGGCGACGGCGCCTCCGGGTAGAGCCGGCCGCGCGAGCGGGCAGCATCGCTGGCGTATGCCGCAAGAGGGCCGCGAACCGCCACATGCGCTCCTTTCATTGAAAGGCCTCAGGTTTGGACCTATGTTGCGGCATGGAGCATATCCCGCAAAGCGCCGGCGGGGCGCAGAATTGGATATGCTGGAATTCGATTTTCGGGCGAGTTCTTTTCGATTGCGCGACGGCGCTCGAGTCGCGCTGTAACGCGCGACGGCGCGCGTAAGCAAGTGACGGAGCAAGGAATGACGACGGCGCCAAGCGATATTGCGCTCACCGAACAGGCGGCGCGGCGCATTCACGCGATCCTCGCCAATGAGTCGCCCGGCGCGGTGTTTCGCATTTCGGTCGAGGGCGGCGGCTGCTCCGGTTTCCAATATCATTTCGCCGTCGATCCGGCCCCAGGCGAAGAGGACGCGCTCGTCGAGCAGGCTGGCGCAAGGGTCGCGATCGACCCCGCATCTCTCGGCTTTCTAGCAGGCGCCAGAATCGACTTCGTCGACGATCTGATGGGACAGTCCTTCCGTATCGACAATCCCAACGCCGTCGCCTCCTGCGGCTGCGGAACAAGCTTCTCGGTCTGACGCTAAAGCTCTGTTCCGCACGCGGCGCGTCATTCACTGCTCGCACCCATTTTTCGGAGTCTCAGCCTTGGACGCGCTCTTCATCGGCCACGCCTATATTGACGTCACCATGCGCGCCGAGCGCCTGCCGATGGGCGACCAGAAGACGCTGGCGCGCGACTATGCGGTGAGTTTCGGCGGCAACGCGGTCACCGCCGGCTTCGCCTGCGCCAAGCTCGGCCATCCGATTGGTCTCTTGACCACGCTCGCGCCAGATTGGCTCGGCCACATGTTCATGGACATGGCCCATACCTATGGGATCCATGTCCATCCGCGTCGGGTGGCGCGCTCGTCGCTCTCCTTCGTCTGGCCCAACGATGGCAAGCGGGCGATCCTTCGGGCGCGTGACGATAATTATCTGCAGGCCTTTCCCCGGCTCGACATTTCGGAAGCGCGGCTTCTCCATCTCGACGGGCATATGGCCGACGCGGCGCTTCATTACGCCAGGGCGGCGCGGGCGCATGGCGTGCTTGTCTCGCTCGACGGCGGCGCGCTGCGGCCTTGCATCGAAGAGCTGACGGGCTATGTCGACGTGGCCATCGTCGCCGAAAAACTCTGCGAGCAGATGTCGCTCTCGGAGCTCGACATGCTCGGCTGGCTGAAATCCAAGGGTTGCCGCATCGGCGGGGTGACGACCGGCGAAAAGGGCATGTTGTGGTATGATGAAAACGGCGAGATTTCGCAGATGCCGTCGCTCGCCGTGCCGCAGGAGCTTATCGTCGACACGTCGGGCGCCGGCGATGTTTTCCACGGCGCCTATTGCGCCTCCTATCTCGAACGGCCGGACGCGCCCTGGCGCGAGCATTTCGAATTCGCCCGCGCGGCGTCGGCGCACAAGATCCAGCATCTTGGCAATGAGGCGGGGCTGCCGACGCCTGACGATGTCGCCGCGGCGCTCGCCGCCTTTGCGCCGGCTGACGCGCTGAGCCCGGTGTGAACGCAGCGCACATTGCCGGCAGGCCGAAGGCCTGACCGGGTGTCCAGAGCCGACTGAAGAGCGCCCGATTTGCTCTGGATTCCGATTGCGCAAGACGCGCGTCGGGAATGATATGCGAGCGGTTCAGACGGAAATCACATGGAGCCTGACGTGTTACGGCGGGCTTGGCAAATCGCCTGACGCCTTGTATAGGCGGGACCGCATTCCCCGATAGCTCAGCTGGTAGAGCACGCGACTGTTAATCGCTAGGTCGTAGGTTCGAGTCCTACTCGGGGAGCCAGCCAAATCAATTACATGCATTGGACGTGACCGCGAGGCTTTCGGCTCATTGCGGCTTCTGGACAACGCTCTGGACAATAATTTTCGACCTCGTCCGGCCGCCGCGTCGTCGACTCTTTTTTCCGCCGCTACGCTCCCCCGATGGCCACGCTGCCCCTCTTCGCGCCGAGCACTTACAGCATCATGGCCTCATGCCCTTCCTCGAGGAATGCGACGTGTTGCCATTTGCGAAAACAATACGATGTTTACAGTGTGGGCCCTTTTCCGCGGGTGGGCATGAGGAGGCAAACCGGTCGCTAATGAAGATTATCCGCGAGGGCCCGATGACCCTTCTGACCAGAAAAACTATACAGGCGGCGCAGCTCGTGGCGGGAACCGCTCTCCTCGTCCTGATCGGCGCCCCGTCCGTCGAGCGCGGGCCAAGCGCCGGTTGGGCTTTGGAAGCGGGGTATCAACCGCAACAGGTCGCTCGCCGTGACGCTTCTCGCTATCGCGGTTGGCGCCGCCCGTCCTCCGAGGAGAACGCCAAGGAAGAAGTTCTCGAAGACGTTGCGCCCGCGAGCGACGGGGCTCTGGCGGCGGCGCTGGCCTCCTGCGAAAAAGGCTCGGACAGAACGGAAAGCCTAACGTTGCCCAGCGCCAAGGGCACGGTCAAACTGGATGGCTGCTATCGGGGACGCGACCAATTTGTTTGTAGCCTCAATACGCTCTTGGATGAAGCCAAAAAGCTCAACAGCGAGTTCGGGCACATCATCGAGGCTAAATATCCCGCAGTCAGCAGCGTCGATTCGATTTGTCGCATCACGCCCGACGCTCTTTCAGCGGATTTGACAAAGGCGGGCACTTTCGCCGCTAGATTCAGAGATCTCAGAATCGAATACGACCGGCGCATCAGCTGCGCCCTGAAAATCGAGCAAAACTTGAAGGAGGTGCATCTCACCGAGATGCCTCGTTCAGCGGACATATTGAAGTCGATGACCGCCACGCTTGAGGCTGACTTGAAGGATGTTGCCGCCACGCGGCAACAGATTTTCGACCTCAACGAGAAAATGCTGGCCTCGCAGAAGGCCATCGTAACGATCGAAAAGCTTCGTCCAATGATATGTCTCTCGACGCCGGCCCCGACAGCCGTCAAGGGCGCTGAAAAACCTGTCAGCGAAGGTCGGTAGGCAACGACGGCCGGTTGGTCTTTAGAAGGTACGCGCTTTGGCCGGCTTGGAGAATCGCCGGCCCAATCCCCACATCGTGGCTCCTCTTCTTACCGGCGTTCCTTTGCGACTGACCGTCTCTTCGGGCGCACGGGCGCCCTCTTCAAATTGAGGAGCGACCAGTCGCTGCATCATGGCGGCGTCCGGGTAAATTGCCTTGTTTCCCGAGATCGTCCCGTCGACCAGGGCTTTTGAAGCGAGGACGCTGTTGGCTACACGATTGAAATTCGTGTTGCGGGCGGCGATTTCCGGCTGCAGAAGAAAGTCGATGAATGCGTACGCTTCTTCGACATGTAGGGCGTCCGCCGGAATAAGGAGACTGTCGAGTAGAATAGGAGCGCCCTCGCGAGGGATGAAAAAGTCGATCTCGACGAACTTGTTCACCATGCCGGCTGTATAGCGGGCACGCAAGCTATCCAGGGAATAACCGACCGCGACGCAGACGTCGCCGTCGACCAGCGCATTGACATATTCGCTAGAGTCGAGGCGTTTCCCGTCTCGGCGGAGGGCGCTCAACAGATCGGCGGCGCGCACGACGTCGGTGCGGCGGTCCAACCCGGGCGAAAGTCTCCAGTCGGACCACAGATATTGCAGCGCCGCTGAAGACAAATCCTCAGAACTGCCGAGTATTCCTACCCCGCAGGCCGAAAATTTTTTCAAATTTGTCTGCTTGAATAGCAGCGCCCATGAGTCGAGCGAAGAACCCGACAATCTCTGTGCGCTTCCCAGGAGTTCCCTGGCCTTCCCTACGTCGTAGGCGATGCCCATCGCAAACCACGCATAATTGACCGCGTGTTCGTTGCCGGGGTCATAGTGGGCAAGGCGCTCCATGACCTCTGGCCAAAGATCTACCGCGTGCGGAAGCTTGCTCTTGTCCAGCTTCTGATAGAGGCCCCTGGCAATCTGCTTTTGCAACACACGGCTAGAGACGATCACCACGTCAAAAGCGGCATTCCCGGGCTGAATCGTCTTCTCTACGCTCTCATCCGAATTATAGCCTTCGTAAGTCACCTTGATGCCGGTCGTCCTGGTGAAATCTGCGAGCACGCCGGGATCAACGTAGTCGGTCCAGCCGTAAACGTTGACGATCCTTTCTTGGCCGATTGCGGGAAAGACGCCGCAAGAGAGCGACAAAAAGAGGCTGGCAACGGCAACCCGAAGGACGCGTGCGGGAATCATCGAGGGACGGCTCTGGTTTTGTCGAGAGCCCACTGCGGGCGTACGCAAACCAAATATCTATGCGCCCCGGCAATCGCGGCAATATGCAAGCTCAATATCGACTGCGTTGTCGGACTGAATCGCGTGGACCCGTAATATTCCCGCCGGCGGCCGCCCTTCGGCCGCATTCCGGCTACGCCTTCGATGAGTAGCGTGGCAGTCTCAGTTATCTCGCGGTCCAGCTTTCGGAAGATCGCGCCCTCACCAATAATACCTCATGCCCGCCTTCCCGCCGTAGCTTTGCGAGACGGAGGAAAACTCGCCCTGGAAGTTCGAGACCAGCGCGAGTTGATTGGTGAGATTGATCTCCAGGCCGATCTTCGTTTGCACGAGATTATAGGTCGCGCGCGGGCCCGCTACGGTGAAGTCCTGTCCCGGCAGCGAGATCAGCCATTCGTGAACTGACGCTGCGGGAAGAACTCATGGACATAGGCGACGCTGCCCGTCGGCGTGATCCGCCAGCCGTTTGCGAGCGTGTAGCCGTTCGAAACACGCAAGCCCACGAAAGCCGGCAGAGAGAGAATCGACTGGCCGTTGTTCTTGAGCGCCAGAGAGGAAAAATACAGCAGGCTGCTGCGCTCTGAAAATGCGCCGGACTGATAGGCCGCCGCCTCCCCGGCGATGAAAGGCGTGGCGGTCACGCCGGCAAACGACAGGCTATGCCCGCCTTCGACGCGCGTGCGAAATTCCGTCGAACTGAAGGGGCGGGG
>Ga0194127_10001049_pt1 | contig 42097 bp, 43 predicted proteins | sample TA2KigC100mmetaG_FD_148624 | JGI IMG/M metagenome (GOLD analysis project Ga0194127, IMG submission 148624) | Freshwater microbial communities from Lake Tanganyika, Tanzania - TA2015036 Kigoma Deep Cast 100m | ecosystem: Environmental > Aquatic > Freshwater > Lake | place: Tanzania: Lake...
CGATCAGCGGGAGGGCTTGGCGAATCCGATACCACAAGCGCGGCTGTTTCGGGCACTGGGGGAAATCGGCGGCATAATGCCGTTCGATCTCACGCAACATTTCGGTTTCGCCGCGCTTGCCACTGAGATGCATCAACATATCGATCTTGAGAATGGCATTGTCGGGATAGGTGACCTTGCGTCCGGGCTTTGTGACCACAGGCAAGCCTGCACAAAACTGATCGATCACGGCGAAAAGCAATTTCCGCAAGCGTTCATGATTGAGCGACTGTTGATGAATTGCCTGAACGACCGAGTCAATATAATCTTGGTTCGGCACTGAGATGACCATAAAAGGATGCTCCTTGTTGGGATAGAGACATCCGCAAGGATACTCCTTTTATGGCTTGGTGCCAATTACGCATAATCGGTTCTGGGAATTCTCAGCGGCGCGTGTTTCGGTTTTGTGGACAGCATCGTCTCGCCGTACCTCGTGCTGTCCGTTTTCGTCAACGCGCTCGGCGCGCCGAATTTACTCGTCGGCTTGCTGCCCGCGATTGGGAACGGCGGCTGGTACCTGCCGCAATTTTTGATCTCGCATCGGATTCAGCAATTGCCGCGCAAGCAAATCGTCTATCGCAGTACCGCTGTTGTGCGCGTGAGCTGCTGGACGATCTTAATCGCCGCGACATTTTTGCTGGCGCCCAATCCGCCGGTTTTGCTCAGCGTCTTTTTTCTGCTCTACGCGATCAACGCGTTGACTTCGGGAATGGCGGGCACGCCGTTTTACGACATCGTCGCAAAGACGATTCCGGTCGAGCGACGCGGCGCGTATTTCGGCGGGCGCGATTTGTGGGGCGCGCTGACGGCGATTGCGGGCGGATACTTTATCAGCATCCTGCTCAATCCCGATCTGGCGCCCGCGTTTCCAATCAACTTTGCGATCATCTTCGCGCTGGCGACGCTTGCCATCGCGCTGGGCGTCGGCGCGTTTTCGCTCGTCAACGAACCAGCCGGCGCCGCGACGGCAAGCGTCACTTTTCGCGATCAAGTGCGCGCCGCGCGCATCCTCATCCGCACGAATCACACGTACCGCCAATTCTTGTTGACGCGCGTCGTCGTCGCCGTCTCCGACATTGCGTCGCCGTTTTACGCGATTTACGCGACGCGCGTCCTGGGAATCCCGATCGAAACGATTGGCATTTACATCGGCATCAGCACGGTCGCGGGATTGATCGCCAATCCATTGTGGAGTCGCGCGAGCGATCGGCGCGGCAATCGGATCGTGTTGCTCGGCGCGGTCAGTTGTTTGCTGACGTTGCCCGTGCTCGCGCTCGTCTTTGGTTTCTTGCCCGCCGGTCCCGCGCTCGCCCTGCCCTTCGGCGCGCTATTTTTGCTCAACGGCATCGCGCGCCCGGCAGCGAACATCGCGTATCCCAGCTATCTCCTGGAGATCGCGCCCGCACTCGAACGCCCGCTGTACGTCAGTTTCACCAACACGATTCTTGGCATCGCGACGTTCGTGCCGGTGATCGGCGGCACCCTGCTCGATCTGTTCGGCTTTCGCGCGCTCTTCGTGATCGCGCTGATCGTTTCACTGATCGCGTGGGGACTGGCGCGCGGGTTGAGCGAGCCGCGCCAAAAGTGATTTCTGATTTTCGATTTTGGATTTGCGATTTACGACCACGTGATCGAAAAGCAGAAACCAAAAAGGAAAAACACTCGCCGATCAATCTGGCGAGTGTTTTTGGAATGACGCAAACTTGACGCAACTGCGGGCGCACGCTTGGCGGATCGTAACTGTTCACCGTTCACTGCCCGCTGTTCACTGTTCACTGATTTTACTGCGTCTGCGGTCGCGCGCCCAGCGTCACTTTGAGTTCGAGCTGTTTGCCATCGCGCAAGATCGTCAACGCGATCGTATCGCCGGCTTTACGCTTGAGCAACAAGGCGGTCAGCGCGTCCTGATCGAGTTTTTGTCCGTCGAACGCGAGAATCACATCCCCTTCCTGCACTCCGGCTTTAGCCGCCGGAGTCCCCGCTTCGACTCGGTTGATGACGACTCCGTACGTCGCGCTCATCGTCAGTCCGCTCGTGGACAATGGATCGACCGGCGAATAAATGATTCCCAGGTACGCGCGCTCCACTTTGCCTTTGGCGATCAGTTGCGATGTAATTTCGCGCACCAGGTTCGATGGAATCGCAAAGCCCAAGCCCTCCGCCACGTTTCCTTCGCTCGTGTTTCGCACGACGAGCGTGTTGACGCCGATCACTTGCCCCAGCGAGTTGATCAGCGGACCACCCGAGTTGCCGTTGTTGATCGCGGCGTCGGTCTGAATCAAGCCCTGCATCGGACCGACTTGGCGGTTCATCGCGCTGACGACACCCATCGTCACGGTGCCGCGAAAATCGCCCAGCGGACTGCCAATCGCGATCGCGACCTGACCCGGCTGCAGCGCGCTCGAATCGCCCAAGGGCGCGACGGCAGGCATCGTGCCTTCCACTTTCAGCACGGCGAGATCGGCAAGCGGATCCGTGCCGACTAGTTTGGCGTCCAGTTTCGTGCCGTCCGACAAAATCACCAACAGCGATTGCGCGTTTACGACAACGTGATTGTTGGTGACGACATACCCTTTGCCGTCAATGATGATGCCCGAACCGGAAGAAGTCGGCGAAACAGAGCGACCGAACGCGCCGCGTTGCGCTGTCATCTTATTCACCACAGTCACCACCGCGGGCTTGACTTTGCGCACCGCATCAATCACCGCCGAATCTTCTTTCAACGTGATATTCGTCACAGGGGCAACCGGCTGCGCGGTCGGATTGGACGAAATCGCCATCACAGGAATCGGCTTGGCGGTTGGCACCGCGTTTTGCGCGGCGTAGTATCCCATCACGCCGCCCATCACGCCGCCGCCAACGACGCCGAGCAAAACGGCTAACAGTATGATGCACGACAAGAGCGCATAATTTGGTCTTTGCATTTTTTCCTCCAAACTGCGACCGCCGACGGATGACCGCCGACTGCCGCAATATTTCATCTATCCTGCGTTTATTCGCTTCCAGGATTATCTCACCTGCGGATTAAGCGCAAATGAAAATAACGTAAGGGATTCGTAAGTTCGCCGGCAGAGACCAACTATAGTATTCCTCTACAAAAACTATCACAACCGCGAGGATTTTTTGGACACAGATGAACACAGACAAACACAGATAAAGAAAAAATCAGTGTTCTTCAGTGTTGGTCAGTGTCCAATGAGTTTGGTTGCGGCTTTGCCGCGCTATGCAACTATCCAACGAATCAACTATGGCAACCGTCGGGCAAACTCCTCCAACGAATCGCGGTACGACACGCGAATACGCCGCAAGGTGTACAGCTCGTCCGCGCGCTGACGATAGCCGCTTGCCAGCGTGACCGCGCTCTCGTACCCGGCGCGTTTGACCATTTCGATCACCGCGTTGTTGTACTCGCCGAACGGATAGCAGAACGCAACAACTGGCTTGCCCAAACGCTTTTCCAACGTCGCTTTCGATTCCGCGATTTCTTTGTACGCAACGTCCGGCGCGAGCGTTCGCAAATGCGGATGCGTGATCGAGTGCGACTGAATATCCATTCCGCCCCGCACCAACTCTTGCGCCTGCGCCCACGTCATAAACTCGGTGTGATCGAGCGGACGCGTGTAGAGAAAAAACGTGCCGCTCAAACCGTACTTGGTCAAAATCGGAAACGCCGCCGAAAATTGTTCCTGCCATCCATCATCAAACGAAATGATGATCGGCTTGGCGGGCAATGGCTGACGCTGTTTGAAATGCGCGACGAGTTGCGCCATCGAGATCGTACGAAAGCCGTTGCGCGCGAGCCATTGCATTTGCGCGTCGAAATTTTTCGGCGTGACGGTCCAATCGAGTTGCAACTGCGTCGCGTCAATCGGCAAATCCGCGATGTGGTGGTACATCAAAATCGGCACATTCGCTTCGCCGCCTGGCGCGGGCGCAGTGACGAATGGCGTCGGGATGATCGTCGCGGTCGGCTTGGGCGCGAGTGTTGGCGTCGCGCTTGGCGCGACCGGCGTCGCGATGACTTGCACAACTTGCACAGTTGGCGCGGGCGCGGAAATTGGCAGATCAGATGTCGCGCACGCGGCAAGTAGAAGCACCATTCCAGCGATGACACAATACTTTGGCAAAACAGTCCCCGTGTCATTGCGAGCCCCTTTGGGGCGAAGCAATCTCCGAATCACAAATTGGAGATTGCTTCGTCGCATCGTTCGACTCCGCTTCGCTCCGCTCACGATGCTCCTCGCAATGACACGACCCATTTTTTCATCCTTCATCCTTCATCCTTCACTTACCCACATTCCAATCTTGCGCGAACGTCTCCGCCAACACCCGAACGATCGCCGGATCGGAAACCAAAATTCCCAACTCGCGATTCGAGTCCAACGACGCGGTCGAAAGATTTTGCGAGCCGACGAACGCGCGCGCGCCATCGGCGACGATCATTTTCGCGTGAATGTAGGGCGTCTTGACAAAACGCACCTGCACCCCGCCGCGCGCGAGCCGCGCCTGCCCCGGCGCGTTCGCATCCGCGCCGCTCGGCGCGGGCGACATCACGACGCGCACCGTCACGCCGCGCTGCGCCGCCGCGATCAAGCGATCTTCGATCGCGCGATCCTGCATCTCTTCCGTCTGAAGATCGAGCGATTGCCGCGCCTCGTCAATCAACGCGGTCAAGCGCGCGCGCGCGTTGATCGGACTCCACACCAAATTCGGATTCGACACGGTGGGCGCGTCGCGTTTCCAATCGGCTTCAAAAACACTGACGATTTCGGCAACGTCGGCGGAATTCGTGTTAAAGATGCCGTACTCGCGATTCGCGGTGAACGCGGCGCGCGTCTGATTGAACGTCGCGATCAGCGCGACCCGATCATCCACGACAATCATCTTTTCGTGCGTCAACTTGTACGCCGGATTGCTGTTCTTGACGCTGATCTGCGCGGCGTGCAGATCGTTGAACACCGGACGATTGCCCGCGCCACCGCCCACCGGCGCCGCTTCCAGAAGCACACGCACATCCACGTCGCGTCCGCGCGCGGCTTTGAGCGCATCTATGATCTCGCGCTCGGTCAGCAAATACATTTGCATCCGAATCGTTTTTTGCGCGGAATTCAAAAACTGGACAACGGGCGGCATCCCGGCATCCGGCAACACGAATAATTTCAAATCGGCGGACGCGGGCGTGGAAACAGGCATCGCGGTTGTCGGTTTGGAGATCGGCTGGCAGGCGCAGACGCCCAACGCAATCAGCGCGAGCAAAAGCGCGCGCGAGATTTTTTGCAGGATCACGCAACCTTTGATATAATCACTTCTTGTAGATAGGTTGACTTGATGCAAGATCAAAATCCTCAATCCGATTCGTCGGCAACGCTCGACGAATCTTCGTCCCCAAAGCGATCCAATCGGCTATTCCAAATTCTGGCTTTGCTCTTCGCAGTCGGCATCACAGTCGGCTTGAGTTTGCTCCCGGTGGATTGGCGCCATCTCGATTGGGAACGGCTCAAGCCCTACGGCTATGTTGGCGTTTTTTTGCTGACACTGTTGTCCGACGCGACCGTGATCGTTCCGTTTCCCGGTTTGGCGGGCGTTTTCGTCACGGGCAGTTTCCTCAACCCGATCCTGATCGGTATTTTTGGCGGCATCGGATCGGCATTGGGCGAACTGACCGGATACCTGGCGGGGTATGGCGGACGCGCGGTGATCGAAAATCGCGCCACCTACGCCAAGTTAGAAAGATGGATGCAACGCAACGGCACGCTCACCGTGTTCTTTCTCTCCGTCATTCCCAACCCGCTTTTCGATATGGCAGGCATCACCGCCGGAATGTTGAAATTTCCACTCTGGCGTTTTCTCGTCGCGTGCTGGCTCGGCAAGGCGATCAAGTTCACCGCGATTGCTTTTGCCGGAGCGGCGTCCTGGGATTTTGTTTTCCAGTTTCTCCAACGCTGATTCAAACAGGCACTTGTGATTTCCCGCGTCTCAAATCCGGTCCCCGATTATCGCTCGATCACCGCGTCGCTCGCCGGGACATTTGTCTTGCGCGTCGCGTCGGCGGTGATGGGCAGTATGATCCAACTTTATTTCGGCTACATCGATCGCAGCGTCTATCCGCTTTCGGCGACGATGCGCGGGCTCGCGCTCGCCGTGTTTTTCATTCCCGAATTGATCGGCGCGCCCGTGCTGGGCGCGTGGAGTGATCGGTATGGGCGCAAATTTTTCATCTGGTTCAGTTCGCTCACTGGCGGCATCGCCGTGCAAATCGCCGCGCTGACGACGAACTTTGGCGCGCTGATCGTCACGCGCTTGCTCACCGGACTTTCGACCGCGAGCGCGTTTCCCGCGACGCTGGGTCTGCTTTCCGCCGAAACATCCAGCGACGAATCGCTGCGCGGTCGCGCGATGGGGCTGTTCCAACTCGCCACGATTGGCGGCACGGTTGTCGGGATTCTGATCGGCGGACGAATGTGGGATGTGTTCCACGCGCACGCGTTCACGCTCAACCACGCGATCTACCTCGTCAGTCTGGCGATTTTCTTTTTCGGGATTCGCGAACGGACGCGCAAGGACGCGAAAAAACACGAAAGGACTGCGCTTGACGATGGCGCGCGCGCGCTGCGCCAATCACTCGATCGTTATCGCGATGTGTTTCTCGCGCCGGTCGTTTTGCGTTTTGCGCCCGCGTGGCTGACGATCAACGTCATTCTCGGCATCTGGCTCAACCAAATCATCGGACAACTCATCGCGCCGCGCCATCGTTTCCCCGATCAACTCTTGTTCGGCATTCTCGGCGAGAGCGCGAGTGCGGGCACGCTGATCGCGCTGGCAATGCTCGCGCTCGCGACGATTTTCGTCGGCGGCGTGATCGGCTGGAGTTGGGTGCTGGGCAAAATGCGCCGGACAACCGTGATGCTGATCGGCGCGGGCGGAATGTTCGCGCTCTGCGCGATGCTGTTCGCGCTCAATCATCGCGCCACGCTCGCCGATCCGGCGATCCCGTTTCTGGTCGCGGGCGCGCTGAGCGCGCTGTTTTTGGTCAGCGGCTTGATGCCCGCATCGCTGACGTATCTTGCCGATGTGACGGAAGCACGCGCGAACGATCGCGGCGCGATTATGGGAATGTACACGATCTTTTTCGGCGCGGGTCAATTCGTCGGCACGCTGCTGGGCGGACCGTTTGCGGACTGGGCGGCGATTGACGGGATTTTGTTCATCACGGTGTTGCTGGGAATTTTCATCGCGTTGACATTGTGGCGATTACACCGCGCTGAATTGCGAGCCATTCTAACAAAAGACAGGGAAAGTGACAAGTGACATATGGCAAGAGATGTTTCAGGTTTCAGGTTTCAGGTTTCAGGTTTCAGGTTTCACGTTTTACGTTTCACGACTCTACTGAAAAAAGGTCTCTGAATGTCGTTTTCGATAATTTTTCACGCTCGTTTTCTAACCCAAAAGTAGTACGCGAGCGAGTTTTTTCAGTGGAGTCGTTTCACGTCCCTTGTCACCTGGCACCCGTCACTTTGAGGTTGTATGAAAAGTTGGCGCGTTGGACGCGTGATGGGAATTGACCTCCACCTCGACGCGAGCTGGTTCATCATCGTCGCGTTGTTGATCTACACATTGGGTTTCATCGAATTTCCGCGCGAACTACATCCGCGCGCAGTCGCGCCGCGCGCCGACATCGTGTCGATCGCGCTCGGCATCGCGGCAAGTTTGTTGTTGTTCGCGTCCGTGCTCGCGCACGAATTCGCGCACGCGTGGATGGCAATTCAGCGCGGCATCGCCGTCAAGCGCATCACGCTGTTCATTTTCGGCGGCGTCGCGCACATCGCCGAAGAACCGGATCGCCCCGCGTCCGAGTTTCTGATCGCGGTGATGGGACCGTTGACGAGCGCGGCGCTCGCGGCGGTGTTTGGCGCGGCGTGGATTTGGCTGACGATTCTCGATTCAACCGGCGTCATCGGCGCGTGGCTGACCGCGCCGATCGTGCTGACGAACATTCTCGCACAGGCAAACGGCTCGCTCGCGTTGTTCAATCTCGCGCCGGGATTTCCGCTGGACGGCGGACGCGTCTTGCGCGCGATTCTGTGGGGCGTCACGCGCGATCTGCGCCGCGCGACGCGCTGGGCGACGCGTGTGGGACAACTGATCGCGTTGCTGATGATCGGCAGCGGCGGCGCGCTCTTTTTCTTCGGATCGAACAGCGGCGGAATTTGGTACGCGCTGATCGGAATGTTTTTGTGGAACGCGGCAAGCGAGGGGTATCGGCAAATGTTGCTGCTCGAAACGTTGCGCGGCGTATCGGTCAGCCGCGTGATGACGCGCGTCGTCGAAACCGTGCCGCCGGACATTTCGATTCTCGACTTTGTAGACGCGTATGTTCTGCCGCGCCGCGAGCAAACGTTCGTCGTCGCCGACGGTACGATCACGCTCGGGCTCATCCCGTTCGATCAGATCAAGCGCGTCAAGCGCGCCGAGTGGCGCGTGCGGCGCGTGCGCGATGTGATGATTCCGCGCGCGCGGTTGATCGCGCTGGCGCCGGAACAAACTGCCGCCTCCGCGCTCGCGCGCTTGTCCGCCAGCGAGCAGGACGAGCTGTCGGTGATCGAAAATGAGCAAGTGATCGGGTTCGTGGGACAGGAAACGATTGCGCGTTATTTGAAATTGCAATCCGATCTGGCGCGCTAACCGATTTGATTTTCTGAAATTTTGGTGTATAATCGTCACATTGTCAGAGGGAAGCAAAGTACGATGCGCGAGACGTGGATGGGTTTGGCGCTGGTGTTCCGCCTGAGCGCGTTGACGCTCGGCGCGACGTTTGTGCCGTTGTTGATCGGCATTTGGATCGATCGCGCGTTTGGCACTGCGCCATTTGGCGCGCTCATTCTCATCGTGCTGGGGATCCTCACCGGCACGGTCGCCACGTACCGCACCGTGCAAGACGCGTACCGCCAAATTGCGGCGCGCGCCGACAAAGATCGACAAGCTCGTGAAGATTCGCGAGGAGGGAATTTGTGAAGCGTTGGCTCTCCATCATTCTATTTGCGGCAGTTTTACTCGTTCCTGGTTTTGTCTTACCCCGCTTTGACGTCAAAGCCGTCACCGCGTCGGTCGCCGTCAAACCCGAAGTGCTGTTCGAATTGGAATTGGGCAGTTTCAATTTTCCCATTTCGAACACGCTGTTCACGTCCTGGATCGTGATGCTGATGCTCGTCCTGTTCGCATTCGCGGCGACGCGCAAAATGTCGCTCGTGCCGGGCGGCTGGCAAAACGTCCTGGAAGTGATCATCGAGGCGATCTACAAGCTGTGCGAGAACACGGCGGGCGCGGTGCGCGCGAAAAAATTCTTTCCGGTGGTCGCGACGATTTTTCTCTTTGTCCTGGTCTCCAACTGGCTCGGCTTGATTCCGGGCTTTGGTCCCATCGGCATCATTCCCGTTGACGCCAAGCATCCCGCGCCGGAAGGGATTGCAACGTTTCCGCTTTCGCGCGATCTGCAAGAATTTTTCGGACCCAAGCACGCCGATCATCACGAGTACGTGCTCGCGCCGTTCGTGCGCTCCCCTTCGACTGATCTCAATATGACGATCGGACTCGCGCTGATCGCGATGGTCCTGACGCAGATTTTCGGAATGCAGGCGCTCGGCGTCGTCAAGTATTGGTTCGCGCGCTTTATTATGATCGGCAAGTTCGTCGAGTTTTTCAAGACGCTCGGCAAGGGCAAACCGAAATTCGGGTTGTTCGTCTTTGGCTTGCTCGATCTCTTCGTCGGCATCCTGGAATTCATCAGCGAAGTTTCCAAGATTTTGTCGTTCACGTTCCGGTTGTTCGGCAATATTTTCGCGGGCGAAGTGGTGCTGCTGGTGATGGCGTTCTTGTTCTTTGCCGCGCCGTTCATCTTCTACGCGTTCGAACTCTTCGTCGGTTTCATCCAGGCATTCGTGTTCGCGTTACTCACACTGATCTTTATGACGATTGCAACTACCGCGCACGGCGCGGAAGAACATCACTAAATCAAAGGCAGGAGGATTTATGGAACTCACAGACGCAGGTCTTCGTTTGCTCGCTGCGGCGCTCGCGATCGGTCTTGGCACGATTGGACCCGGCATCGGCATCGGCGTGCTCGTCAACGCCGCACTCAACGCGATGGGTCGCAACCCCGAGGCGTCGGGACAATTGCAGATCAATATGTTCATCGGCATCGCGTTCACCGAAGCGCTGGGCATTTTCGCGCTGGTCTTTGCGTTGCTCATCGGGTTCAAGATCATCTAGACCGCCTTGTCATTGCGCGGAACTGTCATTTCGACCGAAGGGAGAAATCTCTATCGTGTGACGGGAGATTTCTCGCTCCGCTCGAAATGACAAACCCTACTCCTCGCAATGACACACGCACTTTTATCGGAGGTCGCCGTGGAAGCACTCGGCATCAATACGACGTGGCTCATTGCCCAGATCGTCAATTTCGGTTTGCTGCTGTTCATCTTGTCGCGCTTGGCGTACAAACCGGTGCTGACCGCGCTCAACACGCGCAAGCAAAAAATCCAGGAGAGTCTGGATTACGCGGAAAGCGTCAAGAAGCAAGCCGCCGAACAACAAAAAGATTTCGATCTCAAGTTGGAAGAAGCGCGGCGCAGCGCGCAAGCCGCCGCGGCGGTTGCCGCGCAAGCGGGCGAGAAGGAACGCGAAGTGATCCTCGCGCAAGCGCGCGAGGACGCGCGCAAACTGATCGATCAGGCGAAAGAGCAGATCGAGTACGAGCGCAAGCAGATGCTCGCCGAATTGCGCCAAGAGGTCGTGCAATTGTCCTTGCTCGCCGCGCAAAAAGCGGTCAGCCAATCGCTGGACGAGCCGGCGCATCGCCGCCTCGTCACCGATTTTCTCGCGCAGACCGACGCGCTGAGCAAAAACTAGGGGGATGTCGTGGCAAACGAACGACTCGCCCAAACGTACGCCCACGCCTTGTTCGATCAAGCCATCGCCAACTGGCTGACGCCGCTCAAGACGATTGCCGCGTCGCTCGCGCGCACCGGCATCGCCGAGCAGCTGGACGACGCGGGCTTGGAATTTTCCAAGAAGCAAGACCTGTTGCGCGCGCTCTTTGCGTCCGGCACGCCGACTGAAATCCAAAACCTGGTATCACTGCTCGCCAGCAAGAATCACGTTCATCTCTTGCCGCACGTGATCGCCGAGTTTGACCGGTTCGCGCAACGCACCGCCGTTGGCGCGCGCGCGACGATCACGAGCGCGGTGCCGTTGCTCGACGCGGAGAAGAACGCGTTGGAAACGAAACTGCGCGCGCAGTTCGGCGACGAGCTCGCGTGCGATTACGCGGTCAAGCCGGAGATTCTCGGTGGAATGATCGTCCGCGTCGGCGACAAGGTGCTGGACGGCAGTGTGGCGGGAAAATTGGCGGAACTGAAAGAGAAATTAAAATGACAAATTGCAAATGACAAATTACAAATAGTTTTGTTCATTTGTCATTTGCTCATTTGTCATTGGAGGAAAGATGACGACTCGCGTAGACGAACTGACCGCGCAAATCCGCAAACAAATCGAATCGTTTCAAGCGCCGGTGCAAGCCGTTGACGTTGGCACCATCGTCGAAGTCGGCGACGGGATCGCGCGCATTCACGGACTCGCCAACGTGATGGCAGGCGAACTCGTCGAGTTTGCCAAAAACGGCGTGATGGGTTTGACGCTGAACCTGGAACAAGAAACCATCGGCGTCGCGATTATGGGCGAGTACGCCGAACTGCGCGAAGGCGATCTGGCAAAAGGGACCGGGCGCATCGCGTCGGTGCCGGTCGGTCAAGGAATGTTGGGACGCGTTGTCAACGCGCTGGGACAACCCGTAGACGGCAAAGGTCCCATCGAATCGAAACAATTCCGCCCGATCGAACGCATCGCGCCGAACGTGATTATGCGCGAACCGGTGAGTCAGCCCGTCCAAACCGGCATCAAGCCGGTCGACGCGATGTTTCCCATCGGACGCGGTCAGCGCGAATTGATCATCGGCGACCGGCAGACCGGCAAGACCGCCGTCGCGATTGACGCGATCATCAATCAGCGCGGACAAAATATGGCGTGCATCTATGTCGCGATCGGACAAAAACTTTCGACGATTGCCCAGGTCGTCGCGACGCTGGAACGTTTCGGCGCGATGGAATACACGACCGTCGTCAGCGCGAGTTCGTCCGATCCCGCCGCGCTGCAATATCTCGCGCCGTACGCCGGTTGCGCGATGGGCGAAGAGGTGATGGAGAATGGCGTGATGATCGGCGGCAAATCTGTGCGCGACGCGCTGATCATTTACGACGATCTGTCCAAGCACGCGTGGGCGTACCGCCAGGTTTCGCTCTTGTTGCGCCGCCCGCCCGGACGCGAGGCGTACCCCGGCGATATTTTCTATCTGCACTCGCGCTTGCTGGAACGCGCGGCGAAACTGAGCCAGAAATTCGGCGGCGGCTCGCTCACCGCGCTGCCGGTGATCGAAACGCAAGCAGGCGATGTGTCCGCATACATTCCAACGAACGTCATTTCGATCACTGACGGGCAGTTGTATCTCGAAAGCGATCTGTTCTATCAAGGCATTCGCCCCGCGCTGAACGTCGGCATCAGCGTTTCGCGCGTCGGCGGCAAAGCGCAAACCAAAGCGATGCGTCAGGTCGCGGGTAAGTTGAAACTCGATCTCGCGCAGTATCGCAACCTTGCCGCGTTCGCGCAGTTCGGCTCCGATCTGGACAAGGCAACGCGCGATCAATTGGAACGCGGCGCGCGCTTGACCGAACTGTTGAAGCAACCGCAGTACGCGCCGATGCGATTGGATCATCAAGTGATGGTGATCTACGCCGGCACGAACGGATACCTGGACGACATTCCCGTCGAAAAGATTCGCGGCTTTGAGACCGCGTTCATTCGTTATATGGACGCGACGCATCCGAGCGTCGGAGAAAAAATAATGACCGCGCACGAAATTGATGCGGCGACCGAAGAAACTTTGAAAAAGGCGATCCAGGAATTCAAGTTGGCGGGAACGTACTAGAACGATTGCAGATTTTTGATTGCAGATTTTAGGTTGCAAATCTGAAATCTGAAATCTGAAATCTGAAATTCTGCAGGAGATTTAGTGAAAGTTAGAAAGTTCAAATGGATCATCGCGCTCGGTGTCATCGCGTTGACCGCAAGCGCGTGCGGCAGCAATAGCGCGACGCTGACGCCGCCTGCCACGCGCGCGGCAACACAGACGCCGTGGATCATTTACGTTCCCGTCACAACCACGCCGGAGCCAACGATCTTGCCGCTCTTACCCACCGCCGAACTCAAAGCCGCCGCCACGCGCACGCCGACGCGTCCGGTCGTCGTTGTCAAGCCGACCGTGATCCCGACCAAGCCGCCGGTCGCACCATCCGCGCCCGTCGCCAAACCGACTGATCCGCCGGCGTGTTCGATTGGGACAGTGACACTCAAAGAACCCGATGATAACGCCTTACGTCGCACCAGAGCAGTCGGCGTGGGCGGAGATACGTTCCGTTTCATTTGGGATCCGCCTACCAGTTTGCAAGGCGAAGGAGATTCCCAGGTCGGCTACAAGATCGAAGTCTCATCCAAGCGAGGCAACTTTGCAAACGGCGTAACCTTGTATGTCTCGCACAATAAATATTGGAGAGACCGCGTCGTCATCCTCGACAAGCCCGCCGTCTCGACCTTAGCCGGTGGAGACAGCGTCAAGGTGACTTGGTTTGTAACGGTCATCCGAACGTCAGGCAGTTTCAACGACAATGATCCGACCCAGGGTCCACCGGGAATAGTCACTTGCGGTCCACCAAGTCCAACCCGGACGATCAATCTCGAAGCGTTTGAATAAGCCGCGCGCGTATGCGCTCTCGAAAGATTATTTGGAGAAAAACTGATGAATCACAAATTTACTCATTTGATCATCGTCGGTTTGCTCGCGACGCTCGTTATCGGCTGCGGGACTGCAACGACGCCAAGCCCCGCGCCGACTCAGCCGCCGCAAGTGATCACCGTCATCATCACTGCGACCCCGCCGCCGCCGACTGCGACCTCCGTCGCGCCCACCGTGACGCCGATGCCGACCTTGCCGCTCACTTCGACCGTCGCCGCCGTGACGACGCCGACGCAAGCTGTCGCCAAGGCGACGACCGCGCCGCGTGCTGCCGCCACGCGCACCGCGACGAAACCCGGCGTCGCGCCCACCGCCACCGCGTTGCCGTTGAAATTTGGCGCGCCCGCGCTGAACCGTCCTGTTTGGACCGAAACGCAAAAAGACGAAGCCAAGTTTCCCGGCGGCGCGATCATTTTGGATTGGAAATCCGTCGGCGGCTTGGGCGGCGAAGAATGTTATCTCATCCGAATCACGACCGAACCGGTCAATCCTGCCCCAGGCATTGATAGCAATCGCTCGGACTATTGGATAGACAAGTGTGGCGACCAGACTGGAGCCGGCGCTTCGGTCAAATTCACGCTGGAGCCGCCCCGCTTGGTCGGCGCCGCGCCAAACTACGGATCGATCCTCTTGAACACCAACGAAATGTGGGCAACGTGGACGGTCACCGTCGTCAAGAACCTGGGCGACTGCGATCCATCGTACAGATATCACTGCAAAACCGCGCCGATCAGTCCGCCGGGGCAAGGTCGCTTCCTGTTCAAGGGCGGTTAGGCATACTCATCGAGGTTGACTTTGGCAACAACTCGCGCGATCTCGCGCCGCATCAAAAGCGTTCGCAACATTTCCCAGGTCACGCGCGCGATGCAAATGGTCGCCGCGTCCAAAATGCGCCGCGCGCAACAAGCGACGCTTGCCAGCCGCGCTTACGCGGATAAAGCGCGCGAGATTTTGTCCTTTCTCGCCGCGCAACCGGGGCGCAACAAAGTCCTGCATCCGTTGCTGGAAGAACGCACGCAGATCAAAAATACGTTGCTGATTTTGATGGCATCCGATCGCGGCTTGTGCGGCGCGTACAATATGAATATTCTGCGCGCGACGTTCGATCACATCAAGCGCGCCGAATCGCCGGTCCAATTGATCACGCTGGGCAAGCGCGGGCGCGATTTCGTCGTGCGCTCCGGCAAGAACATCGTCGCCGATTTTACCGGCTTGAACGACAAGCCCACGATTCTGCAAATCAGCCCCATCGCCAAAATCGCGATTGAGGAATTCGAAACCGGTCAGGTCGATCGCGTCGACATCGCGTTCACCAGTTTTGTCAACGTGCTGGTGCAGCGTCCGCAAATTCGGCAACTGTTGCCCTTGGCGGCACCCGCCGAACCGGTGGACGCCGCGCACGCAGTCTATCTATACGAACCTGATCCCGAAACGATTCTCAACACCGTTCTGCCGCGCCTGACCGAACTGCAAATCTATCAGGCGTTGCTCGAATCGGTCGCGAGCGAACATTCCGCGCGGATGGTCGCGATGCGCAACGCCACCGACAACGCCATCGAACTGATCGGCGGACTCACGCTCGCGATGAACAAAGCGCGCCAGACGAGCATCACCAAAGAGATGCTCGACATCGTCGGCGGCGCAAACGCGTTACGCGAAACACTCGCTAAATAATTTTCGATTTGCGATTTTCGATTGCCGATTTCCAGATCAGCGTCGAGCCAATCGAAAATCAAAAATTGAAAATCGAAAATTCTGGAGGAGTAATGGCAACAGGCGCGATCGGACGCATCGTCCAAGTAATGGGTCCCGTGGTGGACGTCGAATTCAAAAACGAAGCCGAACTGCCCGAAATCTATCACGCGCTCCACGTTCAGCGCGATAACTCGACGCTCGTGCTCGAAGTGCAACAACATCTCGGCGCGGATCAAGTGCGCGCGGTCGCGATGGACACCAGCGACGGCTTGCGGCGCGGGATGCAAGTAGAAAATACCGGCGCGCCGATTTCGGTGCCGGTCGGTCCCGCCACGCTGGGACGCATCTTCAACATCGTCGGCGAAACGATTGACCTGAAAGGTCCCGTGACGACGGAAAAACATTATCCGATTCATCGCCCCGCGCCGCTGTTCGAAGAACAGGTCACCGAGCCGCAATTCTTCGAGACCGGAATGAAAGTGATCGATCTCGTCGCGCCGTTCACCAAAGGCGGCAAGGTTGGCGTGTTCGGCGGCGCAGGCGTCGGCAAGACTGTCATCATTCAAGAATTGATTCGCTCCGTCGCGACCGAACACGGCGGCTATTCCGTTTTCTGCGGCGTCGGCGAACGCTCGCGCGAAGGCAACGATCTTTATCTCGAAATGACAGAGTCCGGCGTCATTGACAAAACCGTGATGGTCTTTGGGCAAATGAACGAGCCGCCGGGCGTGCGTCTGCGCGTCGCGCTCTCCGGTTTGACGATGGCGGAATATTTTCGCGACGAAGGGCGCGACGTGTTGTTGTTCATTGACAACATCTTTCGCTTTGTGATGAGCGGCTCTGAAGTTTCCGCGCTCCTGGGTCGGATGCCGAGCGCGGTCGGGTATCAGCCGACGCTCGCGCAAGAAATGGGCGAACTGCAAGAGCGCATCACTTCGACCAAGCGCGGCTCGATCACTTCGATGCAAGCGATCTACGTTCCGGCGGACGATTACACCGATCCCGCGCCAGTCGCCACCTTCGCGCATCTCGACGCGACGATCTCGCTCGAACGCGCGATCGCGGAGCAAGGTCTGTTCCCGGCAGTCGATCCGCTCGCGTCCACTTCGCGCATTCTCGATCCGCGCATCGTCGGGCAGGAGCATTACGAAACCGCGCGTAACGTTCAGCGCGTTCTGCAACGCTACAAAGACTTGCAAGACATCATCGCGATTCTCGGCGTGGAAGAGTTGAGCGAAGACGACAAGCTGACCGTCCAGCGCGCGCGCAAGATTCAGCGCTTTCTCTCGCAACCGATGCGCGTCGCCGAAGCGTTCACCGGGCGTCCCGGCAAGTACGTGCCGGTCAAAGAAACGGTACGCGGGTTCAAGCAAATTCTCAACGGCGAACTCGACGACGTGCCCGAGCCGTACTTTTATATGCGCGGCGGAATTGACGAAGTACGTGAGGCGTTCCGCGAAGGCAAGTTGTAGAAATAGGAATGGCTAATTCCAAAGTGTTGCCCAAATTCAAAACGCGCAAAGAGGTTGCCGAATTCTGGGACACTCACAGCAGTATGGATTACTGGGATCAATTTGAGGATGTCGAACTCAAAGTTCACCCCAGCATCAAAAGCCCGCGCGATCTCAGCCCGCGCTGTCCGCATCACAAGAACCAGGTTTTGTATACGCGCTGGCGCACCATTGACATCGCGGACGGATTCGCCTCGCTCCACAAAGTGCGCGAGTTGTACTGTCCGCGCGGCGACTATACGCGCCTCGCGCCGGAAACCGCCAAGATCGTCAAACAAGCCGAAGCCGCGCTCAAGCGCGTGCAATTGAAATTCCAAAAACTCGCCGCGTAATCAAGCCCGTGGTGTCATTGCGAGCAAAGCGAAGCAATCCCCAAAACAATTGGAGATTGCTTCGGCGGAAAAAAACGCCTCCTCGCAATGACAAACCGAAAGTTTGTCTCGATGCCAAAGATCAAACTCGATATCGTAACGGTCGAACGCACCGTTCTCAGCGAAGACGTAGATTTTATCAGCGCGCCCGGCGTGGACGGCGTATTCGGCATTTTGCCGCGCCACACGCCGTTGATGACCGCGCTCAACGAAGGCGAACTGCACTATCGCAAAGATGGCGTCGAGTACGATTTCGCCATTGGCGGCGGATTCGTCGAAGTGCGCCCGGATCGCGTGATCGTCCTTGCCGATAGCGCGGAACGCGCCGACGAAATTGACGAACAGCGCGCCGCCGCCGCGCGCGAACGCGCGCAGCGCGCGCTCAAAGAAGCGCCGCATGGCGGCGCCGATTTCGCGCGACTGGAACACGCGTTACGCCGCGCCGAAATCCGGCTCAAGATCGTCAGGCGCAAACACGGCGCAGGACGCATCGGCGGCGCGGACGAAGCCGCGTAGAGAAAACGGATCAGAATGTTCGTCACGCAAATCGGAATTGACCTGGGCACGGTCAACGTGCTCGTGTATGTGCGCGGGCGAGGGATCGTGTTGCAAGAGCCCTCGCTCGTCGCGTTGGCGCTTGCCGATCAACGCATCGTCGCGCTAGGGGAAGAAGCGCGCGCGATGCTGGGTCGCACGCCCGAAAGCATCGAAGTGATGCGCCCGATGCGCGACGGCGTCATCGCCGATTATATGGTCACCGAAGCGATGCTCCGCTATTTCATCATCAAAGTTTGCGGACGATTGCAATTGATGTTCGGCGGCAAGCCGGACATCGCGATCAGTGTGCCCGTCGGCGTGACCAGCGTCGAAGAACGCGCGGTGCGCGACGCGGCGATTGCCGCCGGAGGACGCAGCGCGCATCTCGTGCCCGAGCCATTCGCCGCCGCGCTGGGCGCGGGCTTGCCCATTCACACGCCGACCGGCAATATGGTCGTGGACATCGGCGGCGGCGCAAGCGAAGCCGCCGTCGTCTCGATGAACGGAATGGTCGTCGCGAGCGCCGTCCGCGTCGCCGGATTGAAAATTGACGAAGCGATTGCGACGTACATTCGCAAGAAACACAATTTGATGATCGGCGAGCAGACGGCGGAGGACATCAAAATCCAAATCGGCAGCGCGCTGCCGATGGAAGAAGAACTCGCGCTCGAAGTGCGCGGGCGCGATCAAGTCGCCGGATTGCCGCGCACGATTCGCGTCAGTTCAAACGAAATCACGGAAGCGATTGCTGAACCGCTGATGGCGATCTCCGGCGTCGTGCGCGCGGTGCTGGAGAAAACGCCGCCCGAACTCGCGTCGGACATTATCGATCGCGGCATGGTCTTGGTCGGCGGCGGCGCGCTGATCCGCAACATCGATCGCTATTTGACGAAGGAAACCGGCGTGCCGTGCTTCGTCGCGGAAAATCCGATGGCGTGCGTCGCCATCGGCGCGGGACGCGCGCTGGAACAACTCGAGACGCTCAAAAAGAGTATGCCGCAATTGTAGCGATGAAAAAAACCAGGTTTCGCAATGAAACCTGGTTTTTAGATCAGTCCGACGATTTTTCCGTTTTCGTCCACATCAATCCGCGTCCCCGCCGGAACACGCGGCAACGCCGGCATCGTCCGCAGATCGCCGCAGAGCGCGGTGAGAAATCCCGCGCCGACGAACGCGCGCAGATCGCGAATCGGAATCTTGAATTTGCGCGGACGCCCTTTCAGCGTCTCGTCGTGCGAGAGCGACAAGTGCGTTTTCGCCATACAGATCGGCAATTTGTCGAAACCGAGTGCGGTGTAGAGTTTGATTTTTTGTTCGGCTTCGGGGAAATATTCCACCCCGTCCGCGCCGTAAATCTTCTCCGCGATCCGTTCGATCTTGTCCTTGATCGGCAACTCGGTCGCGTACAGGAATTTGAATTGCGACGGCTTGGCGCACGCGCGCGCCACCGCCGCCGCCAGTGAAATCGCGCCCGCGCCGCCGCGCGCATACGCGTCGGACACGAACGCGCCCTCCGCGCCTGCCTCGCGCGCGATCCGTTCGACGATCGCGATTTCGCGATCGGTATCGCTCGCGAAGCGATTCACCGCAACGACGACCGGCAAGCCGAAAAGTTGCGCGTTCTCGATGTGCTTGATCAAATTCGCGCAGCCGCGTTCGACCGCCGCGAGATTTTCCTGCGCCAATTCCTCCGGCAACGCTTGCCCCGCGACGACGCGCCCAATGCCGCCGTGCATTTTTAGCGCGCGCACTGTGGCGACGATCACCGCCGCGTCGGGCTGCAAACCGGAATAGCGCGATTTAATGTTGCAGAATTTTTCCAAACCCAGATCGGAACCAAACCCCGCTTCGGTGATCACGTAATCGTTCAACTTGAGTGCGATTTGATCGGCAAGGATCGAAGGAGTGCCGAGCGAAAAACTCGCGAACGCGCCAGTGTGAATGAACGCCGGCGTGTGTTCAATCGTCTGCAACAAATTCGGCTTGAGCGCTTCTTTCAACAGCGCGCTCATCGCGCCGGCGCATTGCAAATCGTCAGCCGTGATCGGTTTTTTATCGCGCGTGAATCCGACGACGATGTGACCCAAGCGCGCGCGCAAATCGCGCAATGAAGTCGTCAGCGCGAGAATCGCCATCACTTCGCTCGTCGGCGCGATGTCGAACGAACTTTCGCGCGGGATGCCGTACTCGCGTCCGCCAAAACCGATTAGCATTTTTCGCAGCGCGCGATCGTTGATGTCCACGACGCGCGGCAACGCGACGGTATACGGATCGAGGCGCGGGGATTTTTCGTGGAAGAGGTGATTGTCCACGAACGCGGCAAGCAAATTATGCGCGAGCGTAACCGCGTGCGTATCGCCGGTGAGATGGAGATTGATGTCCTCCATCGGCAAGACCTGGGAATAGCCGCCGCCCGCCGCGCCGCCTTTGATCCCAAACACGGGACCGAGCGAGGGCTGGCGCAAACAAACCGCCGCGCGATTGCCCAAGCGTTGCAACGCCATCGCCAAGCCGATGCTCGTCGTGAGTTTGCCTTCGCCTTGCGGCGTCGGCGTGATCGAACTGACGACGACGTACTTGCCGTTCGGCGTGTCCGCCAATTTGGTGAGAACGTTCAGCGAAATTTTTGCTTTGTATTTGCGGTACAGGTCAACGTCGTCGTCGGACAAGCCCAACGCTTGCGCGATCTCGGCGATGGGCAACATTTCTGCCGCTTGGGCGATTTCAAGATCGGAGGGCATTTCTGTCTTTGGTCATTGCGAGGCGCAGTGTGCCGAAGCAATCTCCGCGTAGCGATTTGGGGATTGCTTCGGACAAAAACCGTCCTCGCAATGACATTCCGCTACAATCTCTTTTCCACGATTTCCAAAATTTCGCGTTTCGCGCGTTCCGCTTGCGCGAGCAACGCGGCAACCCGCGCGCGACGATCGTGCGCGAACGTTTCGTCGGCGATGCTTCCCAGGTTGATCGAGACGTTGAACGCCGCGCCGCGCGCGCCCGCCTCCGCCATCAGCGCGCCGACGCCGCCATCGCTCGCCGCGTTCTTGTTCCCCTTTTCCGCTACGACGCGCGCGAGCGCAAGCGCCTGAACGCACAGTTCCGCGACGCGCAAAGGCACATCGGACGCGTGTTGGAGCGCGGCTTGGATCGCGCGCGTCCGCGCGGCTTTTTCGTCGTCGGTAGTCTTGGGTAACTTGTAGGCGTCCATCACGCGCGTGTACGCGTCGGTATCGGCTTGCATCAACTCGGTCAGTTCGCGCTGCAACGCCTCCGCGCGCGGCAAGATCGTTTGCATTTCCGCGCTGACCGGCTCGTACCCTTTTTTGCCAATCGTCAAACGGCACACCATCGCGACGAGTGACGCGCCAAGCGCGCCGCTCAACGCGGCGACGGTGCCGCCGCCGGGTGCGGGTTCCGCCGACGCGAGTTCATCGAGAAAAATTTGGATTGATTTGGATGCGAAAGACATTGGTATCTCCAAAAGATTGAAAGCAGTTTGTTCGTTGGATAGTTTGATGGTTGAATAGTTACCTGGGGATCGCCAAAACGATCTAACTATCCAACGAATCAACTATCAAACTATTTCCACTGCACTTTGACCACGCGCCGCTCGCCTTCAAAATCAATGTACGCGACGCGCTTGTTCACGATGCCGTACTCGAGAATTTTTTTGACGAGCAGAACATCTTGCAAGCAATATTTTTCGAGCCGCTCTTGAAACCACGCGCCCAATTCGTTGACGCGTTCCGCGCCTTCGGTGTCGCCGACATTCGTGAGCGCGAGGGGCCACCTATCGCGCAAAGTCACCGCCAGCCGATTCCACACGACGGCTTGCGGACCGCTTGCTGATTTTTGTCTGCCGAGCGATCCTTCTGCGAGCGCGGCGAGTCCAACGCGATGTCCTAATCGTGTTTCAAGATCGGCAAGCAAATCGAAACTTTTTTGATCGAGCAGTTTTTTCAGTTCAGTCGGCGAATCGGGAACTCGCAATGTGTCCGGATCGCGCGGATCGCGGATCGGACGATCGGGCGACCATGCGAGAACGGTGTTATCGAAATGGATGATGTTGAAGCCGATGATCCGATCGTGCGCGAGCAGACACTGGACGAGCGGCGCGGTCGCGCGAAACGTCTGCGCGTCGTGGCAGTCGCAAAACGTCACACCGACCGACATCGTCAGCGCGCGAATCGCCGCATCCTGATCGGGCGCGCTCGTGTCAATGAGTTCTTTCGTTTCAACGTCGTAAAAAATGTCCGTCATCGTGCTGCTATTGTACACGACGCGGGGAGAAAGCGCAAGCGCAACACAAGTTCAAAGTTGAAAGTTCAAGGTTCAAGGTTGTATTTGCAAGATTGGAATAATCTTTGTAGAATGATGGCATCAAACCTTGAACTTGAAACTTTGAACTCCAATGAACGATTCCTACTCCTCGCTCGAACGCAAATTTCTTGCGCCCGCGCGGCGCGTCGCGCGCGCGCTCTTAGCGCCGATGGTGCGCGTCCTGATCGCGTTGCGCGTCTCGCCGAACGCAGTCTCGTTTTCGCAAGTGATTCTCGGCGCGATCGTCGTCGCGCTGATGCCAGTTCAACCGCGCGGCGCGTTTGCGCTGTTCGTCCTCGCGCTCGCGTTGGACGGCGTGGACGGCGCACTCGCGCGCGCGACGAACCGCGTGACCAAGTTCGGCGCGCTGTTCGATCAGTACTGCGATCACATCCGCGAAGTCACCGTTATCGCGGGGCTGGCATTTTACGGCGCGCTCAATCCGTTTCTAGCAGGAATGTACGGCGTCACGTATCCCGCGTTCAATCTCACGCTCTACTTGTGCAATCACTATCGCGCGCCCCTGCCCGTTGCGATCAAATCGTACCTCGTCGTTTATCCCGCGCTGTTCGCGCATCTCTGGTTCGGCGCGAATGTTCTGGACGCCGCCGTTGCGCTTGCCCTCGCGCTGATGGCAATTGCAATCGCGGTCGGACTGTGGCGCTTGGCGCGCGCGATGGATCAGTAGAACGTTTGGATTGCGAAACTCACGAAATGCTGGAAAGCCGCGAAAGAAAACCGCGCGCACTTTCTTTCGCGGTGATCACGCCGTTTCGGAGTTTCGCGATCCAATGTCTTCGCACACCAAAATTCGATCCCCCCTTGCAATCCCGTTTGATTCTGCTATAATCGCGAACGGAAAGCTTCCGGCGGTCTGCAGTCGGCTGTCGGCGGTCATTCAAGAAAGAGAATTATGCCAGAAGAAAAAATCGCAATCGTTACGGGGAGTTCCAGAGGAATCGGGCGCGGGATCGCGCAACGACTCGCGCAAGACGGCTACACCATCGTCGTCAACTATTTGCGCGATGCCGGCGCGGCGCAAGAAACGGTCGCGCTCGCGCAAACGCACACGCCGCGCTCGCTCGCCATCCAAGCCGATGTCGCGACGCCGGAGGGCGCGAAACGTTTGATGGATGAAACGCTCACGATGTTCGGGCAAATTGACGTGCTGGTCAACAACGCCGGACCGTTTCTCGTCAAATCCGTACTCGATACCGAGATTGACGAATGGCGGCGCACGCTGGACGGCAATCTCTCCAGCGCGTTCTACTGCATCAAGTACGTTTTGCCTTCGATGCGCGCGCACAAGCGCGGCAACATCGTCAACCTGGGATCGCTCAACGTGGAAACGGTGCGCGGCGCGCCGACGACGGCGGCGTACAACGCGGCAAAATCAGGTGTCGTCGTGCTGACAAAATCAGTCGCGCGGAGCGAGGCGCGCTATGGGATCCGGTGCAACATCGTCAATCCGGGTTTCGTCGAGACGTACGCGACGACGGACGCGGATCGCCGCGAGTTGCCCAGTCTCGTGCCGCTTGGCTCGCTCGGCGCGCCCAACGACATCGCGGAGATGATCGCGTTCCTGGTTTCGGACAAGGCGCGCTATGTCACCGGCGCGGTCGTGAACGTGCACGGCGGGTTGTGGGTGTAAACGAAGGATGAAGGATGAAGGCAGAAGGATGACTCCAAATTCACCTTCCGTCTTCTTCGTCCTTCATCCTTCATCCTTTACGGAACGAACTTGTTCGTATACGCTTTCGTTACATCAAAATCGGCTTTGATGAATCCAGCGTCCTTCATAAACTTGTACGACGCCGCCCACGCCGCCGGATCGACATAGCCCGGGTGCGGACTCTTCCACAGATCAATCGTCGCTTTGAGCACCGCGTCCGTCGTCCTTAAATTCGTGCCGCCCGCTTCGGGAATATTCTGAATCGTGATCGCCAGCGCGTCGCTTGGATTATCAATGGAATATTGCACGCCGCGCATCAACGCCGCGACGATCCCGCGCACCACGTGCGGTTTCTCCGCGATCATTTTTTCGCTCGTCACCAAACCGATGCCGACCAGGCGGCTGTAATCCGCCACGCGCATCACGTTGACTTCCTTCCCCTGCAAGCGCAACTGCACCGGCTCGTTGTTCGCGTACCCGGCAACCGCATCCACCACACCCTGGGACAGCGCGGCGACTTGGGCAAAGCCAACGTCTTGCGTTTTCACGTCGCTCTCTTTGATGTTCGCGCCGTACAACAGCGCGCGCCAGCCCGTGTACGTCGCGCCCCAGAATGCCGGCAAGCCGATTTTTTTGCCCACCAGGTCTTGCGCCTTTTCGATCTTTTTCTCTTTCAGCGACACGACGACAATCGGAAAGCCGTTGTAATAATTCGCGACGTAAACGAGCGGAATATTTTTCTCGCGCGCCTGCAACACCTGATCGCCGCCCAGCATCGCAAAATCGGCTTGGTTCACGCCGACCAACTTGACGCCGTCCACTTCGAAACCCCAATTGAATTTGACCCTGAGCCCTGCTTCGGCAAAATAACCCTTGCTCTGCGCGACATACCAGGGCGCGAATTGCACGTTCGGAATATAGCCCATCACGACGTTGATTTCGTTCGACGCCGCAGTCGGCGCGGCAGTTGGGACTGCCGTTGCCACCGGCGCTTTGGTCGGCGGCGGGGGCGGCGGTAACGGCAGCGGCGCGGGCGTTGGCTCACCCGCGCACGCGGTCAGCCAACCCGCACACACGATCAATCCCAGCACGATGTACTTTTTCATTGCACACTCCTTCGCCAGCGTAAGATTATTTTTTCGATGAAGACAACCGTCAGATACAAACCGATTGCCATCGCCGATAATGCCGCGACCGTCGCGAACAACAACGGCGTGTCCAAATGACCTTGCGCGAAATTGATCAGAAAGCCCAAACCGCGATCCGCCCACATCAACTCCACGACGATCACGCCGATCACCGCCAACGTGATGCCGACGCGCACGCCGCCCAAAAAGATCGGCAGCGCGGCAGGCACTTCGAGTTTGGCGAACACCTGCCACCGATTCGCCGCGTACGAACGCATCAGCGCGCGATACTCTTCGCGAACGCTCCGCACGCCGATAATCGTGTTGACGAGCATCGGGAAAAACGTGATCAGCGCGGCAATCAGCGCGTTCTGCACCGAACCCGTATTGATCCAAATGATGATCAGCGGCGCAATCGCGACAATCGGAATCGCTTGCGTCGCGATCAGGTACGGCGAAACGATCTTTTCGAGCAACGGCGATTTCGCCAGCAAATAACCGACGCTCGTCGCGAACGTGAAGGCGATGCTGAAACCCAGTCCGATTTCGAACAGCGTGATCGCCAGATGGCGCGGGAAAATTCCGCTCTGCCAGTTCGCGCCGAAACTGTGCGCGACTTCGCGCGGCGTGGGCAAAATGAACGCGGGGAAACGATTGACGATGATGATCGTTTCCCAGAGCAACAGAAACAATCCCAGCGCGAACGGAATCAAAATGTATTGAATGTGAGCGCGCACAAAAGTCGGCAAGCGCATTTCAGAATTCCAGTCCAGCGTTCTCATTTCGGCTCGTTCAAACCGAGCGCGGCGCGCACCTCGCGCAACAGTTCCCAATAGCGCGGCAGATCGCGCGTCGCCGCCGAACGCGGACGCGGCAGATCGATCGCGAGCACGCGCTCGATCCGTCCGGGACGCGGCGACATCACCGCGACGCGATCCGATAATCGCACCGCTTCGGGCACGCTGTGCGTGATGAACACGATCGTCACGCGCGTCTTCGTCCACAGATCGAGCAGTTCGCGTCCCAGGCGTTCGCGCGTGATTTCATCCAGCGCGCCGAACGGCTCGTCCATCAACAAAATCGCCGGGCGAAACGCGAGCGCGCGCGCAATCGAAACTTGCATTTGCATTCCGGCGGAAAGTTCGCCGGGAAAGCGCGCGGCAAACTCGCGCAGCCGAATCAAATCGAGCAGCGCGTTGGCGCGTTGCTGGCGTTCCGCGCGCGGCGCGCCGACGATCTCCAGCGGCAGTTCGATGTTTTGCGCCACGCTGCGCCATTCCATTAGCGTCGGCGTTTGGAAAACGATCCCGCACTCGCGCGCGCGGCGCGCCGCTTCCGGCGTTTTGCCGTTGACGACGATCCGTCCCGCGCTCGGCGCGAGCAGATCGCCGATCATTTTCAGCAACGTGGACTTGCCGCATCCCGAAGGTCCGATGATCGAAAGAAATTCGCCCGCGCGAATGCGCAGCGACACGTCACGCAACGCGAGCACGCCATCGCGCGCCGGTCCGTAATGTTTGCTCACCGCCTCGATTTCGATCAACGAATGATGGTCCATTGGATCCAAACAAAAAACCCGAAGAGTTTTTCTTCGGGGCAGACGCGCACACGCACAGACATCGCCGCGCGCAAACGCGACGTGTCGCGCCATCACCTTCTCTCATCCAGACTATACTGTCGGCGTCGGCTTTTGACCGACTCGTGCTTTGTTCGTCTTGAAACGAACGCGGCTCGTGGGCTCGTTTAGTTCAATAGTTGGGTAATTTGATAGTTGGATAGTAAAGGGGTTGGAAACCCTGTCAAATATCCAACGAGTACTATCAAACCATCAAACTATGAAACAATCAAACTAAACCTACCACCGATCGGGAATCGCACCCTGCCCCGAAGGTTCGTATTTCGTTACACTCAATATAGCGCGATTGTTTCGGGCTGTCAAACTTGGAATTTGACAAATTTGCTTTGCGTCGTAAGATCGAGAGAGCCAGTATGCCCATTTTCAATCCAAACGATTTAACCCTCGCGCGGCAACGCGTCAAGGATCACGCGTGGTCTGCCGAAATTCTCGCGGCGATTCGCGCGCGCGCGGACGCGTGGCGCGCGCAGCCCGCCGATGCGCCGACGCTCGCCGGGGGCTGGGTGCACGATTACGCTTGCCCCGATCATTGGGGCGCGCTCGCGTTCGATCCGGCGACGCCGCACGCGCATCGCTGTCCGGTGGGCGGCGAAACGCGCGCTGGCGAAAAACTAGACGCGGCGTGGCGCGTGATCGAGCATCGCCGCCTGGCGAACGCCGCGCGCGATCTCGCGCTGGTCTTTGCGCTGACCGACGATCGCGCGTATGCCGATGCCGCCGGAGCGATCCTGACGCAATACGCGCAACGGTATTCCAACTACACCGGAGCCGATGCCGCGCCCGCGTGGATGCTCAAAGGGCGCGCGTTTCAACAAGCCCTCACCGAGGCGATCTGGGCGGTGCCCATCGCGCAGACTTTTGATCTGATCCGCGCGACGCTAACACCCGAACAAGAGACGCTCATCGTCAACGCGTTTCTCCGCCCGCTGATCGGTACGCTCGCCGTCGCGCAAGACGATCTCGTCCAACAACAAAATCGCTTGACGAGCAACTATAACGCATGGCTGCTTGCCGCGCTGGGCTTGCTGGGCTATGCGTTGCGCGATCAAATGCTGATCGAACGCGCGATCTCTAGTCCCGCCGGTTTTCGCGCGCATCTTGCCGCCGCGATTTTGCCCGACGGTTTCGAGCACGAAGCGACGCCGTACTATCACAACTTTGTCGCGCTGGCGTATACGATCCTGGCTGAAGCCGCGCGCGCGAACGATCGCGATCTGTACGGCGAACGCGGACCCGACGGACAATCCATCGAAGCGATGTGGGGCGCGTTCGCATCGCTCGCGTTTGCCGACGGCTCGATTCCGCAAATCGGCGACGGCGCGTATTGGCGCGGCAGTACGTTCGCGTCGGAAATTTGCGAGGTCTATGAAATCGCGCTGGCGCGCACGAACATCGGCGAGTACGCGTGGTTGCTCAAGCAAACGTATCGCGGCGCCGCGCGCGACACCTGGAGCGCGCTGCTCTGCGCCGAACAAGACATCGCCGCCGCGCCGACGCCCGCGCGCAAATCGTTCTGCCTTGCGTCGTGCGGCATCGCGATCTTGCGCGATGAAACGCGCGCGCAAGAAGTGTGCGTGCCGTTTGGCGCATACGCCGGATCGCACAGTCACCTGGATCGCGCGACGCTTGAAATTTTTCCCTGGTCAACCGATCCGGGCAACACGCCGTATGGCACCATCGCGCGACTCGAATGGCATCAGCAAACCGCCGCGCATAACACGATCGTCGTTGACGGTCAATCACAAACGCGCTGTCAGGCGCAACTGCTCAACTGGGAAGTTACGCCCGATACGACGATCGTGTGGCTCGCGGCGGACGACGCGTACCCCGGCGTACGCTTTACGCGTTTGATTACCCTGGCGAACGGCATTGTCAAAGATTCGACGCTGATTGATTCAGCGGAGGAACATATCTACGATTGGATCATTCACGCCGACGGCGAATGTCTCGTCGAGGATTTGACGCTGGAGGAAATTTCAGGCGCGCTGGCGACAGAGGGCGCGTATCGTTTTGTCGCGCCGTACGCGCACCGGCAATGCGCGGGAAAATTCCAGGCGCGCGTGAAACGCGCGCGCGCGATCTTTCATTGCACCGTGTCTGCCGACGCGCCGCTGGAGATCATCTTGGCGCACGCGCCCGCCCGCGCCGACGCGCCGATGCAACCGCGCCAAATGCTGATCGCGCGCGCGCGGCAACGCCGCGTCAATTTTGTGATGACGAGCCGGGCGAGCGAATAGCAAACAGCAGCCGCAAAATTCACCTACAAGGTTCAAAAATGGGCGTGCAAGAGAGAGCAACGTGTAGCAACGTATAGCAACGTGTAGCAGAAATCGGTGCATTAGGAACCGCTTGTAGGCGAGTTTTGCGGTAACTGATAGCAAATAGCGAATGGCAATACGCAATCTGCAATTTGCAATTTGCCATCAGCCAAAGGAGTCCAAATGGCAAATCAGATTTCCCCCGAAATGGTCACGACCGGTTTCGATCTGCCTGGGTACCGCGTCGCTAAAAATCTCGGCGTGGTGCGCGGGATCACCGTCCGCTCGCGCAGCGCGCTCGGCAATTTGGCGGGCGGCATTCAGGCGATCTTCGGCGGCAACATCACGATCTACACGGAACTGTGCGAGCACGCGCGCGCCGAAGCGTTCGACTTGATGATCCGGCACGCGCAAGAGCATAACGCGAACGCGATTATCGGCGTGCGGTACGACGCGAACGAAGTGATGGAAGGGATCACCGAAGTTTTGGCGTACGGCACCGCCGTCATCACGGAAAAAATGTAGGACAAATTTATAAATTTGTCCTACCAGGAGTTCTTGATTTGAAATCACGTCTCTTTCGATTGTCGCTCGCGCTGATTGCGCTGGGCGCGCTGATCGGCTTGTCATACACCGTCGCGACCTGGGTGCAGGCGGACACCCTGCCGTTCGTCCCGGTGCCGCCGCGCACGATTCCCGATACCGACGTGAATCCGTACGGCGCGAATTTTTTCCTGGATCGCGAAGTGGAAGAATGGAAACGCGATCGCACCGTGCGAATGGCGCGCGAAGCCGGGATCGTCTGGGCAAAGCAACAATTCTCGTGGGAGGAAATCGAAAAACGCAAGGGCGTATACGAGTGGGGCAAAGCGGATCAAATCATCGCGACGTTTGAAAAGTACGGCTTGCAAGTGATCGCGCGCCTGGATCGTCCGCCCGCGTGGTCGCGCAAAGACAAGACGATTCCGCAAGCGCCGCCAGATGATTTCAACGATTACGGCGATTTCGTGGACGCGTTCACGCGCCGCTATATCGGGCGCGTCAATTACATCCAGGTTTGGAACGAGCCGAATATTTTTCCCGAGTGGGGCAATCGTCCGGTCGATCCGGCGGGGTACGCGGCGCTGTTGGAAATTGCGTACACGCGCGCCAAAGCCGCGAATCCGAACGTGCGCGTCCTCTCTGCGCCGCTCGCGATCACGTTGGGCGAGGGGTGGGCAGCCCATTCCGATTTTTGGCGGCATATGAACGATCTCGATTTTCTCGACGCGATGTACAAAATCGGCGCGAAAGATTATTTCGATATTCTCTCCGCGAACGCGTTCGGTTTGCGCGCGACGCCGGACGATCCGCCCGATCCGACTCAGTTGAATTTTCAGCGCGTCGCGCTGGCGCGCCAGGTGATGGAAAAATACGGCGACAAGAACAAGGCGATCTGGCTCAACGAGTACGGCTGGAATGCGGCGCCGCCCGATTTCACCAAAGAGCAATTGCTGTGGGGACGCGTCACAGAGCAACAACAAGCCGATTACACGGTGCGCGGTTTGCAAACGGCGCGCGCGAATTGGAATTGGATCGGCGTGTTCAACATTTGGTATTTTCGCCAGGTGGGAGACGTACCGCCCGAACGCGCCGATTATTATTTTCGGATGGTGGACGTTGATTTTACGCCGCGCGTGGTGTATTTGCGCGTGAAAGAAGTCGCCACGTTTCCCCAGGTCGCGCAACCGGGCTTGCATCAGGAAACGAACGTCGCGGTCGAGTATCGCGGCAACTGGCAGCCGCATCTCGATCCGAACGCGCACGCCGGGCGTCAGATCGTGACGCGCGCGCCGGGCGCGCGCGCGCTCGTCAAATTCTGGGGCGATAGTTTCGAATTCATCATGCGGCGCGGTCCCACCCAGGGGCGCGCGTGGATTTCGCTCGATGGGCGCCCGGTCAAAGGACTGCCGCTCGACACGAACGGCAACAGTTACGTTGATTTGTCCGCGCCGAACGAACAGTGGCAAGTGCGCGTGCCGGTCGCGCAGAAAATTATGCGCGGCACGCACACCGTCGAGTTGGTCGTGGGGCAAACCGGCGAAGTGGCGGTGGACGGCTTTGTCGTTTCCGCCGAGGGGAAGCAAGAATTTCCCTGGTTGATCGTCGGCGGCTTGGGCGCGTTGTTTCTCGCGGCAAGCGCGCTGTTCGCGTGGAGCTGGATGCGGCGCAATTGACAATTAACAATTGGCAATTATCAATTGGAAGGAGCGCGTGGACAAATCACCGTTGACTAGAATTCTGGTCATCTTGCTCATCTGCATCGCCGCGCTGTTTCTGGCGCAAATGCTGTGGCAATTGCTGAGCGGCTATGCCGATTTGATTTTGCTGTTCGTCCTGGGCTGGCTCGTTTCCTTCGTGCTCAACCCGCTCGTCGCGCACCTCAGCCGTCAGCCGATTCCGCGCCTCATCCGTCCGGCGCTCGAGTTCGCGTTCGGCGCGGCGCGCGCGCAAGCCATTCTCGCGTTCCGATTTCCGCGCGCCGCCGCGGTGATCGTCGTCTATTTGATCGTCGCGATCGCGATCGTCACCGCGATTGCGTTGCTCGTTCCGCCTGCCATCGCCCAGCTCTCGGAATTGGCGCGGCATTTGCCAGAGTATATGAAACAAGTGCCCGCAGCAAGCGGGTGGGTGCAAAACGAAATCGCCGGGCTGGGCATTCGGCTGAATCTGGAACAAGCCGTTCAAGGCGCACTCGGCGGCTTGCAGACCTACGCCGCCGATGCGATCAAGAACGCGCTTTCGATCTTGACGAGTCTCTTGAGTTTCTTTGCGAATTTGCTCCTGGTGTTGATCATCAGTTTCATCATCGCGCTCGACGGTCCCCGTATTCGCAATCTTACCCTCGCGAACTTGGTGCCGAAACAATATCACGACGAATTTCGCTTTTTCGCCGCAAGCGTGGATCGCACGTTTGGCGGATTCATTCGCGGGCAGATCATTCAAGCGTTCATCGTCGGCATCGGCACCGCGATCGCGATGACCGCGCTCGAATTGCAATTCGTTTTGATCGCGAGTCTGTTCGCCGGATTGTTCATGCTGATTCCGCTCGTCGGAACGTTTCTCGCGCTGATCCCGCCCTTTCTCGTTTGCCTGATCCAAACGCCCACGCTGGCGATCGGGTTATTATTTGCGTTGCTCATTTACCAACTCATCATCGTCAACATTCTGATGCCGCGCGTGATGAGCGAAGCCGTGGGCTTGCATCCGCTCCTCGTGTTTGCCGCGCTGTTGCTCAGTATCAAGGTCGCCGGGTTCTGGGGCGCGTTCTTCGGCATTCCGATCGCGGGCGTGCTGTGGGCGATGGCGGTCTTTTTCTTTCGGCAGTGGCAAACCGCACATCCGGCAAACGCGTCGGCGGATGATCTGTAATCGCGTAAAGCCAGGATTAGTAAAGACACCGCGTTCTCATTCATTCGATCGAGTCCGTCGCCAGAATTTAGCGCGGATCAAAATAGTGGGCGGTCAATTGCAATCTTAAAGAGATTGCGTATAATACAAGCATCCTCTGACTATTTTTTCTGTGGAGTCATTTCAATGCCCTTGACCGTGTTGCTCGTCGCCAACGACAAGACAGCAACAACTGAATACGCCAACTGCTTCAGCAAGAAAGAGTTTAGCACGCTCGCGGCGCACAGCGGCCGGCAAGCGCTCAAGGAAGCCAAGTCCAACAATCTCGATGCGATTGTCCTCGACCTGACCTCGCCGCGCTTGAACTGCAAAACACTTTGCCGCAAACTAAAAAGCGCGTCGTTCGCGCCGCTCGTCCTGATCACTTCGCCGAACGCGAAAGTTGACAGCGCGCTCAACGCCGCTGGAGCGGTGCCCAAGCCCGCCGTCGCCAAACGCTTGGCATCGCGCGTCAAGACCGCAATCGAGAGCAAGCCGCCGCGCCTGTTGACCGTCGGCAAGCTCGCGCTCGATCTGGAAAAACACAAACTGACGCGCGGCAATAAAACGTTTCCACTCACGCCGAAGGAATTCGGCTTGCTGAAAACCTTGATGGAGCATGCGGGACAGTTAGTCACGCGCAAGGTGTTGATCCGCCAGGTGTGGGAAACCGACTATATGGGCGATACGCGCACGCTCGACGTGCATGTGCGCTGGGTGCGCGAAAAAGTGGAAGATGATCCGGGCGAGCCGAAACGATTGAAGACGGTGCGTGGTGAAGGATATAAAATCGAAAAGGAAAGCGCGTAACGAAAAGAATTTGGGATCACGCAAACCGCGAAACGGCACAAAAGCCGCGAAAGGCAATCATTCCTTTCGCGGCTTTCGCGCACATTCGCGGTTTTCGCGTTCCAATGTTTTTGCCACCACCAGCCACATAAAATAAGGAATCGTCATCTGCCGTTTGATGCGCCGTGGTTCGCGCAATAGCCGATACGTCCACTCGAATCCGGCGTCACGCATCCACTGGGGCGCGCGCGGCACGATGCCCGCCAGCGTGTCGAACGTGCCGCCGACGCCCAGCGCGACCGCGACCTCTTTCAACCGCGCCGCGACGCGCGCGATCCACATCTCCTGCTTCGGCGGTCCGTATGCCACGAACAAAATCCGCGCGCGCGACGCGTTGATGCGCGCGACGATTTCCTCTTCCTCTTCACGCGCGGGCGATCCGGCGTAACAATCTCCAATCTCTAATCTCAGATATTTTTTCTTCAATTCTTCCGCCGCGCGTTCCGCAATCCCCTCACGCGCGCCCAGCAAAAAGACGCGCGCGCCGCGTTCCGCCGCCAGCGCGCTGATGCGATCGACCAACTCTTGCCCCGCCACGCGTTCGCGCAGCGGCGTCTTCAATCGCCGCGCCGCCCACAGCAAGCCGACGCCATCCGGCACGTTGAGCGCGCCCGCGTTCAGCACGCGCCGAAATTCTGCGTTCGTCTGCGCCAGCACGACGAACTCTGGATTGACCGTCGCGATCTGATGCAACCCAGGTTCGCGCAAAAATCCTTCCACGCGCGCCAGCGCATCGTCATACGTGACGTTATCTATGCGGACGCCCAGAATGTTGATCGAATTCATCTTTTCAAAAGCGACCAGGTGACAGGGAGACAGGGTGACACAGAGACATTCTCCCTGTCTCCCTCTCTCCCCCTCTCCCACACTCTCCGTCACCCACTCACAAACTGCTTCTCCGTCTCCGTCACCGCGCTTTCGAAAATTTCCAATCCTTCCTCCACCAACTCGCGCGGGATCATCAACGGCGGCATAAATCGAATCGTACTGCGACCGCACCCCAGCGTCAGCAAGCCGCGCTCGAAACAACGATGGACGATCTGATCGCGCATCTCTTTTGCGGCTTCCTTGGTCGCGCGATCCTTGACGAATTCGACGCCGATCATCAAGCCGATCCCACGCGTCTGCCCGATACTCGGGTGACGCGCGTGCATTTCCGCGAGCGCGTCGAGAATGTACGCGCCGGTCGTTGCCGCGTTTTGCATAAGCCCTTTTTCGACCAGTTCAATCGTCGTGAGCGCGGAGACCGCGGCAATCGGATTGCCGCCGTAGGTGTTGCCGTGCGCGCCCGGTTTCCATTTTGCGCCCAGCGATTTGCGCGCCGCCATCGCGCCCATCGGCACGCCACTGGCGATCCCTTTCGCGATGCAAACGATGTCCGGCTCGACGTTCCAATGTTCGATCGCCCACCACTTGCCCGTGCGCCCCACGCCGGATTGCACTTCGTCGGCGATCAGCAAAATCCCGTACTTGGTGCACAACTCGCGCAGGCGCGGAAAAAAATTCGACGGCGGGACGATGTACCCGCCTTCACCTTGGATCGGCTCGACGAGAATCGCCGCGACTTCGTCCGGCGGCAACGCTTCGGAAAATAATTCTTGTTCGATGTAATTCACGACGGCGTCGCCTTGATCGCCATTCGCCGGATTTGGAAAAACGGGATGATACGGATCGGGATACGGCACGTGCCACACGCCGGGCATCGTCGGAAAAAATCGTTCCTGTTGCCGCGCCTTGCTCGCGGTGAACGAGAGCGAGCCCATCGAGCGGCCGTGAAACGCGCCGAGAAAGCCGATGAACTGCCGGCGTCCCGTCGCATAACGCGCGAGTTTGATCGCGGCTTCCACCGATTCCGTCCCGGAGTTGGCAAGAAAGACCGTCACGTCTTCGCGCATCGGCGCGATTTCGTCAATCCGTTCCGCGACGCGCACCATCAATTCGTGATAATAGTCGGACGAAATGTGAATGAATTTTTCGACTTGCGCCTGAATCGCCTTGACGATTTCGGGATGACTGTGCCCCGTCGCGTTCACCGCGATGCCGGCGGCAAAATCAATGTAGCGATTGCCATCCACGTCCCACACTTCGGCGCCTCGACCGCGCTCCATCGCAAACGGATAATCGCGCGCGTACGACGGCGACAAGACCCGCGCGTCGCGTTCGAGCAGCGCGCGCGCTTTGGGTCCCGGCGGCGGAATGATGATTCGAGCAGACGACATTTTTTCCTCCTTGAAAAAGTTAGCGCGCACATCATAACACAAATCGCGGCAAGCGACAAAACTGCGTTGCGCCATCGCCGCGCGATCATTTCAGCGCCGAAATCAAAACTCGAAGGCGATTGCCTTCGAGTTCAGCGCAAGGTCTAATGCTTGTGGTCAGACATCTTCATCTGCAGAATGCAAGCCGACTTGAAGTCGGCTTGCGTCATTCATCCATCTATTCCACCACTAACTGTCCGCGCATTTCCATATGCCGGTTGGAACACCAAATCGTACACACGAACGGAAAGACGCCTTTCTTGTCGGGCGTAAACTCAATGACGGCGGATTCACCGGCTTTGATCTCCATGACCGCGATCTGAAAATCAGGCAGCGCAAAGCCGTGACTCACTACGTCAATGTTGCGGATCAGAATCTTGGCGGGCTTGCCATACGGAATCGTGATCGTGTTGGGATACCAATTGCCATACTCCGTCGCGCGCGCGGTCAGTTCGGCGGTATATTCCGCGCTGCGCCGATAATTCTCGAAACCGAGAATGCCGATGATCGCGACGATGGTACCCAGAATGAGCATCGCGACGGCGATAGGTTCGTTTTTTATCTTCATCTGCTTACCTTATCTGTTTTGTCACTCTGAGCGGAGCGAAGAGTCTCGTTTCCGCTACAACGAGATGCTTCACTGCGTTCAGCATGACAGTTTGGATCACCCCACGAATAGCCACAAGAACACGAGCGTGATCAGCGTCAGGAATGTGAGAATCGGGATGAAACCACGCTTGGCTTGTTTCACATCGGCGTAGATCTGCTTTGCCAACAACCAGCCGTATCCCACGGCGAACGCGAAGAACACGATCAGGATCGCGCCTTGGATGTATCCCATAATGCCGGTCAGAACCGGCGTCCAGGGAATCTGCGCGGTGCCAAACAAATTCCAGCCCCACGCGAACGGATCGGACAGGACGCGCAAGATGTAACTCCCGTTCGGTAGCAAAATCCCCACGCTGAATCCCATCCACACGCCCAAGCCCATCGGAATCAAGGTGTACGCAAAGTTGGTGAATACCGACTTTAGCGGTACTTCCGTGTTGCCGCTCAATCGTTTGGACAGATAGGCGAAGACGAAAAAGACGCCGGGGATGATCAGCAAGTTAAACACGGTGTGGAAAGCGATGTAGCCGAGATAACCGGGCAAGGTCACGCCGCGCACCATATCCTTGAAAAAGCCCCAGGGTCCCTGAAACGCGAGATAGAAGACGATCGCGATGCCGAGCATAATGAACGCTTTCCACGCTTCGTCTAACCCGCGCGGTTCGCGTTTGGTGTCCACGAGCAAGTCCACGCCCGGTGGGCGCAGATTGATCGCCATATTGTCGTACGGACACGTCTTCAAACATTCGAGGCACATCCCGCAGTACGTGTTCTTTTGAAAATCGAACGGCGTGCGATTCCAAGGACAGCCATACCCTTTTTCGTTTCCGACGTAACAGGTTTTGGGATTGTGATTCTTGCAAATCTCCCAATCCTTCCGCCGCACTTCGACGGTGGCGAACTGCGAATACAAACCCTGAAAGCCGGAGACGGGACACAAGTACAGACAGAACGTCCGCTTTTCAAAGATCAGCCCGATGACGAACGCGCCGATGATGATGATGCCGAGCAAGATGAACGTGGCGATGGGTAGCACCGTCATAAAGCCGGAAAAGAATGTCGTGACGAGAAACGCGATGTTCATCACCCACATATTGCTCAACTTTTTGGGCCACTTGAGTCCCAAACCGCCGAGTTTGCCCGGCTTGACATCGAAGAGCCGTGTGCGTTGCGCCCAATCGGAAAAGATTGGAAAGGGGCAAACCATACACCACGCGCGCGAGAAACCCGGGACGAGCATCATCATCAAGAGCACCCACCACAGAATCCACACGATCATAATGCCGAAATTATAGTTGCCCGCCGACAAGCCGCCGGTAAACGCCGCGAGCAAAATGATGACGAACATGAACAGGTTGATCAGAATCGGCAGGAGCGGCATCCAGCGCGATTTCAAAACCGCGCGCACGGGTTTGAACTTGGTCAATTCAAACCGCGCGTTCAAATCCACGATGCCGAAGAGTTTATCTTTCGTTTCGATCATGATTTTACCTCAGCCCGATTTGTCACCCTGAGCGGAGCGAAGGGTCCCGTTGTCGCAATACGAGATTCTTCGCTGCGCTCAGAATGACAACCCTACCTCAACACGATCACCGCGCTGCACAGCGCGACGCCGACAATCAGTAACGCAAAGATCCACAAGCGCGAATTCGGCTCGACGTTGAGATAGCCGACCATATACGGATGGAACTCGCCGCACGTCACCGTGCAACGAAACGTATAGCGTCCGGTTTTGTCCGCGACAAAAGTGAGTGTGCCTTCTGCGCCCGGATGCGCCGCGGTTTTGATTTCGTAGCCATCCACGTACAAGCCGTGCGACACGTCCTCGCTGACCAAGCGAATTGTGACCTTGTCGCCTTGATTGACTTGGATCGTGTCGGGCGCATACTCGAATCTTTTCGCATGGACTTCGAAGAACCGCTCGCGCGGCGATTCGGCGGTGGCAGGCGTCGCGATGCCGATCAGCGCGATCAGAATGCACGCCGCGCCGAGCGCCGCCATCGCGATCAGAATAATTTTTTTCTTCATCATCGAAACTCCAATTGCACCCAATCGGAAATAGATTTACGCCCGCCGCGATCGCCCTTGTCACCAGACCACGCGGCAAACGCCATCAATTTGCGCGCGCCGTGCGCGAACGCCGCGTCCTCTTTCGCGTTCGTCGCTTTGAGCGCGCGCTTGAAGACGACGTGCCACGCGCCTTTGTCCCACACGCCGCGACCCTGGACGTTTTGCGTTGCTTTTGCCGTCGTCGTCGTGACTTTGACGGCGAGCAGATCGCTGACGGCGGAAGTGAGCGGACTTTTGGCAATCGTCAATGTTTCTTGTTCCTCGAAAGGATACAAAAAATCAGAGTACGCGTCCGCGCTGACTGATTTTTTTGACCAGAACTCGGTGTCCTGGGTCGCTTGCCAGTGCCAGACGTTGACGCCTTGCTTGCCCATAAAACCCATCATCAGCGTCGAAGGTGGCGCGTCGTTCGACAGCGGAAACATCAGCGCGACCGCGTCGCTGAATTCGCCGACGCCAAGCGCGCGATTTTCGCTTTCGTCTTTCCACGTCACGTAAACATAGAGTTCGGTGTCGTTGTGAAATGACTTGGCGGTGACTGCCGGAATCAAGCCCTTGCTCCACGGCGGGATCATCGCTTGGTAGACGAGCTCCACTGCGGTGCCGGGAATATCCGCCCAATCCGCGAGCGCGACGTCCTGGGTCAGGTCGAGCGACTGGGTCTTGTAATGCGAGACGAGCGTCGCGCGTTGCAAGGGCGGCACGGCGACTGGCGCGCCGCGCGCGCGCGTCATCCCAAAATAAACCAGCGCGACAAACGCGATGGTCAGGACGAGCGTGATGGCGATGACGATTGGTTTGGTTATTTTCATTGGCAAACTCCTTCAGAATGAGCACTCACTTTTTTCTCAGCGATCACAAGGTCGCTTCGATGATTTTCATCGGCGATTTCGTAGGAATGATTCGGTTCAGTTTCAACTCTGCTTTTTGCAACAATGAACCGAACTCACTCTCCGTTCTTTCTCTGCCCCCCAGCATTACCTGCATATGCAGATCGTAGAACGCTCCCATCAAATCGGTGGGAGATGCGATGACGATCTCGACGATGAGCAAACGCGAAGAGGGCTGCATTGCTTGGTGGCATTGGTTGAGGATGACGAGACATTTCTCATCGTTCCAATCATGCAGTACGTTTTTCATCAGCAGCACATCGGCGGCAGGCACGCGCTCAAAGAAACTGCCGGTCTGGATTTCGACGCGCGCCGCTAGATCGGCAAGGACGTGATCCTTCACCACGTTCGTCTGATCGAAGAGAATGCCGCGCAGGCGCGGGTTGGCGCTTAGGATGCTCTTGAGCAGAATGCCTTGCCCGCCGCCAATATCGCAGATCGTCCCGAACGGCGTAAAGTCGTACGCTTCGGCGATGGCGCGGGCTGCCAGGGTCGTCAGGATGGTCTGCCATTGATCGAAAGGCGCGCCGTATTCGCGATGCTGATCGAGGTAATCGAAAAAGCCGGAACCCATTACCGGCTCAAAGGCATTTTCGCCGGTGGCGAGCGCGTGGGGGAAATTGTTCCAGGCGCGTTGCCAGGGCTCACTGCCAATCAGCATCAAGCCCATATACAAACTGCCGGGCACATCTTTGAGCAATAGTTTGCCTACTTCGGTTAGGGCGAACTGTTCCCCGTCTTGCGTCACCACATCAATCACTGCGGCGAAGCGCAGAGTGCGATAGAGCATATCGGCGTTCAAATTGCAGGATTGCGCCAATTCCGGCACGCGCTTGGGTTGCTCGCGCAGTCGCTCGATCACTCCGGCTCTGACCAGAGCATTAAGCACGGCAAAGTTGGCAAATCCTAAACCGAGTTGCCAAATGCGAAGTTGAGGGGGGACTTGATGATTCATTGTTCTCCTGTTCTGCGCGCGCTTTCAGCGCTTGCTTGAGTTTTATCAAAGACGTGTCTCACTGACCTTGTACCTGACGGATCAGCATCCAGCGCAGCCGCGCCGTTCATCGGGGACGAAACCGCGCCAAGGTCTGAAATTACTTTTCGAGCAACGCTTTCAACTTTTCGAGCGATTGCGCGAACTGCCCTTCGATTTGTTTGACGAGCAAACCCTCGGCAAGTTTGAAAAATCCGCCGGGATCCGCATCGGCGTACTGCGTGACGACGGTGCCGTTGCTTTCAGCGCGGAACGTAACTCCCCCCGACAACGGGAACGGACCACTCGTGGATTTCCATTCGTACCGATTCGGTGGATCCCACGCCGTCACCTCGCCGCGCGTGTCCATCTTTTGCCCGATCATTTGTTGCACCCAGACGTACGTCGCGCCGACGCCGATTGCGCCGCTCGAGGTGACGCGCGCCTCAATGATGCCGACTTGCCATTGCGTTGCGTTGCTGAAGTTGGACACGAACGCAAAGACCTGGTCAATCGGGCGATTGATCTTGATACTTGCTTCGACGTGTTTCATTGGTTCTCCTTCCTTTCGTTATGCGACTGCCGTCGCTTCAAATTCGACGAGCAATTCCGGAAACGCGAGCCGCGCGACGCCGATGAGACTGCCCGCGCTCTGGCATCCCGCGCCCAGCAACCGTCCGGCGACGACGTCGTAATTCTGGAAGAAACTGTCTACATCGGTCGTGTAATAGTTGAGCCGGACGACGTTCGACAGATTCATTCCGGCGGCGCGCAGAACCGTTTCGAGATTGTCGAGCGCGAGGTTGATTTGCGCGCGCATATCGCCTGCGTGTTGCGGGCGACCGTCCGCGTCCACCGCCGCTTGCCCCGCGCAGATCAAGGTGCGTTGCTCGCCACGCACCTCGTTGGCTTGCACGAACGCAAATTCGTCTTGCCACTTCCAGGGATTGATCACTTTTCGTTCCATTGTTTCTCTCCTTTTGAATGTGCCGCGAATTGATAAACTTGCGCTACGCGGTTTGTGTCCCCTTTTTTGTTTGATTACGTAGAGACGCTGCGCACTTTGCGAACGTCTCTACGTTTGAAACCGAACGCGTTACGCCTTGCGGCGCAGCAACACGATGCTCGACCACACCATCCAGACCATGGTGAGGAGCATCCCAATGTAGTACGATCCCATGATGACCGGACTGAGGGCTGGGTTGTTGGGCTTTTCCCAACTGCCACCGCCGATCAACGTAACGATGATGTTGACCAGCCCACCCAAGCCGCCGACGAGACCGCTGAGCGCGAGCGGGCGCGCCATTCCCACTTTGCTGTGCTGGTACGCCAGCCAACCGAAAAACAAGGACGGCGCGAAGAACGAAGCCCAGATCGCGAGATTTTGAATCGCGTTGTTCTGCGATCCAACAAGCAACACGAGCGCGGCGAGAATCACGCCACCGCCAATGCCCACGACCGCGCCTACCAGACTCAGCGCGGGCGATTCGGCGTGAAAGAGACGATAGAGCGCGAAGACGAAGATGGCGATTGCCAACGCGCCAAGCGCAAAGGCGGCGGGGATGACGTAGTACAGAAAACTCAGCGCGAGACCTGATGTCAGGACACATTTGTAATTTACGTAAAATTGTCTTGTTGTGGCATAATCGATGGATGACCACACCAGACGATACCATAGCCGTTCAAGAATATATCCAAGCGATGTTGCCCTGGGCTCACGGGCATCAAATTAAAGGGCTGACCGACTACGTGTTGGCGATCCTGGACCGCCCAACGGGCAATCAAGCCGCCTTGGTTCGCGGCATGGGCAACCAGGAGGCCGCTCTCAAACGTCTGACGCGATTGAACCACAACGAGCGGTTAGCACCACGGAAATTAGCCGACAGTGTGTTGGCGCAAGCCATCACCCAGTTGCCGTCCCAGGGCAAGGTGCGGTTGGCCATGGATTGGACG
>Ga0194127_10001051_pt1 | contig 41973 bp, 24 predicted proteins | sample TA2KigC100mmetaG_FD_148624 | JGI IMG/M metagenome (GOLD analysis project Ga0194127, IMG submission 148624) | Freshwater microbial communities from Lake Tanganyika, Tanzania - TA2015036 Kigoma Deep Cast 100m | ecosystem: Environmental > Aquatic > Freshwater > Lake | place: Tanzania: Lake...
TCGCCCCTCGTCCCTCGTCCTCACCGAACGATTCCGCGGTGGCGGGCCACTAATGGGTTGAACGCCGCGCCCGGGCGCGGCACAAACGTGGAAGACGGAGGACGGACGATGAAGACATGGATCGGACTGATGCTGGCGACGGGGATTGCGGCGGGAGCGTGCGCGGCCGACGTGCCGCCGCCGGGATCCGGGCCGGACACGAACGTGGCCGGCGCCGTCGTCATCAGCTGCAAGATCCTGGAGGTGCCCGCGGCGGAATACCGCAAGCTGCTGGGCGATCCGGCGCTCCAGGGCGCCGCGGTCGTGCCGGAGTCCATGCAGAGACGGATCCTGGACCTCAAGGACGCCGACATCCTGTCGGCACCCCGCATGGCGACGATGCCCGGCCAGTCGGGGCAGATCCGCGTCGTCCGGACCGTGAAGGTCGTCGCCGGGTATCAGAAGAACAAGGAAACGGGCAAGTCCGAGCCCGTGCTGGAGGACCGGGAGGCCGGCCTATCGCTGACGGCGATGGCGGAGCCGGACCCGGCGGATCCCGGCATCCTGGCCACGACCATCGATCTCCAGATCGTCGACGTCCCCGAGCAGCCGCCGGTCGAATCCGCCCCGGGCGCCGTCGCGGTCGTGTCGACGCGCAGCATCTCGACCTGTGTCCGGATCCCCAACGGCGGGACGGTGGTCCTCGGCGGCCTGGCCCGGGATGACGGCGCGGCGAAGGACGGCAAGCGGATGACGCTGGTCCTGCTCAGTGCCAGCCAGGGCGTCGCGCCCCTCGTGGCGAAGTGCCGCTCCCTCGTCATCCCCCAGATCGAGTTCCGGGAGGCATCGATAAAGGACGTCGTCGCGTTCCTCGTCGAGCGATCGCACCAACTCGATCCCGCGAAGGATGGCGTCAACATCGTCCTCGACCTCCAGGGCGCGGAGCCGCCGCTCCTCACGCTCGCCCTGCGCAATGTCCCCCTGGGCGATGCGCTCCGCTACGTCACGATGCTGACCGGGCTCGAGTTGAAGTACGAGCCCCTCGCCGTGGTGATTTCCACCGCCCGCAAGGAGCAGCCGAAGCCGTCGAACCCGTGAACGATCCGGCCTCAAGCTTCGAGGCAACGGCGCTGGCGTGCCGTCCGCGGATCTACCGGGCGGCCTGCCTGCTGCTTGCCGACCCGCACGAGGCGGAGGATGTGACCCAGCGCGTCTTCGTCGAGGCGTGGCGCGGCTGGGCGCGCTTCGAGGGCCGGTCGTCCGCGTTCACGTGGCTCTACCGCATTCTCGTCCGCACCTGCGCGCGCCACCGCCGGCGCCACGGCCGGCTCGCGTGGCGCCTCGGCCCCAGCGAGCCCGCCGCCGCCGCCGAGGCGATTCCGGACCCCGCGCCCGGGCCGGCCGAGCGCCACGCCAGGGACGAGACGCACGCGGATGTCCGGACGCTGCTTCGGGCCCTGTCCCCCAAGCTGCGCGCCGTGCTCGTCCTGCGCTACGTCGAGGACTGCACGGTGCCCGAAATCGCCCGGGCCCTCGGCCTTCCGGAGGGGACCGTGAAGTCGCGGCTCAATTACGCGCTGGAATCGGCCGCCCGCCTCTGGCGCACGGAGCATGGATCATGAACGACCCCCGTCACGCGATCGAGAGGCGCCTCCGCGAAGCGATGCGCGCCGAGGCGGACCGATGCGCCGCCGACGAGCCCGCCCGCCTCGCCGCCCGATGCGCCGCGATTCCGACGGCCGCCGCGATGCCGATCCGCCACCGGGCCGCGTGGTTCTGGGCCGCGGGGCTGGCCGCCGCCGCCGCGATGGCCGTCGTTCTCCGTCCCTTCGCGCCGCCGGGGCCGCCTGCGCCCGTCGTGCGCCCGGTCGCGGTCCCCGCAACCGGGGCCCAGCTGGCCCGCCTCCACGCCTCCGTCCCCCGCCCGCCGCCGGTCCTCCGCCCGCCACCCGTCGTTCGCCCGCCCCCGCCTTCCCGGCCCGGGTCCTGACGGCGATATCCTTGACTTTTCCAAGGATTGGAACCCGCCGCGCCACCGGTTTCCAAGGGTTGGAAGATTTCGGATCCGCCCGTGCACGTCCGCTCGCGATTCCCGTCCCCGCGCTTCGTGTCCCCGCGTGCCCCCGCGCAACGGGTTGCGGAACGGATGGCTGTCGCGGCCGCCGCTCCGCCGCCGCGCCCACCGGGGGGAGTATTCCAGACCGTCTGTCGTCATTGATCTTGTCATCCGGACCGGTTGGCATAAGTACTGCGATAGCTTGTGATGGGTTGCTGCAACGGATGGACGGCTGGGAACGAAGTCCGGAGGATGCGATGAAGTCTTTGATGCTTGACCGGGGATCGGCGCCGCGGACCTGCACGTTGCTTCGGCGGCCCTGGGCCGGGGCCCTGGTCGTGGCCGGACTGCTCGCCGCGGGCGTGGGTGACGCCCGGGCGCAGACGGGCGTCTGGGCGAAGACCGACGGCGCCTATTGGAACGACGCCGCGTCCTGGTCGAACAGCGTCATCCCCAACGGCGTCGGCCACTGGGCGTGGCTGACCGGCAACAACGACATCGGCGGCGGCATCGGCGGAGCGGCGATCATCACGCAGAATGTCAACGTCACGCTCGGCTTCCTCATTTTCGGCGACACGGACCGCGGCACGGCGTCCAGCATCCGCGGGACGAACGCGACGACGTCGAGCACGCTGACCTTCGACACCGGCGACGGACGGATGGCGCTGCTGTCGCACGGCTCGGGCGATCTCCACACGCTCGGCCAGCCGTCCGGACGCAATTTCAACATCGGCAACGGCGGCGACTTCATCGACGTCGGCATCAAGGTGACCGACCCGCAGGGCCTCTACATCGAGAACTTCGCCAACCTGACCTTCTGGGGCGGCACGACCAACTCCCGCGTGTTCGACGGCGGCGGCTTCGACGTGATCAAGACGGAGGATGCCCTCCTCCAGTTCCGCCGCACGATCACCAACGTCAACAACTTCATCGTCCGCGACGCCTACGCCGAGCTCATCCTCGAGGGCGATCTCGGGATGCGCCCGGACATCACCAACATCGTCATCGGCGTCGCGCCGGGCACCCTGGAGACCGGTGCGCTTCATCCGATCCAGAGCCAGGTCCTGACCGGCGAGGGCGGGACGAAGGACCGCACGCAGTACCCGTACTTCAACCTCATCGGCGACAACAACACCAACAGCACGACGAAGATGACGAACACCTTCAACGTCGTCCTGAACCACGGGGCGTACCGCGCCTTCTCCCGGCCGTTGGCGGCGGCCGCCCAACAGTCGAATTGGACGAATTACCAGGGGGTCTACTCGGGGACGTTCACCCTGAACGGCACGGCCGATGAATCGTTCCTATGGACGGAGGCGCAGGATACGGGGAGCTTCACCAGCAGCGCCCGCCAGGTGTACTTCACCGGGCCGCTGACCGGCACCGGCGGGTTCACCAAGGTGGGGTCGGGAGAGATGACGCTCCTGGGCACCAACAGTTTCTCGGGCGAGGTCAACCTCCTCCGCGCATGGGACCGCGGTCGCGGCCGGTACGGCAGCATCGGGCTGCGCGACGGCGGCATCATGACGGCCGTGGCGGGATTCAACATCCTGCGCGATGGCGGGATCTACCTCGACAACAGCGCGGTGAACATCGCGGACCGCATCAACGACAACGCGTGGATCCTCAACCAGAACTACGGCCGGCTCGAGATCCTGGGCAACGGACTGGCGGCATCGAGCGAGACGCTCGGCAACGTCACCAACCGCTCCGGCTGGATGGCCTTCGAACTGGACACCCACGACTCCACCCCGCAGGCGATGACGCTGAACCTCGCCCGGCTCGTCCGCGACGTCGGGTCGGTCGTCTCGTTCCACGCCAGCGACGTCCGCCAGGGCGCCTTCGCAACCAACGCGGGCCCGGGGATGCTGACGGTCAACCTGGCCGACAACGGCGCCTCGCTGACCCGGATCGGCGGCAACGGCGGCGTGGGCGCGGTGAACCGCAAGGTCGTTGTCGGCGTGTTCGGCGGCGACGCCTCGGACATCGCCGCGCTGACGGGGACGACGACCGACCCCAACGGCATCGTGGCCAACCGGGCGGATGAGTTCATGACGCTGGACGGCGGCCGCCTCCGCACGCTGCGGGACGACGAGATGGTCCACCTGGGCGGGCGCGTCACGAATACGCTGACCATCACCCAGGCGGACGCTGCGACGGACGCGAACGTCAACATCGCCTTCCGGTCCACGCAGGTGGCCGTGAACTCGTCGGCCAACGGTGTTGGCGGCGCCTTGAACCTGATCAAGAACCGCATTTCCGGCGACGTCACCTGGAATTCGCTGCGCTTCGGGCCGGCGACAAACTTCACCGGCGCCGCGGCCAACGATGTCGGCGGCCGGACGATCCTCATCGACCACGGATCGAAGGTTACGCTGGAGTCCGGCATGCTGCTCTTCGGCCGCGACACGCGCAGCGCCACCGGCGACGACCTGCCGGGCGGCTCGATCTACCTCTGGCGCGGCACGCTGGATCTCGACGGGGCCGCCAACGACCGCGAGGCGGTCATCCACAACTCGGGCGGCTATACCGCGGTTATCCGCAGCACGGTGGAGGCGGCGAACGGTCTGACGAAGTCCGGCGACAACAGCATCTATCTCGACAAGGCCAACGCGATCGGCGGGACCGTGTTCGTGCCGCAAAGCCTGCTGCTCCTGCGCGATCCCGCGGCCCTGGGTTCGGCCACCCAGGTGGTCATCAGCGGCTCGGGGGAACTCCGTCTCCAGCTGGGCGGTTCCTTCAACCCGGCGGAGCTGGTGGTTCAGCCGATGCCGTACGCGAAGGGTTTCCTCCGCAGCGAGAACTATCACAACCAGTGGAACGGGAACATCCGCATCTTCCACGTCGACGAGACCGGCCTGACCCATCACGATACGCAGTTCCTCGCCGGGGAGAACAGCCAGAACGCGACGCTGACCATCGCCGGGGACATCGCGCTCGACGGCCCGCAGGCGGCGTCGGATATCCACCTGATCGACCCCACGCGGCTGACGCTGGGGACCTCGGCCGGCATCCTCAATCTGAAGGGCAGCGTCGGCGACGTGTACAGCAACGGGGTTGCGCGGCCCTTCATCTCGGCCGACGCGACGGCCGGCATGGTCGGCGGCGGCGACATCACCAACCGGGTTTCCACCGAGAACTCGATGCTGCGCTTCCGGATCGACGGTCCGTCGCTGGCCAACTACGGCGACGAGCTCGCGGTGAACATCTACAGCCCCTGGCGCGCGACGGGCCGCCTCTACGCCGAGCAGGGCACGATCCGCTACCTCGGCGATCCCGCGGCGGGGAAGGGCGCGTTCTGGGACGCCCAGACGCTGAGCAACGCGAATTTCGTGAACGCGCTCAGCGGGTTCGTCCTCGGCGAGGCGGGCACGGACAACGGCGGCAGCGTGACCTTCCTGCTGACGAAGGACGGCCAGTCGCTCAACGCCGAGCGGTTCGCGATCGGCAACAACAACCCAACCAACACGCTCGCGCTTGGCCTGGAGCACTTCGGCCCGCAGAACAAGACCGTCCTGGTCGGCAACAGCTACAACGATCCCTCTCCGGCGGGCGACGACAACCGCATCACGTTCGACCGCGAGCTGCGCGTGTACTCGCACAACGGGTGGGACAGCGCGGCAGGCACGGCGAGCGTCGGCCGCGTCAACATCACGCAGTCGCTGCGCGGCAACGGCAACGCGACACTGACGAAGATCGGCAGCGGCGTTGTCAACCTCCAGGGGCCCGATACCAGCGCTTACAGCGAGGCCAACCGGATCTATCGCTTTGTCCTCCTGGGCGGCGAGTTGGTCCTGGACCGGTCGCCGGGGTCATCCGCCAACCTCGGAATGCGGCGGACGACGGACGACCAGACGGCAGCCCTCGTGCTCGGCGGCGGCGATCTGACGCATTGGGGGAATGCGGCGATCACCACGGAGCTCCCCGGCAGCAACCTGCTCGTCCGGGCGGGCGATTCGATCATCCGCTCGCGGACGACGGGTCCCGCCGGAACCAATGCGCTGTTCATCGCGACCGCGACGGCGCAGACGGTGACGCGGCAGCCGGGCGGGACCGTCAACTTCGAGCGCGACCTTTCGGCCGGCGGCAACGCAGGGATTCACTTCGGTCTCACGGCCAACGCCCGGATCGGCTCGTGGGCGGTGATCAGTTCGAACGGGCTGTCCGGCTTCTCCTGGGCGGCGACGGACGCGGGGACCAACGTCCGGCCGTTCACGGCCTACTCGGTCGACACCTTCGGGTCGGGCAACCATGTCGACGTGCAGGCGCCGTCCGTATTCGCGGCCGACACCGTGGCGGCGTCGGCCCGGTTCAACGCGAATCAAGGGCTCGATCTCGGCGGATTCCAGCTGGACGTCCAGCAGGGCGGCCTGCTGGTCACGCCGAACGTGGGCAGCACGCTTTCGATCGGCAACGGCACCCTGACCGGTTCGGGCGGCGAATTGATCCTCCACAACTACAGCGCCGCCTACGGCTTCGGGATCTCGGCGAACATCACCGGCGCCCTGGCGCTGACGCACTCCGGGCCGGGGACGACCACGCTGACGGGGGCCAACAGCTTCCAAGGCCCGGTGTACCTCAACGGCGGCACCCTGCGCGTCGACGGCGCGGCTCGGCTGGGCAACGCGACGAACAGCCTGGAACTGAGGGGCGGCGTCCTTCAGTTCACCGGGACCACCGACCTCGGGACCCGGTCCATCGTCGTCGGCGGCGACGGCGGCCAGATCCGGGTCGATGCCGGCATGACCGTGACGAACTTCGGGCGGATCGACAGCGAGACCAACTACCTCGACATCGCCCGCGTCAACCTCGGCCAGGGCGACTACATCAAGAGCGGCTTGGGGACCCAGGTCTGGGCGGGGGCGGTCGCCGACGGCGGCGTGGTGATCAGCAACTGGATCCAGGGCGCGATCGACATCCGCGAAGGCGTCGTGAAGGTCGACCGGCGGTTCCTGACGAACGAGGTCTTCGGCACCTCCCGGTCCTACTTCGACGGCACCGTCATCCGCAGCGGCGCCGCCCTGGTGATCAACTCCCAGACCAACGCCGGGAATGCCACCCCGGACATCCGCGAGTGGCTGACGCTGGAGCAGGGGGCCACGCTGGCGATCCTGGATCGCGATCCCAACTTCCAGGGCCGGCGGTGGAACGCGCCGGTCAACGTCCTCGGGGACGCGACCGTCTTCGTCGGGGCGGAGGACTTCAGCCTGCACGAATCTGCGGGCTACCTGGAGGGGCCGGGCAGTCTGATCAAGACGGGCGACGGGGCGCTGCTCATCCGCAATTACAGTCCGGATCACACCGGCGCGTTGGAGGTTCGGGATGGCACCATCGACATGTTCACGACCGGTCCCTACACGCATCCGAACGCGTCGGCGATCCGGATCGGCTCCGCGACCAACGTGGACTTCGGGACGTTGATGTTCCGCATCCGGCCCGAGATCGAGAATCTCGCCAAGGAAACGGTCGTGCCCCAGAACATCACGGTCCTCGGCGAGTCCGCCGACACCCGCCTCGGGTTCTTCCGGTCCGACCACAACGACTCGGTCCGGTTCACGGGCGGCATCGACCTGACGGGATTCAACACCAACGCCGGGGCCGCGGTCCGCGAGTTCCAGCTCTGGCGCGGGGATGACGCCGTCGGACAGCGCACGGCCGAGGGCGGCGACACGTTCGACGAGCGGCTGTTCGTCTGGCTCGAGGGCGGCATCACCGGCGGCGACAAGCGGATCCGCACGGTCACGGAACTGGCCGGCAATCAGGACAAGGGGACCCAGGATCCGCCGGAACTCAATGTCCATACCGTCTATACGCTGTCGGGGACGAACACCGGCTGGACGGGCACGTTGGAGGTCGGCAACCGCAACGGAACAGCCGCCGGCGTGCAGGGTCCGGACTTCGACAAGGAGCACTACGTCCGCTTCGGCCGGAACGACGGCGCGGCGACGCTGGCGATCTCGTCGAACAACATCGTCGTGCTCCGCCACGACGCCCATCTGCAGGCCTTCGGCAGCCAGGTGACGATCGGGACGCTGATGACCGACGGCAAGGCCGACAACGTGACGACCGACTACTACGGCAACGATCCGTCGACGAACTCGTTCATCGAGAACGCCGGCACGATCGCGGGCAGCTTCCGGATCGTCCAGCAGACGAACAGCATCCTGCGCGCGACGATCCGCAACGGCACCTTCTGGTCGCCGACCGCCGGCGACCAGGCCGCGGCCCCGCTGAGCATCATCAAGGACGGACCGGCCAGCCTGACGCTGGAAAGCGCCCATACCTACAGCGGGACGACCCGCGTCATGGCCGGCACGCTGGCGCTGACGGGCGGGGCGTCGATCGTGAACAGCTCGATGATCCAGATCGACGCCGGCGCGACGTTCAGCGTGACGCAGCGAACCGGTGCGACGATGACGCTGGTCTCGGGGCAGACGCTGAAGGGCGAGGGGACGTACGCCGGCGGGCTCATCGTCGCCTCCAACGCCACCGTCGCCCCCGGGTCGAGCCCCGGCACGCTCACGACCACCGCCGATGTGGAGTTCCAGTCCGGTTCGACCTTCTCGGTCGATCTGGTCGGCACGCTCGCCGGCGAGGCCGACAAGCTCGTGATGGCGGGGGCGGGCGACACGCTGACGCTCGGCGGGGCGACGCTGAGCCTCATCACGCCCAACGTGCTTCCGGTCTCCTCGTCGTTCGTGATCATCGACGGCTTCAGCAGCATCAGCGGCACGTTCGCGGGCCTGCCGAACGATGGCGACACGGTGGCGACCGCGAACAACACGTTCGAGATCCAGTACAACGCCAACGACATCACGTTGACGGTCGTTCCCGAGCCGGCGTCGCTCGGCCTGATCGGGGTTGCCGGACTGTTCGGCTGGCTGGTCCGCCGCCGGCGCTGCTGACCGGCGCGGGGCGGGCGGGCCGTTGTCCGCATCGAGATCCTCGCGATACTCCGCCGAGGCTCCGGCCTCGGGCGGTCGCCGCCCTACCGCGCTGTCGAAGCGCATCGGGCCCGGGACTCCGTCCGCCCGTCCGGCGGCCGGGGATCGGGCTCACCCCTCGGGACAGCGGTTCCCGTTGCTGCCGTCGCGATCACGGAACGGGCGATGGACACCGGCCGCTGACGGGACGGGGGCGGGGCGGGGACGGACAGCCCCCGCCATGCGCCTGCGCACGCGACAACGCCACCGGCCGCGCCAACGCCGTCCACCTCCAGCCGGCGCCCGGCCCTGGCGTCGGCTTGCCCGTCACCGCCGGTGCACGCGGACGCGGAAGAAGCGCGACGTCGGGGACGCGGACTGCGGGCGCCAGCTTTCCATCCACAGCCCGCCGGGGAGAAGGGCGCCGGGCGCGCGGTCCGCCGCATCGAGCTCCGTCCAGCCCGCGAGGTCGCCGGACCATTCGGGCACGCAGACGGCGTCGTCCGCCGTGAGCCGGCGATCGAAGAGGATCTCCAGCGCGCCCTCCGTCCGCGCGATCCAGATCTGCCCGTCCGGCATCGCGTGATCGAGCAGGTCGGGGCGGCCGTTCCCGTCGAGGTCCGCGCGCGGGTCGCCGGAGAACCGCTGCGAATCCGTCCCGCCCGGCGTTCCGTTGGTCGCCGCGCTGACGCGCCAGCTCCCCGGGTCGCCGGGGTTGCCGGGTCCTTCGACGCGCGTCAGGCTGTGCCCGCTGCCGTCCGCATCGACGGGCCAGGGCAGGGCGTCGTCGAAGGTGAAGGACTGGATCACCGCGGTGCCTCCGCCCTCGGCCGGGCCGGCGAGCGCCAGCGTCTCGCCCGCGTTGTCGAGGCCGCCGGTGTAGACCCCCGCGACCGGCAGCCCGGTCCCGTACGCGGCCGTGAACGCCGCCAGGTTCCTCACGAGGATCCGCCGCGCGCCGGCGCCGAGGAACTCGCCGGCGGCGAACGCGAAGGCGATGCCGTCGGTGAACGCGACGCCGGAGAGGTCGACGACGTCGCCGCCCGGATTCCAGAGCTCGATGAACTCGGTGTCCTCCGACGTCCCCGCCGGGTTGTACATGATCTCCGAGATCACGACGTTCGCGGCGGTCGGCCGCACGCCGGGCACGAACGCGGCCTCGGTCAGCGCGCTCCACTCGCCCCCGGCGGCGCGGGCGCGGGCGCGGACGGTCATCGGGTGGGTCAAGGCGACCGGCCCCGCGTAGGGCGTGCCGTGCGGAAGGCCGGTGATCGCCTCGCGTGGGTCGCTGCCGTCGGTGGTCACGTGGATCGTGCCGGTCGGCGCGGTGATCGTCAGGGTCGAGCCGTTCGTCACGAGGCCGCCGAACACCGAGAACGACGGCGCCTCGGCGGCCGGGAAGAGGCCCGCGGCGCGCAGTTCGGTCACGATCGCGAAGCTGTTGGTCTCCTCGAACAGGCTCGGCAGGTAGGTGTCGGCCACGGACTGCACGGTCGGAAGCCAGTCGGCCTCGCGGGTGTACTCGCGCTTGAGGGGGACGCCGGGGCGGCTCTCGGTGTTGCCGTAGGGCGTCTCGTCGGCGGTGTCGCCCCAGCGCGCGCTCTCGGCGACGATCGGCTTGTCGAGGATCGCCGCCAGCGCGTTCCACCGCGCGCGGCAGGCCTCGAGCCCCAGCGCGCCGCCGTTGCGCAGGTGCCGGTGGACGCGGTCCGCGAAGAGCATCCTGAACTCGGCGTTCTGCCGCAGCGCCTGGAAGAGCGCGGACGGCGTGCCGGCGTGGTTCGAGGCGGTCCGGTTGATGGCGTGGTTGTCGAGGGCGATCTCCTGGTCCCACACGAGGAACCGCCACTTCGCGCCGGGGGCGACGCGGCTGCGGACCGCGTACCAGTTGTGGTGCGGCCAGTCCTCGCAGTCGGCGAAGAAGTGCAGGATCACGTAGTCGGCGAGGCTGACGATGTCGACCTGGTCCGCGAACGCCGCGTAGGCCTCCGGCGTCGCGAGCCCGGCGGTCGCCATCGCCTGGACCGCGTCCCACGCGGCGCGCGTGCCGGCCTTCAGCTCGTTGAAGTCGGCGATCACGTCGTAGTCGGCGGCGAGGCCGCCGAAGTGGTCCGCGCAGAACCGCTCGTCGATGCGCTCGGTCAGGTTGTAGACGCCCCAGTAGAGGCCGTTGACGAACAGGTGCACGAACGAGCCGGCGCCGGCGGCGTGGCCCATGGCGCGGTGCGACTCCTTCATCCACACGTCGCGGAAGCCGACGGAGTCGTCCGGGCGGTAGCGCGCGGGATCCCACGACACGAGCCCCCAGCCGTCGGTGAAGAAGGGGCGCAGCACGAGCCGGTCGAAGGCCGTCACGCCGCTGCCGGGGAAGAGATCGTACTCGAGCTGCGACGCCCCGTACTCGCCGCGCATCGCGATGCGGAAGCCGTGCTTCTGGAGCCGGTAGGGCCGCCGGCTGGAGTTGCCGTGGATGCGGATCCCCGCGTTGAGGTGGAAGTGGTTCGTCACGCCGCCCGCCCACGGCATGTACTCGACGGCGCAGGGCTTCTCCCATGCGTCGCCGGTGGACCGCGGGTGCGAGTAGATGCCCGCGGAGGCGCCGAGGAACGCGTCGGGGTCGAGCGTGACGGCCATCACCGGCAGGCCCCGCAGCGCATCGGCCACGCCGAAGCCCGGAAGCGTCGCCGACGTGACGTTCGGGTCCATCGCGTAGTCCGAGGGCACGGTGCCGTTGCCGGCGCCGTCGTAGGAATCGACCTCGCTGTCGGTGCCCCACGTCGCGGGCCAGCCCGGCGGCGCGGCGGGCTGCTGCGCGACCGTGTCGGGGAAGAGGTACGTCAGCGTGTCGATGTCCGGCGGGATCCAGCCGGCGCGGAAGGCGCAGGCGCGGAGCACGGTCGTGCCGGAGACGGGCACCGGGCCGGAGTACGGGATGCCGGTGGTGGGCGTCGGCTCGCTGCCGTCGAGCGTGTAGCGGATCTGCGCGCCCGGGGTCGCGCAGGTGATCGTGACGGCGAAGCTGTTGCTCTTCGCGCCGCGGTCGACGTCGAAGTGGGTGTCCGCCACCGTGCCCGCGTAGCCCGGCGCGTTGGCGGCGCCGGGCGTCGGGCTCCGGAAGAAGCGCACCGGCGAGGCCGCCGGGCCGCGGGTCTCGAGGACCGGCAGGAGGAAGAAGTCCGCGTCGGCCGCCGCCGCGTTGAGCCCCTGCACGGCCAGCACGTTCGTGCCCGTCGCGAGCAGTCCGGGGGGCACCTCGAACGAGTCGTAGGCGAGGGCCTCGTCCCCGGTGCGCGCGGCGGTGGCGGCGGAATCCCACGCCGGCGCGGCCGGCGCGTTGGCGCGCGCGACCTCGGCGCCGTTGAGCCAGGCGACGAAGCCGTCGTCGTGGCGGATGCGCAGCGTGCAGCCGGTGACCGGCGCGCCGCCGGCGAGGAGGAACGGGAGGCGCGCGTAGAGCGACGCGTTCCGCCCGAGCATCGCGTCCGCCGTGTCCGTGCGGATGTCGGCGAGCAGCGGCGCGGGGCTGATCCGCAGGGCGTTGAGGAACACCCCGTAGCTCGTGCTGTCGCTCTCGCGGCGCGCCTCGATGCGCAGGATCCCGGCGGCGTCCGCGGCGACCGTGCAGGCGATGCGGTACTGCCCGTTGCTGGCGGGCGGCACCGAGCCGTTGAAGGTGTAGTCGTCGGCGACCAGCTCGCTGTTGACCTGCCAGTCGGAGACGCGCGACCCCGTGCTGCCGGAATCGAAGGACCAGATCTCGACCTGGTAGCCGCGGCCGGGCACGAGGCCCGCGACCTCGACGTCGAGGCCGTTGTTCCCGGTGCTGTCGGTCGCGAAGACGAAGTCGCGCAGCAGCTCCGCCTGCGTGAAGGCGGCGGTATTGGTCGGCGTCGTCCGGAGCCGGTCGTCGAGCGCCACGCCGCCGACGGGGGCGAGGGTGACGCTGCAGCCGCCGAAGACCCGCGTCACCGCCCCCGACTGCGGGGCGGTCGCGCTGCCGGCGCTGTTGAGGAGGAAGGCCGAGAAGCCGGGGGCCGTCACGCCGGTGGTGCGGTCGTTGAAGTCGACGCTCAGCACCGCGCCGGCCGAGCCGCTCGCATCGTGGCCCAGCGCGGTCCGGCCCTCGGCCCACCCCGCGTCAGCGAAGCCCGGCTGGATCCACGAGGCTCCGAGCGCGCCGTTGGTCGGCACGTGCCAGAGCACGGGGGCGCCCCCGGGGACCGGCTCGGCGATGTCGACGGGGCCCGACGGACCGGCGGAGATGTTGACGCGCTGGCGGGGGTAGGCGGGCGCGAACTGCGAGGCGACGGTGACGCCGTCGGGGGCGACGAGCGCGAGGTACTCGCCCATCTCGTCGAGCTTGAAGTTCGCGTGGAGCGGCAGGCCGGCGACGGCGCGGTTCTTGTCCGACGCGAACACGACCAGGTAGCCGCCCGCCGGCAGGTTCGTGGAGGGGAAGGTCCACTTCGCGAGGGCGAGGGCGTTGTCCGTCAGGTGCCACCCCCCGAGGTCGACCGGGGCCGTGCCGGGGTTGTGGATCTCGATCCAGTCCGGGTGCGCCCCGTCCTCGTCCGCGAGCCCGCCGTCGTTGACCGCGAGGAACTCGCTGATCCCGAGACCCTGCCCGCGCGCCCCGCCGGCGGCGAGGAGAAGGGCGGCCCAACCGGCGATGACCCGGGTGAATCGCATCGCCTCCATTCTACCGCCCCGCGCCCGCGGATTCGAGCCGGCCGACAACAGCATTGTGCGGAGGGGGTCCGGCCTGCTAGCGTGGGAGGCGGAGACCCGGGCCGATGAGGATCTTCCATGCAGCGGGCGGGATCGGGCTGGCGCTGGCCGTCGTCGCGGCGGCGGCGGACGAGCCGTTCCAGCCCTACGACAGCGGTCCCGTCGCCGGCGACGGTCCGGCGCGCGAGATCCGCGTCAACGTCTCGGGCGTGCGGGTTCTCCGCCTGGTCGCATCGTGCGAGAAGGGCACGGCCAACTGCAACATCTGGGGCGAGCCCGTGCTGGTCGCCCGCGACGGCACGGCCACCCCGCTCACGAGCCTGCGCCCGGTCTCCGCCCGCGTCGGGTGGGGGCGGCTGATCGTCAACTCCAACTGGATGGGCCGCCCGCTGCGCGTCGGCGACCGCACCTTCACGAACGGGTTCTGGGTTCACGCGGACAGCGAACTGCGGTTCAATCTCGACGGGAAGTACGAGACCTTCCGCGCGTTCGCCGGCGAGGATGCCGACCGCGCCAACGGCGTCGCCCGATTCCAGGTCCTCGCCGCCGATCCGCCGCGTCCCCTGGCGCCCGCGGAGATGCTGGCCGCGGAGCTCGACAGCCAGTTCGCGACGCTGGCCGAGGACCTCCGGCAGCGCGCGCGGTTCGAGAAGCTCGCCGCCGAGACCTTCCATCCCTCCGCGCTGGTCCGGGCGGACGACCGCGACCCGGCCGACATCGTCCTGCGCCGCACCGAGGCCCTGCGCGCCGACCTGCGGCTCGCGCCGTTCGAGGCGCCGCTCGCCCGGCTCCGCGCGCAGGTCGAGGCCACGCCGGTCACCAACGCCGCCGCGCGCCGCGCGCTGTTCGACGAGGTCTGCCGCCTGCGCCGGCGGATCGCGTTCGCGAACCCGCTGCTCGACTTCGACCGGCTCCTCTTCGTCAAGCGCCACCGCGCGATCTTCAACCACATGTGCGACCAGTTCTACGGCATCACCGCGCGGCCGGGCGGGGGGCTGTACATCCTGGAGAAGCCGTTCGGCGACGCGCCGGAGGTCCGCGACGTCCTCGCCCGGTCGGTCGTCCGGAAGGGCCGGCTGGAGGGGCAGCGCCTCGTGGGCGGCAACGGCGCGACGGCGGACCTCCGCTGGGACGGCGTCCAGTACCTCAGCGGCGACGAGACCGAGGGCGGCGCGTTCCTCTCGCCCGCGCTCTCCTACGACGCCCGGCAGATCCTCTTCGCCTACGTCGAATGCACCGGCGACCGCGACCAGAAGATGCACACCGACCCGTCGCGCGGCCACTGGGACCCGGGGCGCTGCTTCCACGTCTTCAAGGTCAACGTCGACGGCTCCGGCCTCGAGCAGCTCACCGACGGCACCTGGAACGAGTTCGACCCCTGCTGGCTGCCGAACGGACTCGTCGCGTTCATCAGCGAGCGTCGCGGCGGCTACCTGCGCTGCGGCCGCGCCTGCCCGCTCTACAACCTCTACGACATGAACCCCGACGGCAGCGGCATCAACCTGCTGAGCTTCCACGACAGCAACGAGTGGAACCCGGCCGTGACGCACGACGGCCGCATCGTCTGGACCCGGTGGGACTACGTCGACCGCCACGGCTGCGTTGCGCACGTGCCGTGGATCACCCGCCTCGACGGCACCGATCCGCGGGCGCTGCACGGCAACTTCGCGGTCCGCGCCCAGCGCGCCGACATGGAGCTCAACGTCCGCCCGATCCCCGGCTCGCCGCGCTACGTCGCCACCGCCGCGCCGCACCACGGGCAGGCCTTCGGCTCGCTCGTCATCCTCGATCCGCGCGTCGAGGACGACGACGCCATGGGGCCCGTCCGCCGGCTCACGCCGGACGTCGGCTTCCCGGAGAGCCAGGGCGGATGCGAGGTCTACGGCACGCCGTGGCCGCTCAGCGAGACGTACCACCTCTGCGTCTACGACGCCGCGATGCTCGGCGGCCGCCGCGGGGAGGGGGACGGGAACTACGGCATCTACCTCGTCGACGCGTTCGGGAACCGGGAACTGATCCATCGCGACCCCGCGATCGGCTGCTCCAGCCCCATTCCGCTGCGGCCGACGACGCGTCCGCCGGTCACGGTCGGCCCGCAGTGGAATCCCGGCGCGCCGCCGGTGAAGCCCGGCGACCCCGGCAGCGGCGCCATGGCCGTGCTCAACGTCTACGACACCCAGCGGCCCTGGCCGCCGGAGATGAAGGCGAAGGAGATCCGCATCTACCAGCTCCTGCCCTGCTCGGTGCCCTCCGGCGGCCTCGCGCCGCACCAGACCGGCAAGCGCATCGCCGAGGCCGGCGATTCCATCGTTCCCGCGCGCTGGGTGCTCGGCACCGTGCCGATCGAGGCCGACGGCAGCGCGCACTTCAAGGTGCCGGCGAACCGCGAGCTGTTCTTCCAGGTCGTCGACGAGCGCGGCCTGGCGATCCAGTCCATGCGCTCCGGCACGGCGATCCGCGACGGCGAGACCCTGCTCTGCCAGGGCTGCCACGAGCCGAAGCCCCGGGCGGCGGAGCGCGGCACGATGCCGATGGCGATGCGGCGCGCGCCGTCGGAGCCGAAGCCCGACGTCGACGGCTCCAACCCGTTCAGCTACCCGCGTCTCGTCCAGCCCGTGCTCGACCGCCACTGCGTCGCCTGCCACGACCGCAATCCCGGCAAGGCGCCGAACCTCAAGCGCGAGCCCGTCCAGGGCAAGTTCTTCGCCTCCTACAACAGCCTCGTGCGCCACGGCTTCACGGGCTACGGCGACCACTACCGCACCGTGCCCGGCAAGTTCGGCGCCCGCGCCTCGAAGCTCTTCGCGATGCTGGAGAAGGGCCACCACGACGTGCAGCTCCCGTCGGAGGACTTCCACCGGCTCACGCTGTGGCTCGACACCGTCTCCATGTTCTACGGCGTCTTCGAGCAGGAGGGCGGCGAAGCCCAGCTCCGCGGCGAACTCGCCGCGCCGACGCTCGAATAGCCGGCGCGGGCGCGCGGGAGTTCCAGGCTCGCGGCAGGTCGTCCTCCCATCCTTGGATCCCGTGGGGCTCGGCACTTCCGGACCTTGGAACCTGCGCGCCTCGGAACCTCCGGACGGAATCCTGCGTCCATAGGGCTACCGGGATCCATCGAACGGAAGGCCCGCACGGGCGTCTTCGTCATCGCAGCACCGGACCGGAGATGCGCCCCGCCTTCCTCCGGCCGGGGCTTTCGGCTTGTTTGCGCGGCTGCCGTCGCGGTATTATCGGTTGACGCCGAATCGAGCGAGTGGGGTTCGGGATGCCGGCCGCGGCGACGGCGATGAGGATGTCGGGAGTCTCGTCGATGCTGCCCAGAAACCGGTTTCAGGCCCTGGCCGAGATCGTGCGGCGCGGGAAGGACGGAGGCTACTATCCCTTCTTCCGCGCGCTGTCCGCGTCCTCGGGGCCGGAGGTCGAGGTGGACGGGCGCCGGCTGGTGATGGCCGGATCGAACGACTACCTCGGGCTGGCGCACGACCCGCGGGTCGTCGAGGCCGCGACCGACGCCGCCCGCCGCTGGGGCGTCGGCCCCGGGGGCTCCCGGTTCCTGTGCGGCAACACGACCCTTCACGAGACCCTGGAGGAGCGGCTGGCCGCCTTCGTCGGGAAGCGGCGCGCGCTCGTCCACACCACCGGCTTCGTGACGAACCTCGGCGCGCTCCACGCGCTGGCCGGTCCCGGCGACCTGCTGCTGTGCGACGAGGAGAGCCACGCGAGCGTCGTGGACGGCTGCCTGTCGGCGCGCGGGCGCCTGTCGACCTTCCGCCACAACGACGCCGCGTCCGCGCGCGCGAAGCTGGAGGCGGCGCGGTCGAAGGATCCCGAGGCGTGCTTCCTGATCACGGAGGGCGTCTTCAGCATGTCCGGCGACGTCGCCGCGCTGCCGGACCTCGTGGCGCTCCGCCGCGAACACCCGGCGGCCGTCCTGTATCTCGACGACGCGCACGGCCTGGGCGTCATGGGCCCCGGCGGCCGCGGCACCGCCGCGCATTTCGGCGCGACGGGCGACGTCGACTTCATCATGGGCACCTTCAGCAAGGCCCTGGCCTCGGTCGGCGGTTTCCTCGCGTCGGACGACGAGGAGGCGATGACCTTCCTCCGCCACCAGTCGCGTCCGCTGATCTTCTCCGCGGCCCTTCCGGCGTGCTGCGTCGCGGCGGCGCTGGCCGGGCTCGACATCCTCGAGCGCGAGCCGGAACGCGTCGAATGCCTGCACCGGAACGCGCGCAGGGCGTGGGACGGCTACCGGCGGATCGGCCTCGACGCGCGCTGGTCGGGCTCGCCCATCCTGTCCATCCGCATCGGGTCGGAGATGGCCGCCTACCGGTTCGCCCTGGAGTTGTTCGAGCGGGGCGTCTTCGCGCTCCCGGCGGTGTTCCCCGCCGTGCCGCGCGGGGAGGCGATCATCCGGACCGCCTACATGAGCACGCACGCGCCGGAGCACATCGATCGCGTGCTGGACGTCCTGGAGTCCGTCGCGGACGCGCACGGGTTGCGCGGGGGCCGCGCCGCCGGCGAGCCCGCCGTGGCGGCGGCCGCGCCGTGAGCCGCCGCCGCCTGCGGAGCCGGGGCCCCGCGCCGAGGGAAGGGGGAGGCGCATGGCGGCCGCGACGCTGACCGTGCGGCCGGTCCGCACCGCGCCCGACCGCGAGGCCTTCCTGCGCGTGCCGTGGCGGATCCAGCGCGACGACCCCTGCTGGGTTCCGCCGCTCCTCGCACGGCAGGCCGCCTTCCTCGATCCGGCGACCGGCCCGTTCTTCGAGAGCGGCGAGGCCGAGCTCCTCCTCGCGTATCGGGGCGGGGAGGCGGTCGGCCGGATCTCGGCGCACGTCCACCGGCGGCACGACGAACTCCACGGCGGCGGCACCGGCTTCTTCGGCTTCTTCGAATGCGAGCGGGATCCCGCCGCCGCGGCGGCCCTGGTCCGCGCGGCGACGGACTGGCTCCGCGCGCGCGGCCGCGTGCGCGTGGTCGGGCCGATGAGCTTCGCCATCTACGACGACATCGGCCTCCTCGTCGACGGTTTCGATTCGCTGCCCGCGTTCCTGCTGACGCACAACCCGCCGTGGTACGCCGGCCTGCTCGAGGCGGAGGGGTTCCGCAAGGCGGTGGACTGGCACGCCTTGCGCGTGACGAACCGCGACGTGGACGCCGGGGCCATGGGCGCCGAGTCGGCGGCGATCATGGCCCGCGCCGGCCTGACGCTTCGCATGCCGAGTCCGGCGGAGGTGGCGCGCCGGTCGGACGAGATCCTCGGGCTCTTCAACGATGCGTGGGCCGGGAACTGGGGCCACATCCCCTTCACGCCGGGCGAGTTCGCCGCCGTGCTGCGCGACCTCGGTCCGCTGCTGCGCGCCGACCTGATCCGCATCGTGACCGACGGCGACCGGATCGTCGCCTTCACGATCACGATCCCGGATCTGAACCCTCTCGTGCGCCGGTTCGACGGCCGGCTCCCGTGGTGGAACGCGCTGCGCTTCTACGCCGCGGCGCGGCTGGCCCCGCTGGAGCGCGTGAAGACCGTGCTGCTGGGCGTCGCGCGCGAGGTGCGCAACCGCCGCCTGCACGACGCGATGATCCTCGACACCTACGCCCACCTGGTGCGGACGCAGCCGCGGCTGGTCCAGTGCGACTGCTCGCTCATCTGCGAACAGCTCGCCCCGTTCATCCGGTCGCTGAAGCGGTACGGCGCGCGCGTCTACAAGACCTACCGGATCTTCGAGAAGGAGATCGGCCCCGTCACGGCTTGCGGCGGATCGACACGCGGAACGTGAGCCCGTGCCGCGTGGTCAGCACGCCGGCGATGCGGCCGTCGGCCTCGAGGCGTCCTTCGAAGCGGTGGCCGGAGTGGTGGCGGCCCGTGACGCGGTCGCCCTCGACGCGCCCGTCGAGGTGATAGGTCCACCGGCCGCCGAGCGGGGTATCGACGCGCGCGAGGCCGAAGACCTCGGCGCCCTGCTGCACGATGTCGACCGAGAAGCGGGCGATGAGGTAGCGTCCGCCCCAGGTCCCCGCCAGCTGCGGGGGCGGTGCGTCCGCGGCCGCCGCCGCGACCGCCAGTCCCACCGCCAGGATGGCCAGGATGAATCTCATCGGGCTCGTTCCGCCGGCCCGCGGCCGGCCCCGCGACGATTCCAGAGCGGGGCGGCGAAGTCAAACCGGGGGGCGCAGGGCGGGTGTGCCGGGCGTCCCCGTCCGTTTTCCGACTTCGTCGGCTGCCCGAACTGCGCTAGGGTGGGCGGGCATGCAGTTCGGCAACATGGTGAAGATGGGCGCGGCCGCGGTCCTCCACGGGCTGGGCGGGGCGCGCCGTCCCGTCAACGTGATGCTCGCGGTCACCAACCACTGCAACGGCGCGTGCCGCTACTGCCGCATCCCGGAGCGCGCCGGCCGCGAGATGACGACGGAGGAGATCCTCCGGCTGGTCGACCAGATGGCGGACGCCGGCACGGTGCGGCTCGGGCTGTGGGGCGGCGAGCCGCTGCTCCGGCGGGACATCGGGGCCATCGTCGACCGCGCCCGCGCCCGGGGCCTGTACGTGACGATGGACAGCAACGGGCTGCTGTGGCGCGAGCGGTGCGGCGACCTGGGCGGCCTCCACCACGTCACGTTCGCCTACGACGGGGACGCGCCCGCCCACGAGGCGAACCGCGGGCCCGGCACGCACGCCCGCGTGAGCGAGGCGATCGACTTGGCGGTGGGGACGCCGGGGCTGAAAGTCTGGACGCTGACCGTGCTGACCCGGAACAACCTCGGCGACGTCGACCACGTGATCGACCGCGCCGCGCGCCTCGGGATCCACTGCGCCTTCCAGGTCCTCCACCACAACGGCGAACTCGGCTGCAACCACGATGCGCTGCTGCCGTCCGACGGGGAGTACCGCGCGGTGTTCCGGCACCTGCTCGACCGCAAGCTGCGCGGCGCGCCGATCGCCTCGTCGGTGCGCTACCTCCGCTACATCGCCGCCTGGCCCGACTTCCGGCAGGCGACGCTGCCCGGGCGGCACCTCGGCGCGCCGTGCCGCGCCGGCGCGCTCTACTGCAACGTCGACGCCAACGGCGACGTCTACGCCTGCAGCCTCCGGGTGGGGGAGGCGGCGGCGAAGAACGCGGTGGATGCGGGATTCCGCGCCGCCTTCGACGCGATTCCGCCGTCGCCCTGCGGCTCGTGCTCCGCGACGTGCTTCACGGAGTACAACTACCTCTACTCCCTGGACCCGCGCTGCATCCTGCAGTGGATGCGCACCACGCGCCGGTGAGCGGCGTCAGGGCGCCGCCGGCGGCCTCACGCGCCAGGCGACGGTGCGGTCGTCGGCGCCGATCCGCGTGAACTCCGAGTCCAGCCGCGCGACGAGCGGCGCATCGCGGGCGGCCTCGTCCGGGGACGTGTGCAGGACGACGAGCCCGATGCCCTGTTCGCGGACCTGCCGCAGGGCGCCGGTCCACGCGTCGGCGTCGGCCGCCGGGCCGGCGGGGTCGTTGAAGAGCCGCACGAGCACGCCGCGCAGCCCGGGCGGATCGTCGGGGCACTGGTCGAACCACACCAGCCGCTGGCCGTGCTCGGACTGGAAGTAGGTGTAGGCCCCCCAGCGCCTGCGCGACTCGGGCCCGGCGGCGGGAGGCAGGTCGAGCACGGGAAGATCCTCCTCCTCGAAGGCGGGCAGCGCGCGGACCGTCGCGGGGAGGTCGATCGCGGCGTCGAGATGGTTCCGCGGGCGGGTGCGGATGCCCGGCGGCGAGACGACGAGCCCCTCCGCCGCGACGAGCGCGACGATCGCGGCCGCCGCCGCGAGGACGGCGCGCGGGGGGCGGGAGGCGACGGCGCGCGCGACGAGGAGGCCGCCGCACGCCGCCATGAAGGGCAGCAGCCGGTTCAGCTTGACGACGTTCTCGAAGCCCGGGACCAGGTGGTCGAGCAGCGCCGCGGGCAGCGGGATGCGGAAGCCCGGCGGGCCGAAGGAGCGTCCGAGGGCCAGTACGGCGAGGACCGCGGTCCCGGCAAGCAGGATGGCGGAGTCGCGCGAGCAGACCGCGCGGCCGGGCGTTCGGGACGACCGGCGCCGGCGCAGCAGGGTTGCGACGGCCCAGGCCACCGCGGCGAGAAAGACGGTGCCGAGGTAGGGCTTCTCCTGCCAGAGCCCCTCGCTCGGGTTGAAGAGGTCGAGGACCGACTCCGCCGGGATCCCCGCCGCGATCCCGACGTCCGCCGTGCCCGGGTTGAGGTTCAGGAGGTTCGCGGCCCCGGCCGAGCCGGGCGCGTAGAAGCGGACGAGCACCGGCAGGAGCCCGAGCAGCACGAGGCCCGCCGCCAGCGCGCGCCGCACGCCGGGCGCCCGCCACGGGAGGTCCAGCCGCTCCACCGCGTGGGCGAGGATGAAGGGCCACGCGGCCGCGAGGAAGAGCGCGAGGTAGGGCGAGGAGAAGACGGCGAGGCAGGGGAGGGCGACGGCGGCGACGAAGGCCGTCGCGCGCCGGCGCCCCTCGACGAGGTCGACGATCGCGCCGTAGGCGAAGCCGGCGGTCCAGAGCATCACGTTCTCGATCTGGCCCCGCAGGACGAAGGACTGCACGCAGGGGTGAAACACGACCAGCGCCGCGTAGGCCGCCGCCGCGGCCGGGGGGTAGCGCAGCTTGCGGGCCAGCCGGTGGAAGGCCCACGCGGACAGGAACAGGTTGAGCATGAAGACGAGGTTGAAGGCCGCCCGCGCGGGGAGGACGCGGCACAGCGCGTGGCCCGCGACGAGCGAAGGCACCGCGAGCGGCAGGGCCTCGCCGCCCTCCGGATAGGCCCACAGCGTGAGGAACGCGGGGGGCTTGCCCGGCGCGGGGTCGAGGTACATCCCGAGGCGCCGCATCTCGACGGCCTTCGAGCTGGCGGTCCGGTGCGACAGCGACAGCGTGAACGGCCGCAGGGAGCAGGGCGCATAGGCCAGCAGGGTCAGCGCGACGAAGGCGGCGGCCGCCGCGAGGGAGGCTCCGTGGCGCCGCAGGTTCATGGAGGGGTTGCGATCCCGGCCGCCGGGGCCGGCGGCCGCAGGCCGGCCGCGAGGTCCCCGTCCGCCGCCTGCAGGGCCTCGAGCAGCGTGGCGTGGGCGGAGTGGCACGCCCGGTTCGCCGCGCGGATGCGGGCGGCGTGCTCCTCGTTCCGGAACCGGGCCTCCGCGTGGTCGGCCGGCGCGATCGCCCCGTGGGCGAGGCGCACCCCGGCCTCGCGGAACGCGTCCGCCGGCCCCGTGTCGGCGCGGAGGCGCTGCAGGTCGTGCGCCGCCTGGCGGAGGTGGATGAAGGCGTCGGTGACGGACTGCGACACCTCGGCCTCGGCCTGGAGGAGGCTCGCGGCGAGGCCGTCCAGCCGGGCCAGCGCCTGGTCCTTCCGGGCCTGCACCTCGCCGGCGTCCCACAGCGGGATCTCCAGCCCCAGCATGGCGAAGTTGCCGCGCGTCTCGTCGAGCTGGCTCTCGCCGCTGTCGTAGCCGAAGGACAGCCGCGGCCGCGGGATCCGCTCGAGGCCGGCGAGCCGCGCGACGAGGGTCAACACCTCGCGCTCGGCCTGCAGCGCGGCGAGGTCGCCCCGGTGCGCGCGCGCCCAGCGCAGGCAGTCTTCGAGCTCGACGGGCGGGAAGGCGTAGTCGGGCGGCTCCGCCAGCACGAGGGCGGCGGACGGGAGACCGCAGAGCGCGGCGACCCGCTCCCGCGCCGTCCGATCGGCCGCCGCGGCATCGCGGGATTCGACCGCGCGCTGCGCGGCGTCGATCGCGGCGGCGGCGGCGGCGCGCCGCATCCGGGGATCGTCCGTCGCGGCGCCGTCCAGCGCCTTGTGGCGGTCGGCGGAGGCCCCGGCGCGCGCCTGGGCCAGCCCGGCGGCGTCGCCGGCCTCGAGGCAGCGGATGCAGGCGAGGCGGACCTGCACCTCGTAGCGCAGGCGCTCGCGCGCCGTCCGGGTCTCGGCGATCGCGGTCCGCTGCCGGGCGATGCGCCGCCGCACCATGTTCTGGGGGATCTCGAGGACGTGCTCGCCGAGGCTCACCGAGACCCCGTAGTCCTGCTCGCCCTCGGAGTACTGCCGCCCGTCGACGGTCACGCTGAGCTGGGGCCGCGACTGCGCGTCGGTCTCCCGGCGCGCCGCGTCGGCCAGCGCCGCCTGGCTGTTGAGCACGCCGCCGGCATCGGCGGTGCGGAGCGCGAGGCGGACGCAATCGGCCAGCGTCAGCGGCGCCGGGGGCGCAGCCGGGGCGTCGGCGCCGTCCGCCGACCGCGCCGGGCCGGCGGCGCAGGCGGCGAGGAGGACGAGGCAGGCCCGCGCGCCGGTGCGGGCGCGGGGGCGGCGGCCGGCCGGTCGGGGATCATTCATGACGCAGGGCCTCCGTGGGCTCGAGCCGGGCGGCGACGAGGGCGGGGAAGAGGCCCGACACCAGGCCGACGGCGACCGACGTTCCGAGCGAGAGTCCGAAGAAGACGGGCAGGAAGACCGGCGACCAGCCCGAGGTCTCCGCGACGGTGCTCGCGACGAACCCGGCGGCCTCGGAGGCCAGCAGGACCCCGAGCAGGATGCCCAGCGTGCCCCCGATGGCGCAGGTCAGCACGGACTCGGACAGGAAATGGGCCATCACGTCGGCGTCCGTCGCGCCCACGGCCTTCCAGATGCCGATCTCGCGCGTCCGCTCGCGCACGGCGACGAGCATGATGTTCATGATGCCGACGCCGCTCACCAGCAGCGAGAACGCGGCGACGGAGATCGTCAGGATCCGGAACGTCCGCAGCATCGTCGCGTGCTGCTCGATCAGCTCCTGCTGGCAGAAGACGCGGATCTCCTCCGGGTCGCGGTCGCGGAGGCGCGCCATCACCTCGTGGTGGAGCCGGTCGCGCAGGGCCAGCGCCCCGTCGTTGTCGCGCGCCTGCACGAGCAGCGCGCTGACCATCTCGATGCCGCGGCGTTCGTGCATGGACGTGATCGGAACCTGGATGAGGCGGTCGTAGTCGAACCGCATCATCGTCCCCTTCGGCTGCAGCACGCCGACGACCCGCCACTGGCTGCCCAGCATCGAGAGGCGGCGGCCGACGGCCGGGGCGCCCTTGAAGATCTCCTCGGCGATCCGCGAGCCGAGCACGCAGACCTGCTCGGAGCGCTCGGTGTCGGACGGGATCAGGTAGCGCCCCTCCCGGACCGCGAGATTGCGGATGACCGCGCCCAGGGCGGTGCCGCCCTCGACGAGGGCGACGCGCGGGCGCGTGCCGGTGAGGCCGACCTCGGCGTAGTCCATCGCCACCGGCTCGATAAGGGCTGCCTCGGGCAGCCGCGCGCGGAGGGCCTCGACGTCGCGCATCCGGAGGACCTCCGGCATCGGGATCCCGTCGCCGGACGGGTCCTGCCCGGCCGCGGCGCCGGGCGACGCCCGCGACTTCAGGATGATCTTCTTCTCGATCTCGTCGGGCTGCGCGTCCTCGATCGCCGCCGCCTGCCGCTGCTCGGTCTCGTACACGTCCTGGAAGAGGCGGACGGGCTCCGGGCGGTAGCGGTCCTCGAGGAGGACCATGTTGATCCCCATCTTCTCGAGGTGCAGGCGGAGCTGCTCGCGGCCGCCCTCGACGACGGCCAGACTCGAGATCACCGCGGCGGTGCCGATCACGACGCCGAGGATCGAGAGGATCCGCCGCACCCGGTTCGTGCGGAGCTCGCGCAGCAGCGTGCCGCCCATGTAGAGCCAGTCCATCGCGTCAGGTCCCGGCGCCGTCGGAGACGATCGCCCCGTCGGACATCTCCACCACGCGCCCGGCGCGGGCCGCCACGCGCGGATCGTGCGTCGCGGTGATCACCGAGGTGCCGAAGCGGCCGGCGAGGTCGACGATCATGTCGAGGACGTCCCGCCCGGTGCGGCTGTCGAGGTTGCCGGTGGGTTCGTCGGCCAGCAGCAGCTTCGGCCGGTTCACCAGCGCGCGGGCCACGGCCACGCGCTGCTGCTCGCCGCCGGACATCTGCGCCGGGCGGTGGTTCGCGCGGTGGGCGAGCCCGACCGCCTCGAGGGCCTCGAGGGCGCGCTGCCGGCGCGTCGCGCGCGTCTCGGCCCGGAACGTCAGCGGGAACATCACGTTGCGCCACGCCGGTTCGCGGGGCAGAAGGTTGTAGGCCTGGAAGATGAAGCCGATGGTCGAGGCCCGGCAGCGGGCCATCTCGTTGCGCGAGAACCCGGCGGCCTCGCGGTCCTCGAGCCGGTAGCTCCCGGCGCTCGGCAGCGTCAGCAGGCCGAGGATGGAGAGGAGCGTCGTCTTGCCGCAGCCGGAGGGGCCGACGAGCGCGACGAACTCGCCCTCGCGGACGCGGAGGTCGATGTCGCGCAGGGCGGGGACCTCCACCGTCTCGGAGAGGCGGTAGGTCTTGCCGATGCCGCTCAGCTCGACGCGCATGCCCTACTCCGCGGCGATCTCGTCGCCCTCGGCGAGGCCGGAGACGATCTCCACGTGGGTCTCGTCGGAGATCCCCGTCGTCACCTCGACGCGCTCGCGCGCCCCGCCGCGCACGCGCCACACCGCGTCGCGTCCGTTCGCCCGGTGGAGGCAGCGCAGCGGGATCGCGGGGACGCCCGCCTTGCGCGCGACGACGATCTCGACCTCCGCCGTGAGCCCGTGCTTGAGCAGGCCGTCCGCGTTGTCCACCCGCATCTCGACGACCACGGTGGAGTTCTGGCCGTGCGAGAAGCCGAGCTGGCCGACCGACGCCACGCGGCCCCGGAAGTCGCGCCCCGGCACGTGCTCGGCGCGTACGACCGCCTCCTGGCCCGTCCGGATGAGCGCCGCGTCGCCCTCGAAGAACCGGGCGACCGCCCGCATCTCGCGGACGTCCGCGAGGATCAGCAGCGGCCCGCGGCTCGGCTGGAAGCGGAACCCGAGCGTTCCCGGGTCGGGGCTGAACTCCCGGACCGCGTCGTTGATCCGGAGGATCCGTCCCGCGAACGGCGCCCGGCCCAGGCTCTCGTCGAGCCGCCGCCGCGCCCGCATCAGGTCGGAGACGGCCTGCAGGCGCTGCGCCTCCAGTTCCTCGACCTCGGCCGGCCGCTCCGCCGCGCCGGCGCCGGCCGGCCCCGCGATCCGCAGCGCCAGCTCCGCCCGCGCGGCCGCCCGCTCGGCCTTCTCCCGGTCGGCCTGGCTCGCCAGGCCGCGCCCGGCAAGGTCCTTCGCCGTCGCCGCGGCCTGGGAGGCCTCGGCGAGCGCCGCCTCGGCCGCCCGCCGCGCGTCCTCGGCCCGCAGCTCCGCGAGCGCCACCTGGCGGGCGAGGACGTTGGTGCGGGCCTCGAGGGTGCGGAGGTCGGCGAGCGCGGGCTCCGTGTCGAACGTGAAAAGGAGATGCCCCGCGGGGACCTCGTCGCCGTCGCGGACATGGACGGCCTTCAGCTCGGCGTCGCCGACCTCGGGGAAGAAGCTGACGATCCGCGACGCCTGCAGGCGGCCGTCCTCGCGCCGCGTCTCCTGCAGGTCCCGCCGCTCGACCCGGAAGGTCTCGGACGCGGGCTTCTCCGGCGCCGCGGGACGCGCTCCGCAGCCGGCCAGGGCGGAGGCGAGACACGCCGCCAGCGCCATCCGCCAACCCCGATTCCGGACGAACGATGTCACGGCCACCTCCTGCCGCCCCGGCCCGGGCGGGGCCGGGGGTCGGTTCCCCCCTACCAATTCGGGGGCACAGGGACAAGCCGATTGTCCTACTGGCTGATCAGCCGGCGGAAGGACCCGTACTGGCGGAGCTTGAAGAGGGTCAGCTCGCCGTGCACGAGCATGTCGAGCGCGATCCACGCGTCCTTCACGAGATCGGCGGCCTGCGCGGCGAACTTCAGGGGCCCGGGATGCCCGCGGAGCCACGCGCTGTCCATCAGCCGGCGGATCAGCGCGCGCGGGACGAACGACTTGGAGCTGAGGATCGCGAGGCAGATCCAGAACGTGTCCTCGCGCGGCCGCGGGTAGTCGAGGCTGAGCCGGAACTGGCGGAACGACTTGGTCGCGCGCCCCTCGACGTCGTCCGGCCCGATCAGCCCGCGCTCGAGCAGGTCCTTCGCCAGCGCCGTGCGCGGGAAGACGGTCAGCGAGTAGATGTAGATCTTGAACGGCCGCGGCAGGGCCAGCAGCAGCTCGATCATGCGGCGCTTGTCCTCGCGCCCGGCGAGGGGGTTGTCGAAGATCAGGTCGAACACCACCGGGACGCGCGCGCGGCGGCAGGTCGCGGCGAAGTCCAGCACCGAGGAGGTCGTCGAGCGCCGGCCGTAGACCGAGCGGACCTCCTCGTCGGAGCCGGACTGGATCCCGGTCTGCACCTTGCACAGCCCCGCCGCGCGGAGGCGGACGAGGTCCTCCTCGCCGAGTTCCCCGGGATAGGTCAGCACCTCGAACGGCAGGCCGATGCGCCGCCGGTACTCGTCGCAGAAGGACGCGATCCACGCCTCGGGGAAGGCGAAGACGTCGCCGTCGAACTTGATCCGGCGGGTGCGCGGCAGCACGCGCCGCGCGTGCTCCAGCTCCGCGATCACGCTCTCCACGCCGCGGGTGCGGTAGAACGCGCCCCGGCCGCGGAAGAGGTCGCGCAGCACGCTGTTGTGGCAGTAGGCGCAGGTGTAGGGGCAGCCGCGCGTCGGGTAGATGCGGTACTCGGCGGTGCCCTCGATCGGGTCGGTCTCGCGCAGCCGCCCGTCCTCGATGAAGAACGTGTCCGGCGCCCGGTAGTCGGGGAAGGGCAGGGCGTCGAGGTCCTCGAGCAGCGGGCGCGGCCCGTTGCGGACGACCTCCGCCCCGCGGCGCACCCAGAGGTTCGGGATCGCGTCGGGGACCGCGCCCTCCGCCAGCGCGCGGCACAGGTCGAGGGTCGGGTACTCGCCCTCGCCGACGCAGACGTAGTCCGCGATGCCGATGCACTCGTCCGGGCAGACGGTCGGAAAGACGCCGCCCCAGAGGACCGGCGCCGCGACCGCCCCGCGCAGCCGCTCCGTGATGCGCGTGACGATCTTCAGGTAGGGCGCGCCGAAGCCGAAGCCGATCAGCAGCGGGTCCAGCCGCCGCGCGAGGTCCGCGAGCAGGTCCTCCTCGGCCGCCGTCGGCGGCGTGAGGCCGTTGTTGACCCAGCGCTTGAGCAGCACGAGGCACGGGCGGAAGCCGGCCGCGCGCAGCACCGCGGTGATGTAGCGCGTTCCCCGGTTCTCGATCCCGTAGGGCGAGACGATCATCACCGTCCGCCGGCCTGCCGCTCCGCCGTTCATCCGCGCCCCCCCAGCAGCGCGAGCGCCGCCGATGCCTTGTGGCGCAGCTCGCCCGGGCTCCCGAGGCCGCGGAGCTGGCGCCAGACCACGGACGGCCGCAGGTAGAAGCGGCGGTAGGCGAGCCGCAGCAGCGAGGTCAGCTCCGTCGCGCTCATCGACTCCTCCCAGAAGCGCAGCCGGAAGTCCGGCCGCGGGTCGCGCACGAACGGCTCCCACTCGCCCCCGGGCGCGAGGCCCTTCGCCACCGCCATCGCGTGCAGCTCGGTGTGCGGGTAGATCGCGAGAACGTTGAACATCGCGTAGTCCGGGCCGATCCGCCGCGCGAAGTCGATCGTGCGCAGCACGTCCGCGCGCGACCGCTCGTGCGGGCAGCCGATGAGGAAGTAGGTCGCCGTCGCGATGCCGGCCTCGCGCGTCCACGCGATCGCGCGCTCGGCCTGCCCGACCGTGATGCCCTTGCGCAGCGCGCGGAGGCCCTCGTCGGTCCCGGTCTCGATGCCGTAGTGGATCCGGATGCAGCCCGCGCGGCGCGCGAGCCTCAGGCTCTCCGCGTCCACGCGGTCGACGCGCGCGCGGAGGCTCCACCGGACGGCCAGTCCGCGCCGCAGGATCTCCCCGCTGACCTCGCCGAGCCGCTCCGCGCGCAGGTTGAAGGTGTCGTCCACGAAGTGCAGCTCCTCCGCGCCGCGGCCGAGGCAGGACTCCATCTCGTCGACCAGGTTCGCGGTGGACCGCATGCGGCAGCCGCCGTGCGGCGTGCTGCAGAAGATGCACTTGAACGGGCAGCCGCGCGTCGCGAGCAGCGTCGTGAAGGTCGCCCGCCGGCCCAGCACGTGGCGGTAGTCGCGGGGATCGAGCAGGCCGCGCGCGGGGAAGGGGAGCGCGTCGAGGTCCTCCGGCGGCGCCGGCGGCGGGGCGACGACGACCCGCCCGCCGTCGCGGCGGATGAGGCCGGGGATCGCGTCCACCGGCCCGCCGTCGGCGAGCGCGTCGATGTAGGCGTGGAAGGAGGCCTCGGCCTCGCCGCGGAAGGCCGCGTCGATCGACGGCCACGCCAGCGCCAGCTCCGGGAACGCGTCGACGTGCGGTCCGCCGAGGCAGACGACCGTCCCCGGCGAGGCCCGCTTGATGCACTCCGCCGCGCGCTTCGCCTCCACCAGGTTGTGGGTCGTCGTCGTGATGCCCGCCACCCCGGGACGCTCCGCCGCGACGCGCTGCCCGAGGGCCTCGTAGGAGACGTCCCGCGCCGGCATGTCGACCAGCGCCACCCCGTGCCGCGGGTCGCGCTGCAGGTGCGCCGCCAGGTAGAGCAGGCCGAGCGGCGGGAAGTGGCCGACCTCCTTCGACACGTAGCCGGGCAGCTCGGTCGAGATCATGCCCTCGGTCCGCGGGTTGACGAGGAGCACCTTCACGGGGCCGCCTCCGCGACGGGCGCCGCGGGCGCGCGGCGGGCGAGCCGGAAGGCCTCGACGCTGCTGCGCAGGTCGTGCACCGCGTGCGTGACCTCCGCCCAGCACGGGCGCATGCAGCCGGGACACGCCCCGCGCAGGCGCCGGGCCTCGCGGCGGGCCGCCGCGTCGAGGATCCGTCCCGCGAGATCCGGCGCGTCGTGCGCGGCCAGCGGCGGGAAGCGGTGGCAGATGGACACGCCGCCCTGCGGGCCGATGGAGAGGTAGAGCGTCCCCGCGTCGCAGGCCCAGCGCGTCCGGCCCGTCCGGAGGAACTCCCGCGAGTCGCGCAGGAACCGGCTGGAGTTCGCGATCGGCGCGCCGCGCCGCTTGGCGTCGAGCAGCGCCGCGTAGGCCGCGTCGAGCCGCGCGTGGTCGGCCGGCCGCACCGCGAGGTCCGGCGCGACGGCCGCGAACCCGTCGGAATCCGCTTCCGACGGCGAGAGCGAGACGGGCACGAACGAGCAGAAGAAGCCCTCGCGCGCCGCGAAGGCGACGAGGTCCGGCAGCTCGCCGAGGTTCATGCGCGACACGCAGACGTTCATCACGGGGACCGAGGGGGGCGTCCGCAGCCGCGCCCGGAACCGGCGCATCGAGGCGACGATGTCGTGCCAGACGTCCTGCCCGCCGTAGATGTCCCTCTCCTTCGCGGGATCGAGCGTGTCGAGCGAGATCGACACGTGCCGCATCCCCGCGGCGACGACCTCGTCCACGCGCGCGTCGTCCAGCCCCACGCCGTTGGTGAGCACCCGCACCTCCGCGCCGGCGCCGGCGAAGGCCGCGACGATGCCGGGGAGGTCCTTGCGGACGAACGGCTCGCCGCCGCCGAGCGCGACCATGCGCACGCCGGCGCGCGCGAGCTCGCCGGCCAGCCGGCCCACCTGCGGAAGCGTCAGCTCCGTCGCGCGGTCGCCGTCCCGCCAGACCACGCACATGCGGCACCGCATCGTGCAGCGGTGCGTGACGCCGTAGTGGGCGTAGATCGGCCGGGCGCGCCCCAGCCGGGCCGCCAGCGCCCCCGCCGCCTGCCGCCACCGGCTCACGGCGCGCCTCCCGCGGCCGGGGCCGTGCCGAGCTGGAGGAGGTCGTGCTCCTTGCCGGCGAAGGCGAACGACCGCACCCGCGCGAAGCCGAGCGACTCGAGCACGCGGCGGACCGCGTCGTTGCCGCGCTCGATCGTGACGTGGACGCGGGCCGTCCCGCGCCGCCCGTACTCCTCCAGCACCGCGCGGATCAGGTCGTGCGCGACGCCCCGCCGCCGGACCCCCGGCGCGACGGTGATGAAGATCATCTCCGCGACGATCGGCGCGTCGCCCGCGCGGCCGGGATAGCCCCGCAGGCGCGCCAGGAGCCGCAGGCCGCCCGGGCGGAGCAGCGCGCGGGCCGCGTGCAGCGCGAGCCGCGCGCCATGCCGCCCCACGAGGCCGCGGACGAAGGCGGGGCGGTCCGACACCGCCGCGATGACCGCCGCGGGCCGCCCGTCCTCCTCCCAGACGCGCGCGACCGCGTGCGGCGAGGCCGCGAACCGCTCGTAGAAGCACTCGAGGAAACCCGTGCCGATCTCCGCGAACGCCGAGCCCGGCATCAGCTCCGCGTGCTGGCGGGCGGCCCACGCGACCTCGTCGCGGCGGAACGGCCGGATCATGACGGGGCCGACCTCTCCGGCGGACGGCGGCGCCGGATGAACATGCCGACGAGCAGCGACAGCGCGCGCGCGTACCGGCGGATGTCGCTCGGCCCGCGCAGCATCTTCAGGTGCCGCCACACGATCACCGGCCGCAGGTAGAACGCGCGGTAGAACCGCCGGTGCAGTTCCTGGAGCTCCTCGCGCGTCATCCCGTTCGGCACGAAGACCGGCTCCCAGAACGAGAACGCGGCCAGGTCGTGCGAGATCAGCCGGCCGTATTTCTCGTAGACGTTCCACTGCGGCGCGCCGGGCAGCGGCGTGTTGATCTGCACGGTGATGTCGGTCAGCGGCAGTTCCCGCGAGAGCGCGATCGACTTCTCGATCTTCTCCCGCGTCTCCCCGATGTGCCCGACCATGAAGAAGCCCTTCGGATGCAGGCCGAGCTCGTCCGCGGCGCGGACCACCGAGCGGACCTGGTCGAGGCTGACGTCCTTGCGGATCAGCGTGAGCACCTCGGGGTCGCCGGCCTCGACGCCGATGCGGACGCGCCAGCATCCGGCGGCCTTCATGCGGGCGAGGATCTCGCGGTCCGCCACGTTGGCGCGGATCGTGCAGGTCCAGTGGACCTTCAGGCGGCGGCGGAGGATCTCGTCGACGATGTCGTTGACCCGGCGGCGGCTGACCATGAAGAGCGAGTCGACGAAGGCGATGTCGCGGATGCCGTGGCGCGTGACCAGCTCCTCCATCTCGTCGACGATCCGCACCGCGCTGAACGTCCGGTACTTGTTGCCGAAGATGCCGTGGTCGCAGAACGTGCACAGGTAGGGACAGCCGCGGCTGCTGATCATCGCGGTCTTCGGCAGGTAGGGGCCGTCGTTCGGCTGCGGCACGTACTTGTGCAGCGGCAGCAGGTGCCGCGCGGGCATCGGCAGGTCGTTGAGGTCCTCCAGCAGCGGGCGCGGCTCGCTGAAGACCACGCGGCCGTCGCGCCGGAACGCCAGGCCGCGCACCGTGCCGGGGTCGGCGCCGGCGGCGAGGGCGCGGACCAGCTCCAGCATCGCGAACTCGCCCTCGCCGATGCAGACGACGTCGAAGCAGCCGTGCTCCATCACCCGCTCGGGGTTCGTGCTCGCGTGCGGGCCGCCGACGACGAGGAACGCGTCGGGATCCGCCGCCTTGAGCCGCCGGGCCAGGTCGAGCGCGTTGCCGAAGAAGTTCGTCGTCGAGGTCAGGCCGACGACGTCCGCGCCCGTCGCGCGGATCCGTTCGACCGTCTCCTCCATCGTCCAGTTCTCCACCGCCGCGTCGAAGACCCGCACCGGCACCTTCTCCCGCTCCAGCAGCGCCGCGATGTAGGCGATCCCGAGCGGCGGCGAGTTGAAGTAGAGGTTGCGGATGACCGGCCCGAGCGGACCCTCGCGCTGCTCGCGCGTGATCGGCGGGTTGACGAGGACGACCGAGGCGCCGCGGGCCTTCATCGGAGTTCCTCCCTCAGCCACAGGCGGAAGGCGTAGGCCGCCCGGCGGAGCCCGCCGCGGCGCAGGAAGAAGGCGGTGTTCCGCGCGAGGATCCCGGGCCGCAGGTAGAACCGCAGGTAGGCGCGCCGCTTGGCCCGCCGGAGGTGGTCGGCGGTGCACTCGGCGGAGGCGAAGAACAGCTCGTCTGCCGGGCGGCGCCCGTGCACGTGGTCGGTCCAGTAGTCGGGCCGCAGCGCGCCGTCGCGGACGGCCCGGTCGCCCAGCGGCGTGCGGGGGTGGGGGAGCGTGATCGTGTAGCTCGCCCAGTCGAGCCCCAGCGCCCGCGAGAAGCGCAGGGTGGCCTCGATCTCGGCGCGCGTCTCGCCGGGATAGCCGATCATGAAGTAGCCGTGGGTGCGGAAGCCGAGGTCGCGGGCGAGGCGGACCGCGTCGCGCACCTGCGCGGTCGTGATCCGCTTGTTCATGAGCTTCAGCACGCGGTCGGTGCCCGACTCGATGCCCAGGTGCAGCGTGTGGCAGCCGGCGTCGCGCATCGCGGCGAGCAGCTCGCGGTCGACGAGGTCGATGCGCGTCCGCGCGTTCCACCGCACCCGGATCCCGCGCTCGCGGATGAGCCCGCAGATGCGCAGCGCGGCCTTCCGGCGGGCGCCGAAGGTCTCGTCGAAGAGCACGATCTCCCGCGCGCCGAAGCGGTCGACCGCCCGGGCGATCTCGTCGACCACCGCCTCGGGCGAGCGGGGGCGCAGCGTGTCGCCGTCGTAGATCTGCGAGCAGAAGTCGCAGCGGTAGGGACAGCCGCGCGAGGCGATCATCGTCACGAAGGGCTCGTCGACCAGGACGCTGCGGTAGCGGTCCATCGGCAGCAGGTCCAGCGCCGGCAGCGGCAGCGAGTCGAGGTCCTCGATCCACGGGACCGGCTGGTTCGCCCGGATCGCGCCGTCCGCCCGGGCCACGCAGCCGGGGAGGTCCGCCAGGGTGCGCCCCGCCGCCAGCCGCTCGCAGATCGCGACCGCCGTGCGCTCGCCGTCGCCCATCACGCCCGCGTCGAAGACCGAGGCCTCGATCGTGGCCTCCGGGAAGGCCGTCACCTGGGGGCCGCCGGCGATCATCGGGGTGGACGGGAACCGCCTCCGGACCTCCGCGGCCGCCTCGCGGACGACCGGCCACGCGGTCGTCGTCGAGGTGAAACCGATCCAGCCGGCGTCGGCCGGGATGCGCGCCGCCGCCTCCGCCGCGGTCCAGCCCATCGCCTCGGCGTCGAGCACGACCGGCTCGTGGCCGGCCTCACGCAGCGAGGCGGCCACATACGCGAGGCCCAGCGGGGGATAGCAGCCCGTGATGTTGGTCTCGCCCGACCGCGAGTCGCCTCCGGCTCTGATCAAGACGGCCTTCATGCGCCGGGGGTTCCATAGCACCTGTCCGGCCCCCACGGCAAGGCCAACCGCGTCGGCGGCCGGGCCGACGCATCTTCCTCGAGGTCGTGGCGCCTTTCGGTCGGCGGGGCGCGGAGTGGCCGGTGGACGCTGGAGCGCTTGCGGTTGCGGGGGTGCGACGCGCACCAGGCCGGCCGGATCGCGCGGGATCCCGCCCCGCCTGCGGCGTTGCCGAAGGGGGCGCGGACACGAGTCCAGCGCCCCCTTCGTCGCCTTGCATCCGGGGCGGTCTGCCGCGTTCCCGGCCGGGCCCCTCGCGGGCTCGGGGCCACCTGGTGCGCGCCGCGGCCTCGCCCTTGCCTTGATTCAAGGATCGTTCGGCTGGGATCTCCCCTTCTCGGCGATGGAAGGGGGATCCTGAGGATCCCGCGCACACGGCCCGGTTTCGACAGGAACAAGATGCGCCTGCCCTGCGTCGGCGGCCGGGCCCTGACGCGGCGCCCGCGAGGACGGCCGGGGCGGGGCGGCGTTCCGTCAGCGCGGGGGTTCCTGCGGCTCGAAGCGCACGACGATCCGCGTCGCCGTCACGCCCGGCAGGTGGGCGGCCAGCTTGCGGAACCGGTTCCCGGCCTGTTTCTCCGGATTCGGCGAGGTCGGCAGCGGTTGCGCCTTGCGGACCTCGAAGCGGGCTCCGGCGGGTTCCGCCAGGGTGGCGGTCACGCGCCGGTCATCGATCCGCAGCGTTGCGGAGCGGCCGTCGGGCGCCAGGTCGATGTCCGCCGGCGTGTGCGCGAACCACCACAGGTCGGCGGGCGTGTCCGCCCGGACTTCGTCGGTGACCGTGACCCGGGACCGATCGGCCATCTCGAACGTGCGGACCGCGCGCCGGGCGTGCGGCGCGTACGCGGCGGACAGGTCCACCACGGCCCGGCCGCCGCCCGGGGCTGTTTCGAAGGACGTGATCGGGGCGACCGCCTTCATCGCCTGGTCCGGCCCGGCGCCGGGGTTGAGGACGAGGGTGTTGTGGCCCTCGGCGCGGACGCGGTAGTAGGCGGCGCGCGGGTTGTGGTGGCGGTGGGCCTGGTAGGTCTCGCTCTCGGTGCCGCTGTCGATGATCCACCGCCGGCCGAAGGCCTCGAGAATGAAGCTGCCGAGGTCGAGGTGACGGTGGCCCGACAGGTTGCGGTTGTCGCCGGCCTGGATCGCCAGGACGAGGGCGTTCGTGTCGTTCCACGCGCTGCGCAGGCTGGCGCATTCCGCGACGCGGAAGTGGCGGCCCGCCGGCAGCGGCGGCGCGGGGAGGGCGGCGGCGGCGGGGTCGTACCACAGCAGGTCCGCCACGCCGCCGCCCCGGCCGTCGTCCCGGAGCGCGTCGAGCCGGAACCGGGTGAACTCGGGGCGCCGGAAGACGCGGCCCATCCAGAGATGCTGCGGGGCGGAGGCGCCGGTCGAGCCGCAGTCGGCGAAGTTGAAGGTGGTCCGGTCGGTTCCGGACATGAAGATCGGGTAGAACCCGCTCTCTTGGAATCCCGGCACCGCGCGGAGGCCGAAATCGGTGCCCAGCGCGGACTCGAGCGCGTCGAGCATGAGCACGTTGTAGCGCGATCCGTAGTTCCAGTAGGTCACGCCCTCGACCCCGCCGCCGTCCGGCGCGAAGTGCCGCATCGCGATGGGCACGCTCAGGGCCGCGTGGCGGACGACCGTCGCGGCCAGGTCGGGCTCGGTGTCGGCGATGGCCAGCGCGCCGAGCGTCAGGCCGCCGTTGCAGACCTGGTTCCAGTTGTTCCAGCCCGCGGCCCAGCCGCTGTTCCGTTCGTAGACCTGGAGGCCCGGCTTCAGGCCGAGTTCGGCGATCGCGCGGCGAAGGGTCTGTCGCTGCGCGTCCGTCCATGCGCCGAAGAACCAGTCGTAGCCGAGGGCGAAGCCGCCGGTCATCTCGGCCGTGTCGAGGAAGTGCGGGGGGTTCCAGTCCTTGAACCGCGCCGCGGCCTCGAGTTCCGCCCAGGCCCGCGCGGCATGGCGCGCGTCGCCGTCGACGAGGTACAGCAGGCCGAGCGACTCGACGCGGGACTTCAGTTCGCGGCTGACGGACAGCAACCGCTTGCCGTCGGGGAGCCGGTACTCGACCGGGCGCTTCGACGACACCTTGGCGACGGAGTCCTTCAGCGCGCCGTACCATGCGATGCAGAGCGGGTCGGTCCGGACCTTCTCCCGCAGCCGCGCGACACCCTGTGTCCCCGGCACGAGCAGGAACGGGCGGTCCTTCCGCAGCGATGCGAGAATCCGCCCGGCGGGCGGGATGGCGGGTTGCGGCTCCTTCGCCGGTGCGGGCCCGTCGGCCGCCTGGACCCACGCCGCCGCAAGCCCCACGGTCCCGAGGATGCCCGTCCGCCATGTTCGCTTCATCATCCGGCCATCTTGCCCGCGGCGGGCGTCCCGGACAAGGCCGGAGGGACCTTTGACTAGGGCAGACGCCTCTTCCTCGAGGTCGTGGCACCTTTCGGTCGTCGGGGCGCGGAGTGGCTGGTGGACGCTGGAGCCCTTGCGGTTGCGGGGGTGCGACGCGCACCAGGCCGGCCGGATCGCGCGGGATCCCGCCCCGCCTGCGGCGTTGCCGAAGGGGGCGCGGACACGAGTCCCGCCTTCGCCCCGCAGGGCGGGGCTCCGGCGTGGCACGCCAGCCTTCGGCACGACGCGCGTTCCCGGCCGGGCCCCTCGCGGGCTCGGGGCCACCTGGTGCGCGCCGCGGCATCGCCTTCGCCTTGATTCAAGGATCGTTCGGCTGGGATCCCCCTTTCCCGGCGATGGAAGGGGAATCCTGAGGATCCCGCGCATACGGCCCGGTTTCGACAGGAACAAGATGCGTCTGCCCCGGCCGGGAGACCCGCTCACCGCTCCGCGGGCGCCAGCGCCACCGAGGTCTGGAACGGGTACGGACACGTGCAGCCCGCGCTGGCCTCGGGGATCAGCACGAGCCCGCCCGCGGGGATGATGTTGATCCAGCATCCGGGGCGCGTCGCGCGCGCGAGCGGAATCCGGCCGCCGCCGACGAGGTCGAACTGGTACGGCAGCTTCTCGTCGGAGAACCGGCTGAACGCGCAGTGCCGCGAGGCCGAGATCGTCGCGCACTTGTGGCTCTTCTCCCACCGCGGGCCGGTGTGGGGCTCGCCGGTCGCCAGGCGGCAGGCGAAGTCCGGCCCGTAGACGACGCCCCCGACGATCGCCGGGTGCTGCACCTGCTCGCCGTGGCCGCCGTCCAGCACGTGGTCGTAGTTCGGCGTGAACGTCCGCGCCCAGCGCCGCGCGCCCGTCGCGGCATCGAACGCGAGGAGGTCGTAGCGCACGCGCTTCCGCTGCGACGGCTTCGGGCGGCCCGCCACCTCCGCCGGATCGACCTCGGCGTAGCGCGTCCCGGTGACGAGGAGCGTCTCCGCGTCGTAGCTCATGTACAGCGCATGCTCGAAGGCCGAGAGATCGACGGGGACGTCCCACGCGACCGCGCCCGTCCGGAGGTCGAGCGCGACCAGCCGCGCGCCGGCCCCGACCAGGTCCGGGATCGGCACCCGGCCGTCGGCGGAGGCCAGCGTCGCCGCGTTCCCGCTCTCCACGAAGACCACGCGCCCGCCGCCGATCGTCAGCGACGGATTCGGGATCATCCCCCTCCGGGCCCGGTAGTGCCACCGCGCCGCGCCGGTTTCGGGATCGACCGCGAAGATCGCCGTGCTGCACACCAGCGGCTGCCGGTTGCGCCAGATGATCGTGTCCTCGGCGTCCGTCATCCGCCGCATCGATCCGCCGCGGCGCGCCGCGCTGCCGACGAGAAGGCCGTCCGACACGGCGAGGTAGCCCCAGGCGGCGTCCGGCACCGGCGCCGGGATCTCGCGCGCGGTGCGGCCGGATTCCGCGTCGAGCACGAGGCACGAACCGCCGGCCGCCACGTAGACGCGCCGGCCGTCCGTGGCGAGGCTGCTCGAGTCCTTGAACGCGCCGACGCGGACGGAATCCGGAATGGACCGTTCCCACAGCACGAAGCCGTTGTAGGCGTCGACCGCCGCCAGGTAGTCGAAGCCGGGCACGAAGAGCCGGCCGTCGGCGCAGAGCGGCGCCGGGCCCTTCTTGTGCCGGTCGACCATGGTCGCCGGACCCGGGCGCCCGAACCACTGCACGTCCATCGGCCCCGGCGGGAGTTCGTCGCCGCTGCACGCGGTGTTGGCGGGGTCGGCGTAGAAATGCGTCCACGCGCCGCCGCCGGGCGGCGCGCCGCGGCGCGCGGTCGCCCGGCGCAGCGGCCCGGCTCCCTCCACGCGTCCCTCCGGCAGAAGGGCGGCCCATGCGTCCAGCGAGCGCGCCCCGGCCGAGTCCGCCGGCGCCGCGATGCAGACCGCGCCGCCGAACGGCCGCAGCGCCCGGGCGACCGCCGCCGCCGGAGGAGGCGCCGCGCCGTCGGTGAGGGTGCGTTCGCTGACGACCAGGTTGGCGAAGCCGCGCGGATACGGGAGGTCCGCCGAGCCGCCCTGGTGGACGACGACGCGCGCGCCGTAGACGCCGGCGCGGGCGAGCAGGGCCCTCGAGGCCGCCACCGCCGCGGGGTCGTCCTCGCGGCAGACGATCCGGTAGGCCGAACGCCGCGCGATCTCCAGCGCGAGCCGGCCCGTGCCGGACTGCAGCACGAGGCAGTACCCGTTCGAACTCGACGCGGCGGCGACCGCCGCCGCCGCCGCCGCCGCGAGCGCGGGATCCGAATCCGGAACGGGCGGGGCCGGCGCCGCGGGGGACGCCGCAGGCCCGCCGGCGAGGCAGACCAGGTCCCCGTTCGACAGGCTCGCGATGATCCGCCCGTGGGCCGCCGCGAGACCCTCGACCACGCCGTCGACACGCGCCGAGAAGAGGCGACGGCCGTCGGCGACGGCCAAGACGGTCACGTGGCCGGGACCGCCCGCGACCAGCGCGCCCCCGGCGCGGATCATCGTGGTCGCCCCTTCGACCGGCGCGGACCAGAGGGGCTCTGGCAACCGCCGCACGGCGCCGCTCCCCGGGAGCCCCGCGCGCGGGAGGGCCTGGATCCGTCCCTCCGCGAGCAGATAGGCCGCGTCGCGCTCGACGATCAGGCAATCGCCGCGCGCCGCGAGGACCGGGTCCTTCGACATCGGCTGGAACCAATGGATGCGGCCGTCCTCGCTCGGCCCCGTGGCGAGCACGCCGTCGGCCAGGACGGCGAAACACCCGCCGACGAGGTTCGACTGCCACGGGTTCGAGGTGCCGTGCCGGACCAGCGGCCGGCCGGTCGCGAGATCGCAGGTCCAGTAGGCGGTACGCCCGGTCGAAAGGAACAGCCGGTCGGCGGAGGCGAGCATCGTGCCCTGCGCCGTGAACGGCAGCGTCTCCAGCCGACGCTGCTCCCCGGTCGCCGCATCGAACGCGCCGAGGTGGACGCCGTGCTCGGGAAACAGCCCGGCCGTTGCATGGACGGTTCCGTTCTCGACGACGAGGCCGCCGCGCACGGGCCACAGGGAGATCATGCGGCCGTTTCCCGGAAGACGGCGGTCGTCGCCGGGCGCCACGCGGCGTGTCCAGCGCGGCGCGCCGCCCGCGGCGTCGAGGGCGTGGAGGCACCCGTCGTCCGACCCCGCGATCACGAGTCCGCCCGAGAGCACCGGCGGCAGCCGCACCGGTCCCTCGGTGACGAAACGCCAGCGCAGGCGGCCGGTGGCGGCGTCGACGGCGCATACCGAATCGTCGCCGGAGGAGCCGTAGTAGACCGAGGCGGCGTCGGCGACGGCGTGGTAGGCGCGGTCGAAGGTCAGCGTCGGATACAGCGGACCGTGCATGACGGCGTAGTTCGTCGCCGCCGGCGCGGGCCACGCGGGCGCGGGGGGCTGCAGGGGGCGATGCGTCCAGACGTGCCGCAGGGGGAACGTCAGTTCCGCATCCGTCGCGCCGGACCGGTGGTTGTCGTGACGGAACGCGGGCCAGTCCCCCGCGCCGGTCCCCGCCGCCGCGCCCGCACCCAGGGAGAGCACCCCCGCCGCCACCAGCCATCGACGCGCGCAGATCATGCCCGCCTCTACGGGATCCCCCCGTACAAGTCAACGCTCCACCTGCTGGATGTCGGCTGCTGGACGTTGGCTTCTGATTCCGAACTTCGGTGTTCGATGTTCGGCGTTCGATCTTCAGCCCTCGTCCATTGACTCCCCGCCGCCCCGGCGGCATCATGGCGCGCGACGGGCAGCGGAAACGGCCCGGGGAGACCCATGAGCGAACCCTTGTTCCAGATCGGCGCGGACGGCGTCGACGCGGCGGCGATCGAGGCGGAGATCCGGTCCTCCGTCGACTCGCGCATCACGGCCGGCGCCTTCGCCGACGCCCGCATCGGCCGCGCCGAGCGTCTCACCCTCGTCAACCTCCGCCGCGACGGCGCCTTCATCACGCACTACCTCCGCAGCCTGCGCGACGCCGTCGAGGTCGACATCTCCGACTTCGAGATCCGCGAGCGCCGCGCCGGCCTCGCCCCGCTGCTGGTGCGGCTCAAGAAGGCGATCTGGGGCCTGCTCAGGTTCTACACCTACCGCCTCTGGTCCCAGCAGAACCAGGTCAACAGCATGCTCGCCGCCGGGCTCGAGGGGATCGACGAGCAGTACGCCGCGAAGATCCGCCGGCTCGAGGAGCGCCTCGCCGAACTCGAGCGCCGCGGCGGCGGGACGCAGGGCGGCTGACATGGCCGCGCCCGCCTCCATCGCCGTCGTCGTGCCGCGCCATGCCGACGGGGTCACCGCGGGCGGCGCCGAGACGCTCCTGCGGCAGCTCGCGCTCCGCTGCGCCGGCCGCGGCCTCCGCGTGCGGCTGCTGACCACCTGCGCGACGAGCCACTTCACCTGGGCGAACGAGCGGGCGCCCGGCATCGTGCGCGACGGCCCGCTCGAGGTCGAGTACTTCCCCGTCGACGACCGCGACGCCGGCGTCTTCCTCGAGCACCAGCAGGCCCTCAGCCGCGGCGCGGACCTCACGCGCGAGCAGGAGGAGGCGTGGCTTGCCAACAGCGTCCACAGCCGCGCCCTCTACGACCACCTGCGCGCGGCGGACTACGACCGCGTCCTCGCCGGCCCCTACCTCTTCGGCCTCAAAA
>Ga0194127_10001052_pt1 | contig 41966 bp, 39 predicted proteins | sample TA2KigC100mmetaG_FD_148624 | JGI IMG/M metagenome (GOLD analysis project Ga0194127, IMG submission 148624) | Freshwater microbial communities from Lake Tanganyika, Tanzania - TA2015036 Kigoma Deep Cast 100m | ecosystem: Environmental > Aquatic > Freshwater > Lake | place: Tanzania: Lake...
ACCTACCTGTACGCGTGCACGGAGTGGATCGACGACGCGTTCCAGGGCAAGGAGCTCCTGCACGAGATCTACTCGCGGCTGATGAACCCGACCTCGACGTGCCTCGCGAACCACGTCGTCGATGTCGAGTGCGGGGGGCTGGCCGGCGAGTACTTCGCCTGGAACTTCAACTCCGGAATGGCCGCGATCGACGCCGTGCTCGCGCACCTGGTCGGCTACCGCGACGTCGTGCTCGCCAGCCGCAACGTCTACGGCGGCGCGCACCAGCTGCTGCAGGACTGGTACGGAAAGCGCAGCAACCTCGACATCGCGGTGCGCTTCTTCGACGGAACCGGCACGGCCGACTTCGCGGCCGCGCTGGCGCGTACCCGCGAGGAGCTCGGCGACCGGATCTCGCAGGGCCGACGCATCTACGTGTACCTGGAGTCGCCCTGCAATCCGCACGGCTACGTGCTCGACGTCCCGGGGATCTGCCGCGCCGCGCACGAAGCGGGCCTCGAGGTGATCTGCGATTCGACCGTCGGCACGCCGTTCCTGCACCCGGTGCTGCGCCGCTCCGACCCGCGGGAGCGGCCGGACTTCGTGATCCACTCCTACACGAAGGACCTGGTCGGCACCGGCACGACCACCGCGGGCGTCGCGATCGCGAGAAACGAGCGCATGTTCCTGCCGAAGGGGTCCTCGCTCGAGGCGCCCGGCCCCGACGGTCGCATGCGGCGCTACGACTGGAGCGACACGCTGTTCTGGAACGTCTACTACGTGAAGGGCGCGTTCCTCGACGCGGACAAGGCGTTCGAGGTGATCAACGGCATGCGCACGCTCGAGCTGCGCATGCTGCAGAAGTGCATCGGGACGCGGGTGCTGGCGGGGGTGCTCGCGCGCCATCCGGCAATCCACGTGCGCTGCAACGCGGTGCCGGGCGACGAGAACGCGGAGCTCCGGGAGCGATTGCTCTACCTGGGGCTTCCTGCGCCGCTGTTCACGATCGACTTCCCCGGCGGGCCGGGCGAGGCGACACCGATCGGGATCGAGGCGTTCAAGCGCTTCTTCGACTGTCTGGAGCCGAGCTTCGGGCTGCAGGTGAGCCTCGGGCAGACGAACACGGTGGTGCTCTGCCCGGCGCTCACGAGCCACTCCGAGCTCGACGCCGACGCGCTGCGCGCGGCGGGAATCTCGAAGACCACGATCCGGATCGCGGTCGGCGACGAAGACCCGCGCACGCTGCTCGCGCACTTCATCCGCGCGGCGCAGCTCGCGCTCGATCCGATCCGTCCCGGCTTCTCGGCGGGCTTTCCTTCGCCCGAGGAGATCGACGCATTCTGGCGCGAGACCTACACCGAAACGCACCGGCGCCACGTGGCGGCGCAGCCTTCGATGGCCACGCTGCTGGTGTGAAAAACTTCGGAGGCGGCGCCGACCGCCTGGTCTGCGCCGCCCCCGACGAGCCCTCCTCAGCGAGCTAGCCCGCGGAGTGGCTCTGGAGCGAGAGGGAAGGGACCTTTCTCGCTTTTGAAAGAATTACCGCGTTCGCGTACGAGTTGGAATGCAAGTTGTCTTGCAGCGGTCCTGAATCTTTCCGGCGTGTTACCGTGCACTTGGGGAGGCGCGCTGTCGTCATGCAGACTGGACAGATCCGCGTGCTGATCGTCGAGGACCACGAACTGGTGCGGCGGTCGCTCGCGAGCGCAGCGCGCACCTGGGGCGGCGAGGTGCTCGAGGCCGGCTCGGTTCGCGACGGTCTCGATCAGCTCGAGCTCCGCCCGGACCTGGTCATGGTCGACGTGATGCTCCCGGACGGGAGCGGCCGAACGGTCGTCGAGAAGGCCGTGACGATGCGGCCGGCGCCGGCGGTGATCGCGATGAGCGGCGAAGCGTCTGCGGAGGAGGCCTTCGAGCTCGCCCGGCTCGGCGCGCGCCGCTACCTGCCCAAGCCGATCTCGCTCGAAGACCTGGCCGCGGCCTTCGAGGCGACCCTCGCCGACCATCCCGACCTCGCGCCGGTGGTCGCCGCGCATGTCGGTCACACGCCGATGCGGCAGGTGCTCGAGAAGGTGCGCGGCGTGATGGTCGACGAGGCGCTCGCGCGCGAGAACGGAAGCCGCAGCGGCGCGGCGAGGCGACTCGGCGTGAGTCGGCAGGCCGTGCAGCAGGCGGTGCGGCTGATCGAGCTCGCCCAGGCCCGGGGAGAGCGCCGCGGACGCGAATGAGCTGCTTCTCGCGCTCCTCGTCGGTGCGATCGCGGCGGTGGCTGCGCTTGCTGCGCTGGCGTTCGCGCTTCGCGGCCGACTGATCCGCGAGCGCGCGAACGCCGATGCGCTGCGCCGCGCGTTCGAGGCCCGTCTCTGGGAGGACTGCACGGAGCAGTTCGACACCCGCGACCCCCAGCTTCTCGGGCTGCGGCGGCTGGGCCACGACGTGAACAACGCGCTCTCCGCCGCGCTGCTCTCGAGCCAGCTCTTCTTCGACGCGACCCGCGCGGATTCGCCTTCCGCCGACGGCCGCGCGGATCTCGCGACCTCGGCGGAGCAGATGATCGACGCGCTGAAGCGCCTGAAGGCGCTGATCGAGAGCGAGCGAAAGCCGCGCGCGAACCCGACACCGAGCTCGGATCTGCTCCGAGCCGTCGAGCTGCCGCAGGCCATCGCGGACTGCGCCGAGCGCGCGCGCGAGCGGCACCCGCGGATCCGGCTCGTGGTTCGCGAGCCGGATCCGGACGCCCGCGGCCTGCGCGTGTCCGTCTGCTGCGGCGGCGAAGGCTTCACGCGCGCGCTCGACGCCCTGCTCGAGAACGCCTGCCAGGGGAGCGGAGTCCAGCCGAGTGGACAGGTCGAGCTCCGCGTGAGCGTGCGCCACGAGGTGGACGTCGCTGCGCTCGAGATCGCCGACGATGGCCCCGGCTTCACGCCCGCGGAGCTCGAGATGCCGATCGAGGCCTTCAGGACCTCCAAGCCCGGGGCGCTCGGCCTCGGCCTCTACACCGCGGAGCGTATTGCGCGGGCGAGCGGCGGCTCGCTCCGGCGCGAGAACCGTGAGTCGGGTGGCGCCGTCGTACGGCTCTTCCTGCCGCTCGCCGAGCCGCCCGCAGCCTCTCAGTAGACCAGGCCCGCGACCGCGGCGGTCAGAAAGCTCGCGAGCGACCCCGCGCAGAGCGCGCGAAGCGCGTCGCGTGCCACGTCTCCGCGGCGCTCCGGCGCGATCCCGCCGAGACCGCCGATCTGGATCGCGAGCGAGCCGAAGTTCGCGAAGCCGCAGAGCGCGTAGCTCGCGATCACGATCGAGCGCGGGTCGAGCCCGGCCCTGGCGTCGGCGAGCATCTGGAAGGCGATGAACTCGTTCAGAACCGTCTTCACGCCCAGCATCTCGCCGACCGTGGCGGCGTCGCGCCAGGGCACCCCGAGCACGAACGCGAGCGGTGCGAGAGCAACGCCGAGGATCCGCTCGAACGAGAGCCCGGCAACGCCGATCCACGCCCCGGTCCAGCCGAGCGCGGCGTTGGCGACGTGCACGATCGCCACGAACGCGACGAGCATTCCGCCGATGTTGAGCGCGAGCCGGACGCCGTCGGCGGCGCCGCTCGCGGCCGCGTCGATCGCGTTCACGGTCGTGCGCGGGATGTCGAGGTGCGCCGCCGCGCGGCTCTCGGGCTCGCCGTCTTCGGGCACCATGATCTTCGCGATCAGGATCGCGGCGGGCGCGGCCATGAAGCTCGCCGCTACCAGGTGCCCGGCGTACTCGGGCCCGAGCATGCCCATGTAGGCGACCAGCACCGATCCTGCGACCGTCGCCAGGCCCGCCGTCATCACGCAGAACAGCTCGCTCCGGGTGAGCCCCGGCACGTACGGCCGGATCATCAGCGGCGCCTCGGTCATGCCCAGGAAGATCTCGGCGATCGCGGCGAGCGACTCCGCGCCGCTGGTGCGAAGCGTCCGGCGCAGGCCGAGCGCGAGCACCTCGACCACCCGCTGCAGGATCCCGAAGTGCTGCAGCACCGCGAAGACGCTGCTCATGAAGACGATGATCGGCAGCACGCGGATCGCGAACACGTACGGAAGCCGCAGCGCCTGTCCGTCGGGTCCGAGCACCGACTCGGGCCAGGCGCCGAAGACGAACTCGATGCCCACGTTCGAGGCGCGGATGAACGAGGCGGCGCCGTCGTTCACGAGCGTGAAGAATTCCGCGCCGAACCGGGTGCGCAGCACGATCAGCGCGATCGCGAGCTGGAGCAGGAGCGCAATCCCGATCGGGCGCCACTGCACGCGCTTGCGGTCGGTCGACGCGGCCCAGGCGATCGCGAGCAAGCAGACGATCCCGAGCAGACCAGCGGCGCGTTCCAACGGGCTAGCTTCTCCCGGGGGGTGATCCGAGCAGGAGCGCCCCAAGGTAACGCGTCGCCTCCGCGGGGTCGCTGGCGTCGGCGATCGCGGAGATCAGCGCGGCGGCGACCGCTCCGCAGGCGCGCACGTCCGGCGCGTTCGCGGCGCTGATCCCGCCGATCGCGACCAGCGGCCGGCCTGCGAGCGCGACCGCTTCGCGCAGGCGATCGAGCCCGCGCGGCGCGTACTCCGAGGTCTTCGAGGCGGTTCCGAACACCGGGCCGAAGGCGACGTAGTCGACCGGTCGTGCCCGGCTCTCGCGAACCTGCTCGAGCGTGTGGGTCGAGAGCCCGACGAGGAGCCGCGCTCGCGCGTCGGCGGGAAGCCGCTCGGGCGCGAGATCGTCCTGCCCCAGGTGCACGCCGTCCGCGCCCGCGAGAAGCGCGAGGTCGAAGCGGTCGTTCACGAACAGCAGCGCGCCCGCCTCGTGCGCCCTTCGTCGCGCCTCGCGCGCGAGCGAGAGCGCGTCCCCGTCGCCCAGGTGCTTCAGCCGCAGCTGGACCACGGCTGCGCCGCCCGAGAGCGCGCCTTCGAGCTGCGCGCGCACGTCGTTGCGCCAGCGCGGATCGTCGTCGACGAGGACGTAGACGCCGCGAACCCTCTCGATCGCGGGGCGCGTCACGATTCGGTGTCGCCCCCGTCCGGCGTTCCGATCTCGAGCTCGGCGATCTTCTTGCTCAGCGTATTGCGGTTGATGCCGAGCAGCCGCGCGGCCTGGATCCGGTTGCCGCGCGAGTGCGCCAGCGCCTCGCGGATGATCGCGCGCTCCAGGCGCGAGACGAAGCTCCAGTAGGGCCCGCGGGCTCCGTCCTCCTCCCCGGCCTCCGGCCCCGAGGCGAAGCGCAAGACGAGCTCGCGCCGGGCGAGCTCCGCCCAGTCCGATGTCGCCGGAGCCTGAGAGGCGGCGGTCGCCTGATCGATGTCGTCGGGCGTGAGCACGGGACCCGCGGCGAGCACCAGCGCGCGCTTGATCGCGTTCTCGAGCTCGCGAACGTTTCCCGGCCAGGAGCGGCTCTGCAGCCGCGCCAGCGCAGCCTCGCCGGGCCAGCGGCGCGGCACGCCGAGCTCGTCCGCGAAGCGCTCGACGAAATGGGCGACCAGGTGCGGGATGTCGGCCTTGCGCTCGCGCAGCGGGGCCACGCGCAGCGGAACCACGTTCAGCCGGAAGTACAGATCTTCGCGGAAGCGCCCCTCGCGCACGAGCGCCTCCAGGTCGCGGTGCGTCGATGCGAGGATGCGCACGTCGATCGGAATCGCCTGCCGGCCGCCGAGCGGGCTCACCACGCGCTCCTGCAGCACGCGCAGCAGCTTCGCCTGCAGCGGCAGCGGCAGGTCCCCGATCTCGTCGAGCAGGAGCGTGCCGCCCTGGGCCTCGCGGAAGCGTCCGACGCGCGACTCGACCGCGCCGGTGTAGGCCCCGCGCTCGTGTCCGAAGAGCTCGGCCTCGATCAGCTCGGAGGGGAGCGCGGTCATGTTCACCGCCACGAACGGTCCCTCGCGCCGGCGCGAGTGGTAGTGGATCGCGCGCGCGACGACTTCCTTGCCGGTGCCGCTCTCGCCCAGGATCAGCACCGCGGCGTCGCTCGCCGCCACGCGGCCGATCGTCTTGAAGAGCTCGAGCATCGCGGGGGTGCGGCCGACCAGGACCTCGCCGCTGCGGAACGCCTCGCCCACCCTGCGCCGCAGCGCCGTCACCTCGCCGCGCAGGCTGCGCTGCTGGCGCACCTTCTCGATCAGCGCTTCGAGCTGCGGCAGCTCGAACGGCTTGGTCAGGTAGTCGAACGCGCCGCGCTTCATCGCCTCGACGGCGTTCTCGAAGGTGTTCTGCGCGGTCATGATCACCACCGGCGGAGCGTCCGCGCCGCGACTTCGCAGCTCGTCCAGCAGCTCGAGTCCGGACGGCCCCGGCATGCGCAGGTCGAGCAGCGCAAGGTCGATCGGCTGCGCGGAGAGCAGCGCGCGCGCCACGTTTCCGTCGGCAGCCTCGACGACCTCGTGCCCGGCGCCCTCGAGCGCGTCGCGAAGCACCAGTCGGATCGAGGGCTCGTCGTCCGCGACCAGGATCCGGCTCATGCGGGCCTTCGCAGCGGCAGCTCGACGCGCATTCGCGTGCCCATTCCGACCCGGCTCGTGACCACGATCCGCCCGCCCTGCTTCACCGTCCAGTGTTGCGCGATCGCGAGCCCGAGCCCGGTGCCGCCGCTGCGCCGCGTGAAGAACGGCGTGAACAGGAGCGGCAGGTCTTCGTCGGGAATGCCGGGCCCGGTGTCCTCGACGTCGATCCGCACCAGCCGCGCGCGCTCGGGTCCGACGCGCTCCAGGTGGTACGCCGACTCGATCCGGGTGCGCAGCGTGAGGGTGCCCTTGCCGTTCATCGCCTGCGCGGCGTTGCGCACCAGGTTCAGCAGCACCTGCGTGGTGCGGTCGGGGTCGAACTCGAATTCGGGAATGCTCGGGTCGTACTCGCGCGAGATCTTGATGCCGGTCCAGCTCTCGGCGCGGCCGTGCAGCTCGACCAGGTCGTCGATCACGCGGTGCAGGTTCGCGCGCCTCGGGCGCAGATCGCCGCCGCGGGTGAGCTCCGCCAGGTCGTCGAGCAGACGGCGCATGCGGTCGCTCTCGGCGCGGATCAGCTCCGGGTAGCGCAGCAGGGCCGCGTCGCCGAGCTTGGCCAGGAGCAGCTCCGCGGCGCCGCGAATGCCCGAGAGCGGGTTGCGCAGCTCGTGCGCGATGCCGGCCGCGAGCTGCGCGAAGAGCTCCGCGCGCGCGCGCTGGCCGATCAGGTCCTCGAGCTCGAGGCCGATCGTTCGGTCGCCAAGCGAGAGCACCGCGCCCGAGAGCTCGCCGCCGCTGCCGAGCGGCGAAGCGGCCAGGTCGACCACGAGCGGGCGCCCGCCGAGACGGTCCGGCACCAGACAGCCGTGCTCGGAGACGGTGCGCCGGTCCCGGAGCGCGGTCTCGAGCAGCCGCGTCGCCGGGTGCTTCTCGCCGAGCACGTCGCGAAGCGGCCGGCCCAGGGCGGAGACGGCCGACTGACCCAGGATCCGGCTCGCCTCCGGGTTCTCGAGCTCGACGCGGGCGTCGGCATCGATCGCGAGGATGCCCACCCGGAGCGAGCCGAGGATGTCGTCGAGGCGTCGGAGGGATTCTTCCATCGGAGCCGCCGGCGGTTTGGAGGGGAGCCCGAGCGCCTGCGGCTCTCGCCGCGGCGATCGCGGGGCGATCTGCCTAGGTTTTGGGCAGACTACCCCCGGGAGGCGTGATGCGCGAGGCCGGTGTCGAGGCGGAGCGGTCTTCGGTCGGCGTGGCCGAGGCGCGCGAGCTGATTCTCGCCGCGCTGCCCGCGCTCGGAGCGGAGTCCGTGGGCCTCGAGCGTGCGACCGGGCGCGTGCTGGCCGAGGAGATCCGCGCGCAGGTCAGGATCCCGCCCGAGGACAACTCGGCCATGGACGGCTACGCGCTCCGCGCCGCGGACGCTTCGAGCGCGCCGTCACTTCTGCGTGTCGTCGACGACCTTCCCGCGGGGCGCAGAAGCCTCCGCGCGATCGGCCCCGGCGAGGCGGCGCGGATCATGACGGGAGCGGCGATTCCCGAAGGCGCGGACGCGGTGGTGATGATCGAGGACACCGCGACCGAGGGCGACCGGGTTCGCGTCCGCCGCGCTGTCGCGGCCGGGCAGCACATCCGCCGCGCGGGGTCCGACGTGGACCCGGGCACGCTCGTCGCGAGCCCCGGCGACCGCCTGCGCCCGCCGCTCGTCGGCATGCTCGCCGCGCTCGGGCGCTCGCAGCTACTGGTGCGCGCGCGTCCGCGCGTGGCCGTGCTCGCGACCGGCGACGAGCTCGTCGAGCCCGACCGGCTGCGCGACGACGGCCGGATCGCGAGCTCGAACTCCTACACGCTGGCCGCGGGCCTGCGCGAGATCGGCGCGGAGCCGGTGTACCTGGGCATCGCGCCCGACGATCCCGACGCGATCGCGGCGCGCTTGCGCGAGGCGCTCCGCTGCGACGCGGTGATCTCCACCGGCGGCGTCTCGGTCGGCGACCACGACTGGATCAAGCAGGTGCTGACCGGGCTCGGCGGCGAGATGCGTCTCTGGCGCATTCGCATGCGGCCCGGCGCGCCGCTCGCGTTCGCGACCGTGGGCGGACGGCCGATCTTCGCGCTGCCCGGAAATCCCGTCTCGACGCTGGTCACGTTCGAGCAGTTCGTGCGCCCGGGCCTGCTGCGGATGATGGGACACAGACGCGTGTACCGTCCGGTCGAGCCGGCGGTTCTCGACGAGAGCTACGAGAAGCCGGCCGGCCGCGCGCATTTCGTGCGCGTCGTGCTCGAGCGGCGCGCGGACGGCCTGCACGCGCGGCCGACCGGCGAGCAGGCCTCGAACATCCTGCTCTCGATGGTGCGGGCGGATGCGCTCGCCTTCGTGGCCGAGGACCTGACGCATCTGCCGGTGGGCTCTCGAGTTCCCGTGCAGCTGCTGCACTCCGACGATCTGCGCGAAGAGCCCGGGCTTTGAGGCTCTCCCACGTCGAGGGAGCGGTGCTCGTCGGGGGCGGCTCGACGCGAATGGGCCGCGACAAGGCGACCCTGCTCCACGACGGAGCTCCGCTGGCGTCGAAAGTCGCGAGCGCGCTCGGCGCCTGCGTCGAGCGGGTGCGCCTGGTCGCGCGGCCGGATCGCAGCTTCGAGCTCGGACTGCCGTGCATCGTCGATCGGCACGAGGTCCGCGCGCCGATCGTCGGCGTCGCGGCCGCGCTCGCGGCCTGCGAAGCCAGCGCCGTGCTGGTCGCGGCCTGCGATCTCCCGGAGCTCGACCCGCGCCTGCTGCTAGCGCTGCTGGCGCTCGCGCCCGCCGACGGTGGCGCCGACGTCGTGGCGCCGCTGGGCCCGAACGGGCCCGAGCCGCTGCTCGCGATCTACCGGCCCCGCCTGCTGCCCGAGCTCGAGCGCCGCATCGCGCGCGGCGAGCTCGCGCTGCAGAAGCTGCTTCGCGACGTGAACACGCTCTACGTCCCGGAGCAGGACCTGCGCGCGCTCGATCCGGCGCTGGCGAGCCTGCGGAATCTGAATCGCCCCGAGGATCTGCGCGCCGGGACCGGCTAGAGCCGCAGGTGCGCGCGAACGCGCTCGATCAGCTCGTCGTCGGCGCGCGTCCGGCCGGCGAAGCGCGCGCGTTCGAGCTCGCGCAGCAGCGCGAGCGCCCCGGGATCGGGGCTTCGCGCGGCGATCTCGGCGCTGGTGAGCGGTGACGCGTCGAAGCCGTGGCGGACGCCGATTCCGGCGCGAACCGCGCGCGCGAGGTGCGGCAGACACTCGGCGGTGTCGCGAGCCGCGAGCGCGGCGTCGAACGCCATGCGCGGCGACGGCGCGCCCTGGCCCGGCAGTCCGGCGAGCTGCGCGCGCCGCCAGCGCACCAGGTAGGCGGCGCTGGCGGCGAGCGCGAGCGCCGCGGCGAGCGCGAGCCCGGCGAGCGGAATCGGCGCGGCTTCGCGCGGCTTCGCGCGCTCGGTCCAGGGCGTTCGCTCCTCCGGCTCGGCGCTTCCCGCGAAGACCGAGCAGAGCTGCGGCTCGCTGGCCGCGATCGCGAGCGCTCTCGCTTGCGGGTCGAAGTACGAGAAGCGAACCGGCTCGATGCGCACCTGGCCCGCGCGCGCGGGCACGAGCGCGTAGCGGAACGTGCGGCGGGTGGTCGCGCGTCCCGCGCTCTCTCCGATCGAGAGCAGGGGCGGCTCCGGAAACACCTCGACGCCGTCTCCGACGAGCGGCTCGAGCGCGGGCGGCGCAGCGTCCCAGACGTTGCCCTCGCCGCTGAGCTCGATCGTGAGCGAGACTGCCTTGCCCAGGCGCAAGCGATCGTCGCCGAGCGCCGTTCGCACTTCGAGCCGTCCGACGAGCGCGTCGTCGGGAACGCCGCTGGGAAGCGCTCGCACGCGAAGCTCCGCGCCTGGTACCCGTATCGCGCGTTCCGCGCCGCCTTCTCCGGCGATCAGGAGCCGGGAGTCGTCGATCTCGATCGCGCCGGTGCGCGTCGGGAAGAGCGCGCGTCGGAACTCGGTGCTCGGCCGGCCGCGCTCGTCGGGCGCAAGCCCGCGCGTTCCCAGCCGCTCGGCCCAGAACCCGTCGAACGGCGGCGGCTCCCAGCTGGCGCGTGCTCCCGCCGGGTGGCGCACCCGCACCGCGAGCACCACCTGCTCGTGCCCCAAGACCTCGGCCCGGTCGAGCTCGACCTGCACCTCGAGCGCCTCGGCGTCGTCGCCGCGCGCCGCGCCCGAGCCGAGGGTCAGCAGCAGAAGCAGCGCCGCGCCGCGCGAAGTCACCAGGTCCTCCCGCCCGGTCGGCCGCGCGGCCTTCCGTCGAACTCGCTCGTGATCTGGCGGCGCAGCGCGTCTCCCACCGGCTCGTCGAGCGTCGCGAGCCAGCGCTCGGCCTCTCGCTCGTCGAGCCCGCCGGGCGCGGGCTCCGGCTCGCCGCGAGCGCTCGACTCGCCGCTCGGCGCAGGCTCCTCCGAGTCCGACTCACTTCGCTCGTCCTGGTTCGGCTCGGTCTCGGGCACGGGCGGGAGCTCGACGATCTTCTGCAGCGCGAACTCGTAGTTCCACTTGGCCTCGATCTCGTCGGGCCGCGCGAGCAGCGCCGCCCAGTACGCGTCGCGCGCCTCCTCGAAGTGCTCCTGCGCCACGAGCGTGTTGCCCAGGTTGAAGCTCGCGCTGAAGCGTGCGAGCTCGTCGTCCGGATCGACCGCGCGGAGCGCCTCCAGGTAGGCGCTCGCGGCCTGGTCGATCCGCTCCAGCCGGTAGAGCGCGTTTCCGATCCGGATCTGCGTTCGCGCGTCGCTCGCGCCGACGCGCTCGGCTTCGCGGTAGAGCGAGAGCGCCTCTTCCGCGCGTCCGGCCGAGAGCGCCGCGTCGCCGCGCGAGAGCCAGCTCGAGGTCGGGCCGAAGGCCGCGGTCGCCAGCGCAACGGCGGCGGCGCCCGCGGCGGCTGCGCGGCGCCGCCCGAGCCCGCGTAGCGGCGACGAGCCGGCGCCCGAGAGCCAGAGCTCCGCCGCGAGCGCGAGGCCCGCGGCGACGAGCCAGGGCAGGAGCGGATCGGAGCCTTCCGGGCGCGCCGGCTCGGGCTCCGCGCGAGGCGCCGGTGGCGGCAGCAGATCCTCGGTCGTCGGTCGCTCCTCGATCTCGAGGAAGTACACGCCGCCGGTCTCGGACGCGATCCGACGCAGAACTGCGTCGTCGCGCCGCGAGAGCGTCGGCTCGCCGCGCCGCACCGCTTCCGCCAGCGCGAGCGGACCGGGCACCGCCGCGCCCGCCGCGGTTCCATAGCCGACCGAGACGACGCGCGCGCCGAGCCGCGCCAGCGCCGCGATCTGCGCGTCCAGCGCGGGGCCGAAGTGCTCGCCGTCCGAGAGCAGCAGCACCGTGCGCGGCCGGCTCGAGCGCGGGTCGAAGGCGCGCGCGGCCGCCGCGAGTCCGCGGCCGAGCTCGCTCCCGCGCGCCGAGATCGTCTCGGAGTCGAGCGCGCGCAGATAGGTGATCACGGCGTCGCGGTCGTGCGAGAGCGGAAGCGCGATGAACGCCTCGCCCGCGAACACGACCAGCGCGAGCCGGACGCCGTGCGCTTCCTCGGCCAATTTCTCGGCCGTGCGCAGCGCGCGGCGCAGCCGCGATGGCGCGACGTCGGAGACGTCCATGCTCGACGAGCCGTCGATCGCGATCACGACGTCGGCGAAGTCGTGCGAGAGCTCCTCGGGCGACTCGGATGCGCGCCCGAGCGCGATCGCGACCAGGAACGCCGCGAGCGTGAGCGCGAGCGCGCGCGCGATCCGTGTCGCTGGCGTCGGATCCCGACCCAGCCAGCCGAGCAGCTCGCGCCGGCCACGAAGCGCCGCCTGCGCGGCGAGAACTCCGACCGCGCCGGCCGCGAGCCACGCGATGCCGCTCACGGCAGCCTCCGCAACATCCCGTGCGCCAGCCCCGCTTCGAGCAGAAGCAGGGCGAGCGCGAGCGCGAGCGCGTGGGGAGCGAGCGTCGCGTGCCGGTAGCGCGGCTCGATCGCGGTCGGCCGCGCCTCGAGCCGGTCGATCGCGGCCGCGACGCCGGCGAGATCTTCCGGCCGGCGGGCGTGGAAGAAACGACCACCCGTCGCGGAGGCGACACTCTCGAGTGTGGGGCGATCCAGATCGACGCGCTCGAAGCGCATCGGGGTGCCCCGGCCCGGCTGCGCGAACGGCACCAGCCCCGAGCTGCCGACTCCGACGGTGTGGATGCGCACGCCCGCCATCGCGGCGAGCTCCGCCGCGGTCTTCGGAGCGAGCTTTCCGGAGTTGTGGCGCCCGTCGGTGACCACCACGAGGATGCGCCGACCGTCCTCGGGGCCGCCGGGGATCGAGAGCCTGCGCGCGCCGAGCCCGATCGCCTCGCCGAGCGCCGTCGCGTCGCCGACCAGCCCGGCCTCGACGCGTTCGAGCGCCTCCTGCACGAGTCGATGGTCGACGGTGAGCGGGCACTGCGTGAACGCGTGCTCGCCGAACGCGACCAGACCGATCCGGTCACCGCCGCGCGCGCGCACGAGCTCCGCGACGGCTCGCTTGGCGAGCTCGAGCCGCGTCACCTGCCGCCCTTCGAGCTGCCCGTCGAGCGCGAGCATGCTGCCCGAGGCGTCGAGCGCGATCAGCAGATCCACGCCGGTTCCGCCCGCCGGGTTCTCCGGCACCAGCCCGATCGGGCGAGCGGCCGCCAGCACCAGCAGCGCGAGCGCGGTGATCCGCAGCGCGACCGAGACCAGGAACGCGAGGTCGGGCCGGACCCGCGAAGGATTCGCCCCCGCGCTCGGCACGCGCAGCCGGCGCGGCCCGATCGCGAGCACGAGCCACGCGAGGAGCGCCACGCAGGCGAGCCCCGCGAGCAGAAGTCGCGGGGCCTCGACGCCGTACGCCGCCGCCTCGAGCGGGCTAAGCGCGGAGATTCGCCACATTCCGCACCCGCTCTCGCGCCGTCGACGCGAGCTCTGCCACAGGCTCGAGCCGGGGTCGTTTCGCGAAGCGCGCGCGCTCGAGTGCCGCGAGCACGCGAACCAGCTCGCGGTCGACCGCCGCGGGCAGCTCGGCCGGAGTCGCGCTCGACGTGTCGATTCCCCACACGCCGGCGACGAACTCGAGCAGGGCGGCGCGCATCGCGCCCGCGGCGGCGCGCGCGTCGGCGTCGCGATCGGGATCGCCGAGCTCCGCGAGCGCCCTGCGGCCGGTCGCCTCGAGCCGCGTCGTCGCCTGGCGGAGCGCCCGCGCCCGACGGCGCAGCGCGCGCAGCGCCGTCGAGCCGGCGGCGATCGCGAGCGCGACCGCGATCCAGACCCAGACGGGCGTCGGCGCGATCGCGGGCGCCGCGCGGATGTCGAAGACCGCGGCGCGTTCGGGCAGGTCCGCGCGCACCGACCGCACCGAGACCGGAATCCCGCCCACGCGAAGCGGGCGCAGCTCCCCGTCCGATCCGAGCAGCGGAATCTCGAGCCAGGGCAGGGCCAGCTCGCCGACCTCGCGCGCCCGCACCACCCAGAGCAGATGGTGACGCAGTCCGGTGTCGGTGCGGACGGGCTCCACCAGTCGGACCGAGTCGGATGCGAACGCCGCGTCGGACGGAGCGGACGGGGTCTGCAGCGCGAAGCCATCGGGCGTCTCGACCTCGACGGTGACGCCGATCGGATCGCCCACCCGTGCGCGGCTGCGGTCGAGCGTGACGCGCGCGCCGATCCCCGGCTCGGGGATCGCGACCTCGCCGCACGCCGCCGTGACGAGCGCGAGCAGCGCCAGCCGCGCGCCTCGGGTCAACTCCGCCTCCGCGCGCGCTCCTCGAAGAAGCGCAGCAAGCCGGGCAGTAGCCGCGTGCCGCTGTCGAGCGTGGCGCAGTCGGCGCCGATGGAGCGCAGCACCGCTTCGGGAAGCGCCGCTTCGAGCAGGGCGTCCGGATCGCGGCCGCTCCGCCAGAGCCGCGTGCGACGCACTTCTGCGTCGCGCACGCGGACCGGGGGCAGCCGCCGGTCGGTTTGATCCGCCGGGTCGCGAACGCGAAGGGCGATCAGATCGTGCTTGATCGCGCAGCGGCGCAGCACCGCGCCGGGATCGGCAAACAGGAAATCCGAGATCAGCGCGACCAGTGAGTTCCGCGGCAGCCGCTCGGCGGCCCAGCCGAGCGCGGGCGCGGCGTCGGTGCCGGAGCCGGAACCCGAGCCGGGCGTCGCGAGCGCTCGGAAGATCCGCTCGAGCGCGGCCCGCCCGGTGCCGGGCGGAAGCGCCTGCACGAGCCCGTCCGAAAAGACCGCGAGCGCGACGCGGTCCTGCGCGGCGGTCGCGGCCGCGGCCAGCGCGGCCGCCGCGCGGCGCACGGCTTCGAGCTTGGTCTCGCCCGCGAAGCCGAATTCGAGCGAAGGGGACAGGTCGACCAGAAGCGCGACCACCAGGTCGCGCTCCTCGCGCATTCGTTTCACGATCGGGCGCCCCAGCCGCGCGGTCGCGTTCCACTCCAGCCAGCGCACGTCGTCCCCCGGCGCGTAGTCGCGAAGCTCCTCGAATGTGAGCCCCTGCCCGCGGAAGGCGCTGCGGTAGGCGCCGGTGAGCGAGGTCGAGACGTCGCGGCGCGCGCGCAGGCGCAGCGCGCGCGAGGCGCGAGCCGCGTCGCTGCGGATCGGGTCCGGCTTCACGGAGTCTGAACCGAGGCCAGCACCTGGCGCACGATCGCGTCGGGCGTGCAGCCCTCGGCCTCGGCCTCGTAGGAGAGCAGCAGGCGGTGGCGCAGGACGGCAGGCGCGACCCGCTTCACGTCCTCCGGAAGCACGTACTCGCGTCCCTCCAGGAAGGCGCGCGCGCGGGCGGCCTCGATCAGGTAGATCGACGCGCGCGGCGAGCCGCCGAGCTCGACGGCGTCGAGCTCGCGGCTTTTCTCGACCAGGCGCACCGCGTAGTCGACGAGCGACGGCTCGACGTGGAGCGCGCGCACCGTCTGGCGCAGGCTCATCACCTCGACCGCGCCGATCGCGATCTCGGGCTGCTCGAGGTCCGCCGGCGCCGTGCGGCTGCGCACGATCTCGATCTCCTCCTCGCGCGACGGGTAGTCGACGCGGAGCTTCAGCATGAAGCGGTCCACCTGCGCCTCGGGAAGCCGGTAGACGCCCTCCTGCTCGACCGGATTCTGTGTCGCCATGACCAGGAACGGCTCCGGCAGGCGCAGGCTCTCGCCCGCGAGCGTGACCTGGCGCTCCTCCATCGCCTCGAGCAGGGCGCTCTGCACCTTCGCCGGAGCGCGGTTGATCTCGTCGGCGAGGATCACGTTGTGGAAGAGCGGGCCGCGGTGCAGGCGGAAGCTGCCGCTCGCGGGCTCGTACACCTGCGTGCCTAGCAGATCCGCCGGAAGCAGGTCCGGCGTGAACTGGATGCGCCGGAAGTCCAGGTCGAGCACGCGCGCGAAGGCGCGAACCGCGGTCGTCTTGGCCAGCCCGGGCACGCCCTCGACCAGCACGTGCCCCTGGCAGAGCAGCGCGACGAGCAGACCGTCGACCAGCTCGCGCTGACCGACGAGCACGCGCGCCATCTCGCGCCGGATCCGCTCTACCGCGTCACTCAATGCTCACCCGAGCCCGAGTCTACCTCAGGGCTGCGCAGGGCTGGGTGTGGAATCGGGCTCGGCGGCCTCTGCGCCCGTCGGAATCAACTTGCCCAGCGTGCGCACGCCCTTCATCACGGCGTCGGACGCGAAGCCGACCGCATCGCGAATGCGCTCGGGCGGGAGCGGCGTCACGCGCATGTCGTCGCGCGGTCCGTCCAGGCGGAAGTAGAGCGCGAGCAGGTTGCGATCCTTGCCGAGGATCACGTTGCGCACGATCGGCAGGCTCCCGATCACGGAGTCGAGCGTCTTCAGGAACAGCAGGGCGACCACGAACTCCGACTCCTTGGTCGGCGTATTGAGATCCATCTCGCCGCTGCCGAGCATGCGCAGCTGCGGGCCGAGCAATTTGGCATCGGTCATCGCGAGTCGACCCTCCGCCAGGCCGAAGTCCGCCGAGAGCCGGTCGTAGGGAAGCGGCCGGCCGAGCAGGCCGCTGACACCGGAGAGTGACGGAAGGCGCGCGAGCGCGACCAGCCCGGGGAGCTTGGCGACGCTGCCGGCCCGAAGCTCGACGTGGAGCTCGAGCCCGCCGTCGACGGCGAAGCGCCCGCTCTTGCGCAGCGCGCCGGAGAGGCGTCCCTCGGCGTCGCCGCGCCCGACGATGCTCGCCTCCGGAAGCGCGAGCGCTGTCGCCACGGGAGCGGCGTCGAAATCGCGAAGCTCCAGGTCGAACCCGAACGGCGCGCGATCCGGCTCGCCCAGCGCCACTCGACCCGAGCCCGAAAGCGAGCCGCCCGCGAGCTCGGCGGAGAGGCTCGAAAGGCGCACGTCCGCGCCCGTGGCTTCGATCCGCGTGCGCAGGTTCGCGGCGCGGAGATCCCCGAGCGCGAGCCGATCGAGCGCGATCTCGCCCGAGAGCCAGGTCGGGCCGCGGATCGCCGCGCCCGTCGACGGATCCCGGAGGTAGCGGACATCGACCGAGACGCGATCGGCCTGCGGGTCCCAGCGCACGTCGAGCTCGGCCGGCGCGCCGCCGAGCACTCCGCGTACGCCCTCGCTGGCGATGCCGCCGCCGGGGAAGCGAAGCCTTCCCGACGCGTCGCGAAGCGGCAGCACGAACGCCGGATGCCGCAGCGCCAGATCCGTGAAATCGAGCGCGGATTCCCTGCCGTCGCCCGGCTCGTCGCCGACCAGTCCGTCCACCGCGGCGCCGAGCCCGGTGAGCGGCATTCCCGGCCCGCCGATCACGCTGTCCTCGTCGTCCGGAAGGTGGGCGAGTCGGTCGAGCCCGTCGATGCGCACGTCGATCTCGGGCGTCGCCTCGCCGTCGTCGGTCATGCGCAGCTCGTGGATCTCGAGCACGTTGCCGGCGATTCGCAGCTCGCCCGACATGTTCTCGAGCCGCGTCTCGGGCTTGGGCTTGTAGATCCCGTCGCGCGCGCGAAGCTCGAGCCGGAAGGCCTCGGGCGCGAGCGGCGCGTCGAACGAGAGCCGCGCGCCCGCGGTGGTTCGCGGCACGTCGATCACCAGATGCGCGTCCGCGACGGTTCCCGCTTCGATCCGCTCCGCGACGCGCCGCCAGGTGGCGATCTTCATGCCCAGCAGCGTCAGCGGATTCAAGCGGTCGCGGCGCCCGGGCGCGAAGTCCGCGAGCCGCACGTCGAGCGCGATCCGACCCGGGCTGCGCGTGTCGAGCGCGAGCGAGCCGCTGGCGACCAGATCGTCGAGCTCGAGCGGCCGAAGCTCGAGCGAGAGCACGCTCCCATCCCAGTCGACGTCGGTGGCCAGTCTGGCGCGGGCGGGCGCGATCGGCCGGTCGAGCGCGGGCACGCGCAGATCGAGCTTGGCGAGCTCGAGGTCGAGCTTGCCCTTCACCGCCCCCGACTCGTGCTCGTAGGCGAGCTCGAAGCTGCCGCTCGCGAGGCCGCGCGCGCGCACGGCGGTCTGGGGCGCGAGCGACAGGTCGAGCCCGACGACGCTGCCGTTCGCTTCGCCTCCGCCGCGCCCGGCCGAGAAGCGCAGCGACAGCTCGCCGAAGGCGCTTGCGCCGCGCGAGATGCGCGCGTTCGCCTCGCCCTCGATCCGCCGGCCGAAGCCCGCGCGCCTGGCCTCGACGCGCAGGCCGCGAATCAGCCAGGGCTCGCCCGCGCCGGGATCGTAGGCGACCTCGCCGTCGCTCACCGAGAGGCCGATCGGCGGCAGGCGTTCCAGCTCGAGCTCGGGTCCGGCCGTTTTTCCTCTCGCGTGCAGGCGCAGCACCGGGCGATCGAGCACCCAGTCGAGCGGCAGGAACTGACCCGCCAGAAGTCTCGGCCAGGTCTGGCGGCCGAGCGCGCGCTCGACCTCGAGAAGCGGCGGCTGATCGGGCAGCGCGGCGTCCGTGACGCGGACCTGCACGAGCTCGATCTCGAGACTCGTTCCGGGCCGGAGCGACATCGACCCGATCTCGACGTGCTTTCCGAGCACGCTCGAGAGCGCACCCGCCACGAACTCGGTGTCCGCGCCGTAGATCAGCGCGGCCAGGCCGCCTGCCGAGGCGAGTCCGAGCAGCAGGGCCGCGACCAACAGCCGACGCCAGATCCGCCGCGCGCGCCCGGCCCCGGGCCTGGAATCGGGCTGCGACAGGTCGTCCCCCTCTCACCGAACGAGTCACCGAGCGATGCGGTCCGGCTGCGCATCAGCTGCCGGCACGCGGCGCGCCAAGTCTCGCGCAAGACCTTTGCAAATTCGCGCGTGGCGGTCGCGTCTGCCGCGTGCGGGGCTGCGGCGTCCGGGCGGCGTAAACGCTGGCCAGAGCTAAAGAAGCGCTTTCGCGGTCCCGATCGTATGCGGTGAATACGCAATGGGGAGCGCCTATGAGGGTGGGCACCCCTACTTGACCGGGAGGAGCTCCACGGCATGGAGCACATGGGCTTCACAGAACAGATGGACGACGGGCATCCCCGCAAGCGGAATCGGGTACGCGAGCTGCGCGAGAACAAGCTCATGACCCAGGCGCAGCTGGCCAAGAAGGCCAGGGTCGCCCTCCGCACGATCCACTCCGTGGAGAAGGGAATGAACTGCCGGATGGACACCAAGCGCAAGATCCTGATCGCGCTGGGCATGCGCTTCGAGGACAAGGACCAGGTCTTCCTCGACTGAGCTCGACTCAGAGCTCGTGAAGAGAGACACGGCACCCGCAATCGGGGCGTGTCTCTTTTTCGTTCCGGGCGGCCGAGCAGCTAGACTGCCGCAATGGCGGGCGCGTCCACGAATTTCCTGCGCGACGTGGGGCGGCTGCTCACGCGCAGTCACGATCTCGAGGAGACGCTCGCGAACGTCGTTCGCCTGGTCGCCCGCTGGATGCACGCGTCGGCGTGCTCGATCTACCTGCTCGAGGAGGACGGCGAGACGCTGATGCTTCGCGCCACGCGCGGCCTGAATCCGGAGGCCGTGGGAAAGGTGAGCATCCGCGTCGGGCAGGGCATCGCCGGGCGCGCGCTCGCGCAGCGCGAGACGATCGCCGTGCCGGACGTGCGGCTCGAGCCGCGCGTGTACGCGGTCCGGCTCTCCGGCGAGCAGCGCTTCCGCTCGCTGGTCGCGGTTCCGCTGCTCGTGCGCGGCGAGCCGGTGGGAGTGCTCACGGCGCGCACGACGCGCGTGCGCGTCTTTCCGCGCGCACAGCTCGAGCTGCTCGAGATGATCGCCGCCCAGGTCGGCTCGATCGTGCTCTCCGCGAGCCTGCTCGATCGCGCGCTGCGCGAGGGCGCCCCGGGGCGGCCGCTCGTCGCCCGCGCGCCGGAGCCGTTCCCGCGCGGGACGGTGCTTCGCGGCGTGGGAAACTCACCCGGGATCGCGCGCGGACGCGTGCACCTGCTCGCCAAGCGCCTGGACCTGGCCGCGATCGAGTACCAGCCGGCGCGAACGGCGGCTGCGGAGTGGCGCGCCGTGCAGCACGCGCTGCGCGAGACCGTGCGGCAACTGAACGATCTCCGCGGCGCGGTGGGCGAGCGCTTCGGCGAGGAGCTGGCCGACGTCTTCACCACGCACATCCTGGTCCTCGAGGATCAGGGATTCCGCGCCAAGCTGCGCCGCGCCGTCGACCGCCACGGCAACGGCGCGCGCGCGTTGATCGAGACGATGCAGGGCTACGCGGCGATCTTCGCCGCGACGCCCGATGCGACCGTGCGCGAGCGCGCGGCGGACCTCGAAGACGTGCTGCAGCGCGCGGTCGGAGAGCTGGTCGGGATCCGCCTGCACAATCCCCCGCTGCGCCACGGCGTGATCGTGGTCGCTGAGCAGATCGCGCCCAGCGAGTTCGTCCTGCTCGAGACCGAGAAGATCGCCGGTCTCGTGACCGAGCACGGCGGGCCGACCAGCCACGCGGCGATCTTCGCGCGTTCGCTCGAGATCCCAGCGGTGTCCGGCGTGGCGGGGATCGCGCGCCGCCTGCGCCCCGAAGACCAGCTGATCGTCGACGGACTCGACGGCGTCGTGATCGCCAACCCGACGCGCCCGCAGCGCGCCGAGTACGCGGTGATCGCCGAGCGCTACGGCAAGACACGCGGCCGGCTCGACGAGCTCCGCGGGCTGCCGAGCGAGACGCGCGACGGGCGCAAGATCCGCCTCTCGGCGAACGTCGGCGGGCTCTCCGACCTCGACCTGGTCAAGCGCTACGGGGCGGAGGGCATCGGCCTGCTGCGCACGGAGGTGTTCGCGCTCGGCGCGCGCGGGCTGCCCGAGGAGGACGAGCAGCAGCGCGCCTATCTGCGCGTCGCCGCCCTGATCGCGCCCGACCCGGTGGTGATCCGCTGCTTCGACCTCGGCGGCGACAAGGCGCTGCCGGGCGAAGCGATTCGCGAGGCGAACCCGCAGCTCGGCTGGCGCGCGATCCGGATCCTGCTCGACCGTCCGGAGCTGTTTCGCGCGCAGCTTCGCGCGATCGTGCGCGCGAACACGCAGGACAATCTGCGCATCATGCTGCCGATGATCGCCTCGCTCGAGGAGCTCGAGCGGTCGCGCGAGCACCTGGTCGGGGTCTGCGCGGAGCTCGGCGCGAGGGTGCCACCGCTCGGAGTCATGATCGAGACGCCCGCCGCGGTCAGCATCGCGCAGCACCTGGCCCGGTGCGCGGACTTCTTCTCGATCGGCACGAACGATCTGATGCAGTACACGCTCGCCACCGACCGCGAGAACGAGCGGGTGGCCGGAGTCTACGATCCGTTCCACCCGGGCGTGCTCGCCCAGATCCAGCGCGTGGCCGACGTCGCGCGGGAATCCGGCACGCCGTGCTCGGTCTGCGGCGAGCTCGGCGGCAATCCCGTCGCCGCGCCGCTGCTGATCGGAATGGGGATCGACGAGCTGTCGATGGCGCCGTTCTCGACGCTGGCCCTGCGCCAGGTGGTGCGCCGGACCGACGCCGCGGCGATGGCGGAGTGCGCGCGCGGGATCGCGCAGGACGCGCGCGCGAGCGACGTGCGCGAGCGGCTGGCCCGCAGCTACGAGTCACTCGGTCTGTTCGCAGACCCCGATCTCGGCGCTCTGATGCGGCACCTGCTCGGCGCGCGCGTTGACAGGCGAGACGGCCCCCGATAGCGTGGCCCGACGATGGCATCCCGGATCGACTCCGACCGGCGCGCCCACCAGAAGCTGTCGGAGCACCTCTCGCGCCACGGTCTGAAGCAGACGCGCCAGCGCGAGGCGATCCTCGACGCCTTCCTCGCCGTGAAGGGTCACGTCACGAGCGAAGAGCTGTACGACGCGGTGCGCACGCACAACCCCGCCGTCGGTGCCGCGACGGTCTACCGCGCGATCAAGCTCTTCTGCGAGGCCGGGCTGGCGCGCGCCCACCACTTCCGCGACGGCGTCACGCTCTACGAGCGCGAGGGGCATCACCACGACCACCTGATCTGTCAGGGCTGCGGGGCGATCGTCGAGTTCGAGCGAGAGGCGATCGAGGAGGAGCAGGTGAAGGTGGCCGCGCAACACGGCTACCTGCTGAAGCAGCACCGCCACATCCTCTACGGCATCTGCCCGAGGTGCCAGAAGAAGGGCTAGACGCGCGGCGCGTCCGGCAGCTCGTTCACGTCGCCGGACCGGATCGGGAAGCGCTCGGAGAGGATCTCCCCGCACAGTCGGATCGCGTCTTCGATGCCGGCCTCGGCGCGGTTCTCGCGGATTCCGGCGACGACGCGCTCGACCACGGCGTCCCAGGTGCCGGCTTCGACGCGCGAGTGGATTCCCCGGTCGGCGAGCACGATTACGCGGTGCTCGAGAAGCGAGACGTAGATCAGGATCCCGGTGCGCTCTCGCGTCTCGACCAGGCCGGCTTGGTGGAAGGCGAGCGCCGCCGCGCGCGCGACGCGCGCCTCGACGACGTCGGCGGGAAGCAGCCGACGCAGCAGCTCGCGCCGGCCGAACAGCCACGCGCAGGCGACGAAGACGCCAAGCTGCAGCGGCACCAGCCAGCGGCTCAGCTCCGGCGCGAGCAGCAGCGCGGCCGCCCCCGACGCGAACGCGAGCAACGCGGCGGCGCCGAAGCGCAGCTCCGCGTAGGCATCGCTTCGCTCGACGATCACGGGCACGATCTCGCCCGAGGTCGCGCGCTCGGCGGCGTGCACGGCCGCCTCGATCGCCGCAGCGCCGCGCTCGTCGAGAAGGTCGCTCGCGCGCATCACCATCTCCCGGAAGCGCCGCCGCCGCCGAAGCCGCCACCGCCGCCGCCGAATCCTCCGCCACCGCCGCCGAACCCACCGCCGCGTCCGAAGCCGCCGCCCAGCGGCGGGAATCCGCCGGATCGCCCCCCGCGCCGCATTCCCGGTCCGCCGAACGGCGGCGTGAAGAACAGACCGCGCGCGAGAAGCATCAGCACGACGAACGCGATCCAGAGCAGCACGACCCAGCGGGGCGCTTCCCGCTGCGACTCGCGCGCGGGCAGCGGCAGCACCTCGCCCGAGATCACCTCGAGGATCGCGCGCGTTCCGGCGCTCACGCCGCGGTCCATCCGGCCGGCGCGGAACTCGGGAAGGATGCTCTCAGCGACGATGCGCGAGGCGATCGCATCGGGAAGCACGCCCTCGAGCCCGTAGCCGACCTCGATGCGCACGCGCCGCTCGTTCGGCGCGACGGTCAGGATCACGCCGTTGTCGAGGTTCCTCTGGCCGACCTTCCAGGCCTCCGCGGTGCGCATCGAGTAGTCCTCGATCTCGAGCCCCTCGAGCGACGGGGTGACGTGCACCACCACCTGGTGGCCGGTCGTCCGCTCGAACTCGACGAGCGTCCGCTCGAGCGCTCCCGCGGTCGGCGCGGGAAGCAGGCCAGCGCGGTCGAGCACGTGCGCGCGCAGCTCGGGCACCTCGAAGCCGCTCGCGGCGCCAGCGAACGCGAGGCCGAAGAACGCGAGCCCGAGCAGCGCAGCGCTCGCGAAGCGCGAGCTCAGAACTTCACCTCGGGCGGTTTCTCCGCGCCGCCGGTCGCCTCGAAGGTCGGCCGCGGCTCGGCGCCGAGCAGGAAGCGCGCGGTCAGGTTCGTCGGGAAGAAGCGCACGAGCTTGTTGTACTCGGCCACCGTCTCGACGTAGCGCTTGCGCGCGACCGTGATGCGGTTCTCCGTGCCCTCGAGCTGCGCCTGCAGGTCGCGGAAGCCCGCGGTCGCAGTCAGCTCGGGGTAGCGCTCCGACACGACGAGAAGTCGCGAGAGGGCGCTCGAGAGCGATCCCTGCGCGGCCTGCAGCTTCGCGAACGCCTCCGGATCGTCGAGAACGGTCGCGTCCATCTTCACGCTGGTCGCGCTCGCGCGCGCCTGGATCACCGCCTCGAGCGTCTCCTTCTCGAAGTTCGCCGCGCCCTTCACGGTGCTGACCAGGTTCGGGATCAGATCCATCCGCCGCTGGTACTGGTTCTGCACCTCGGCCCAGGCGGCCTTCACGTCCTCGTCGGCGCCCTGGATCGAGTTGTAGCCGCAGCCCGAGACCGCGAGCGCCAGCGCGACGAGCGCGCAAGCCATCGAACGCTTTGGGTGTTTCATGCGGCCAGGGTAGCTTGCTACGCTGGGGCCCGCGATCGGATGGAGGAACGCATGGCCAGGCGAATCGACTGGTACTACCAGCGCAAGAGTTGAACGAGCTGTGTGCGGGCGTCCAAGTTCCTGGACGCGAACAAGCTCGTACCGGTCGAGACGGTCTCCGCGAGCAAGAAGCTCGGCAAGGCGGATGCCGCGCGGCTGGCGAAGGCGGCGAAGCAGGTGATCGTCGCGAAGGGGAAGCAGGTCACGCGCTTCACCCCGGGCGGCAAGGCGTCCGAGGAGATCGTCGCGGCGCTTCTGGGTCCGACCGGAAACCTGCGCGCTCCCACGCTCGTCGTCGGCGACAAGCTCCTGGTCGGCTGGAACGAAGAGGCCTACACCGCCGAGCTGCTTTGAGCGAGCCGTGCCGGTTTCGCGTCTAGAGCTTCGCGAGCATCTCGTCGCGGAGCTGCTTCCACTCTGGGAACGGCACGGCCTGGATCGCGTTCGCGGCGGCTTCTGGAACCGGATCGGCCCCGATCTACAGCCGCTTCCCGACGGGCACAAGCGGCTGCTGGTCCACGCGCGCCAGATCTTCTCGTTCACGCTCGGCGTGGAGCTCGGGGCGGGCGATCGGATTCGGGCAGCGGTCGAGCACGGGCTCGAGTTCATGCGCGCGCGCTTCTGGGACGCGCGCAACGGCGGCTGGTACCGGACCACCGACGACGAGGGCACGCCCCTCGACCGGCGCAAGGACCTCTACGACCACGCGTTCGCGATCTTCGCGCTGGCGCACCACCACCGCGTCTTCGGCGCGCCCGAATCGCTGCGACTGGCGCACGCGACGCTCTCGCTCGTGCGCGAGCACCTGCGCGATGCGGCTTGCGGCGGGTTCTTCGAGGGCGCGAGCGAGGACTGGAGGCCGATCCACGGCCCGCGGCGGCAGAACCCGCACATGCACCTGTTTGAGGCGCTCCTCGCTCTGCTCGAGGTCGCGCCCGGCGACGTCGCGAAGCGCGAGGCGCGCGCGCTGGTCGGGCTGCTCCGCTCACGCTGGCTCGATCCGGACAGCGACGCGCTCGGCGAGCACTTCGATCCCGGCTGGAAGCCGCTCGACGGCGACTCCGGTCGCGTGGTCGACGGGGGCCACCACTTCGAGTGGACCTGGCTGCTCGATCGCTTCGCCGCGCTCGAGTCCGACGACGCGATCCGCTCGCTCGCCACGCGGCTGCTCGGGTTCGCGCGGCGCTTCGGCGTCGATGCCGATGGCGGCGTCTTCGACCAGGTCGACCGCGGCGGAAGGCCGCTCGAGACCGGCAAGCGCCTCTGGCCGCAGACCGAGCGCGTGAAGGCGCTGGCGGCCCGCGTTCGCGCGAGCGGCGACGCAGATCTGCGTCGGGAGCTCGAAGCAGGGCTCGCGTACTGTTTCGCGCGCCACGTCGATCCGGCCACGCGCGGCTGGCACGAGCAGCTCGACCGCGAAGGTCGGGTGCTCTCGGCGGCGCAGAACGCGACCAGCGTCTACCACATCGCGCTCGCCCTGGACGAGGCGGGCCGGGCGCTCTAGAGGACAGGCCGGCCCGCCGGCAGGTCTTCCGGTTGAACGATCGGGTTCCCGCTGCCAGACTGCCGCCCAGCGAGGGGCGGACGGAGTGCACCAGAAGGCCCGGGGCTACCTGATCGCGATCGCGCTTTCCGCCCTGGCCGCGGCGATTCGCGCCGTGGCGGACGAGCCGATCGGCGACGTCGGCCTCTTCTTCAATTTCTACGTCGCCACGGCCGCGGCCGCCGTGATCGGCGGCCTCGGACCGGGGCTGCTCGCGACGTTCGCGACCGGACTCGCGGCGTCGCTGCTGTTCCTGCCGCCGTTCGGGTCGCTCTGGATCGAGCGCGCCGATCACCGCGCGCTGATCACGGCCTTCTTCGCGATCGGCGTGGTCACGAGCCTGCTCGCCGGTCGGGCGCAGCGCGCCCGCATCCGGCTGGCCGCGAGCCTGGAGGCCGAACGCCAGGTATCCGCGCGGATGCAGGCGGTGGTCGAAGCGGAGGGCGACGCGATCGCGATCGTCGACAGCGACGGCTCGATCGAGTTCGTGAACCCGGCGCTCGAGCAGACCTTCGGCTACCGGCGCGACGAGCTGCTCGGCCAGCACTTGAAGCTGCTCATGCCCGAGCCGTACCGGAGCGAGGCGGACGACTACCTCGACGCCTACCGAGCGACGCGACAGCGCCGGCTGATCGGCGTTGGCCGCGAGGTGGCGGGCCGGCGCAAGGACGGCGCGACGTTTCCGATCCACCTGTCCGTGAGCGAGGTCGAGGTCGGCGGGCGGCGGCTCTTCGCCGGCAGCATGCGCGACCTCTCCGCGAGCAAGGCGCTCGAGGCGCAGCTGCTGCAGGCGCAGAAGATGGAGGCGGTCGGGACGCTCGCGGGCGGCGTCGCGCACGACTTCAACAACCTGCTCACGTCGATCCTCGGCTCGGTCGAGCTCGCGCTCGCGCATCCCGAGAGCCGCTCGCTGCTCACGCGCTCGCTCGAGCGCATCAAGCTCGCGGGCAATCGCGGCGAGGCGCTCACGAAGCAGCTGCTCGCGTTCAGCCGCAAGCAGGTCACGCGGCCCGAGCTGCTCGACCTGAACGCCGCCCTGCGACAGGTGCGCGAGCTCTTCGAGCGGATGCTCGGCGAGGACGTCGACGTGAAGCTCGACCTGCACGAAGGCGCCGGGACGGTGCGAATCGATCCGGCTCAGCTCGATCAGGTGGTGATCAATCTGGTGGTGAACGCTCGCGACGCGATGCCCTCGGGCGGCGTCCTGCGGCTCGCGACCGGGCGCGCGAACCTCGACGCCGCGCGCGCTTCGCGCCTGGGGCTCGCGCCCGGCGAGTACGCGACGCTCTCGATCCAGGACGCGGGGGAGGGAATTCCGGCAGAGGTCCGCGCTCGGATCTTCGAGCCCTTCTTCACCACGAAGGAGCCAGGACGCGGCACCGGGCTCGGGCTCTCGACGGTGCTCGGGATCGTGCAGCGCCACGGCGGCGCGATCGACGTGCACTCCGAGCCCGGCCTCGGCACGACCTTCGAGATCTTCCTGCCGCTCGTCGCCGAGCCCGCGCCGCTGGCGGCGAAGTCCGAGACGCGGATCGAGGCGCCGAGCTGCGAGTCCAGCTCGATCCTCGTCGTCGAGGACGACCCGATGATGTGCGACCTGCTGCGCGAGGTGCTCGAGCGAGCGGGCCATCGCGTGCTCGGGGCCGAGAGCCCCGCGGTGGCGCTGGAGCTGGCGTCGAGCCAGCCGGTCGACCTGCTGATCAGCGACGTGATCATGCCCGGAATGACCGGCTTCGACCTCGCGGCGAAGCTGCGCACGTCGGGCGGAAGGCCGCGCGTCATCTTCATGTCGGGCTACACCGACCAGATCCTCGCGGACCGCGGGGAGCTGGGCCCCGACGACGCCTTCATGCGCAAGCCGTTCCGGATGGACGAGCTCGTGTCGAAGGTTCGAGCGCTGCTCAGCCGGAGCGAGACGGGCGAGCGCCAAGCGCGGCGCTGAACGCGGCGACGAGAGACCCCGCCGCGAAGGGCTTCTCGATCAGGCGCACGTCGGACGGCGGCTCCGAGTCCCCCGGCCAATCGCCCGTGAGCACGACGGCCGGCGCCGGCTGCCGACGCTCGATCGCCTCGAGCAGTCGCAGCCCGCCCGACCGCCAGAGCTCCGTCTCGACGACCAACGCGTCGAAGGCCGCGCTCGCCAGAACCCGGATCAGGTCATCGGCGCTGGACGCCTGACGCACCTGCGCGCCCTCGGCTTCGAGGATCTCGGCGACGACGTCGCGAACGTCCCGGTCGGTCTCCGCCACGACCACGAGGATCATCGCGAGCTCTGATTTCGAGCCCGCCGCACGGACCGTCTGTCCGCTTCGAGCACAGGTGATGTGGCGCGCATAGCCATCTCTACGCCTGCAAGGCAGCCTGAGAAGGGACTCGTGCAGGATCCGGGCCGACGAGCGCGAGGTCGGCCGGCGAAGCGGTCGCTCGGCAGCTAGGCTGGCCTGCGTCTGCCTGGGGAGCGGAAATGAAGCTTGCCGAGATCGTCTATCGCTACGACGCTGCGGGCGCGCTCGGCCGGGCGCGTCCAACGAGTGCGACCGAAGCCCGCGAGCGCCTCGAGGCCGGAAGCCGCGCGATGGCCGATCTGATCGAGAGCCTGGCCGAGGGCGACGGCACGGCGCGCCGCATCATCCCCGTCGACCCGCGCGATCTCGGCATCGCGGCGGGCGCCGATGCTGCGCCGCCGCAACGGCCCTATGCCGCGGTGCTCGGCTGCTCCGATGCGCGCGTGCCGATCGAGCTGATCTTCAACGAGGGCCCGAACGACCTGTTCGTCGTGCGCGTCGCCGGCAACGGACTCGGCGGCGAGGTGCTCGGCAGCTTGACGTACGCGGTCGACCATCTGGGCGCCAGCTTGAAGCTGCTCGTCGTGCTCGGGCACAGCGGCTGCGGGGCGGTGTCGACGGCGGTCGACATCTTCCTCGATCCCTCCGCGCACCTCGAGCTGGCCGGCGAGCACGCGCTGCGCAGCCTGCTCGATCGGCTTCTGGTCGTCGTCCACGCGTCTTCGCGACGGCTGGCCGCCGAGCACGGCCCCGAGGTTTCACGCCGCAGCGGCTATCGCAAGGCGCTGATCGAGTCGGCGATCGTTCTGAACGCGGCGCTCACCGCGCACTCGATCCAGAAGGAGATCGCAGGCCACGCCGACCCGGCGTCGCTGCGTACGGCGTACGGCGTGTACCTGCTCGACGACCGCCAGCTCTGGGCACCGCGCGGCGGAAGCGCGCAGTGCGATGGCCTCGCCTACCCGCCGGTCGATCCGGCGGGCTTCGCAGCTTTCGCGGCGAGCGTGCTCCGCTCGGAGCGGATCACCGCTCTGCTCGGCGCATCGACGCCGTGAGGCCGAAGACGCCCTAGCCGCGCAGCGCGAACTCGCGGACCAGCGCGGCGAACGCTTCGGGCTGCTCGAGCTCCGCGAGATGCCCCGCAGCGGGAAGCACGGCGAGCTTCGCGCCGGGAATGCGCGTCTGCCAGGCCGGGCCGTGCGCCGCGGGAACGACCGCATCCTTCTCGCTCGTCACCACCAGCGTCGCGGCGCGAATCCGCGGCAGGCGAGAGGCCACGCCCGTGTCCGGGATCGGCCAGAGGAACTTCGCGCTCGCGCGAAGTGCGAGCATCTCGGCGATCAGCCCCTCGACGGGGCTCGGGTGCCCGGCCAGCAGCATCGTCTCGCGCAGCTTCGGATCCGCGAAGAGCACGCGCGTCATTTCGAGCGGGTGCTGTGCGAATGGATCGGCGCCCTGCGCGTCCTCCAGCCAGATTCCGAGCGGGTTTACGAGCACGAGCCTGCGCACGCGCGCGGGCAGGATCGCGGCGAGCTCCGCCGCCATCCACGCGCCGATGCTGATCCCGACCACGCTTGCGCTCTCGATCCCGAGCGTCTCGAGCAGGTCGCCGTGGTGCAGCGTGAGGTCGAGAGGGCCGCGGTCGATCGCCTCGAGGTCGTCCTTCGACGGGCCCCAGCCCGGCGCGAACGGCGCGATCACGTCGAAGGATTCGGCGAGCCGCTCGAGCGCGGGCTCGAATCCCGCGAGCCCCGCCACGTGGTGCAGATAGAGCAGCGGCTGGCCCTTCCCCGCGCGGTAGTAGTGGACCGTGCGGCCCGACGCTGGAATGCGTAGCGTTCGGAGATCCATGATCAGCGCCCTCCCGCGGCCGCGCCGCTCGCGATCGGTCTCGGCACCGCGCGCGCCTTCTCGGCGATCGGCTTGGGCGACCACTGGTCCTCGTACTCCTTCCAGATCGGGCGCAGCTCCGGCATCACGCGCCGCGCGAAGAGCTCCGTGTTCTGCATGCACTTCTCGGTCGGCATGTCGCCGATGTGCTGCAAGCAGACGACGTGTCCGATCTTCAGCTTGCGCGCGACGTTCTGCATCTGCTCGATGCAGCTCGCGGGGCTGCCCGCGACGATGAAGCCCTGCTCGACCAGCTCCTTCCAGGACAGCTTGTTGGCGAGCACGGGCGAAGCCGCAGCACCCGCGACCTGCGTCGCGAGCCCCGCGCGGATCGTCGCCTCGGTGCGGTAGCCGGGGGCGTCGGCGAAGCCGGGCCAGATGTGCAGGCAGCGGTCGAAGAAGTAGCGCACGTGCGGCTCGTACAGCCGCTGCGCCTCGTCGTCGGTCTCGGCCACGCAGATCTGCTGTGCGAATGCGGCCTGGTAGGGGTTGAAGGTCTTGCCCAGCTGCTCCATGCGCTGCCAGAAGCCGCGCATCAGCTGCTCGCCGCGCAGGTAGCCGCTGAAGGAGAGGTAGCTGTAGTTGTAGTTCTGCTCCGCGCAGAAATCCCAGGTCTCGATCGAGCCGCCGCCCGGCACCCAGACCGGCGGAGGGTTCTGCACCGGCCGCGGCCAGATGTTCACGTAACGCAGTTTGGTGTGCTTGCCGTTCCAGGCGAACACGTCCGGGTCGCTCCAGGCGCGCCGGATCAGGTCGTGCGCCTCGCGGTACTTCTCGCGCAGTGTGGCCGGGTTGGCGCCGAACGCGTAGTTGTCGTCCATCGAGGTGCCGACCGGGAAGCCGGCGATCAGCCGCCCGCCCGAGATCACGTCGACCATCGCCATCTCCTCTGCCACGCGCGTCGGCGGATCGTAGAGCGCGATCGACTGGCCGAGCAGCAGGATCGAAGGCTTCGCGGTGCGCCGCGCCAGCGTCGCGGCCATCAGCTGCGGCGAGGGCATCAGCCCGTAGGCGTTCTGGTGGTGCTCGTTGATGCCGAGCCCGTCGAAGCCGAGGTCGCCCGCGAACTCGAGCAGATCCAGGTAGTCGTTGTAGACCTTGTGGCCGACGACCGGATCGTAGAGCCGCGAGTCGACGTCGACCCAGACGCTGCGGTGTTTCTCGCGGAAGTCGGCCGGCAGGTGCGGCCAGGGCATCAGGTTGAACCAGTGGAACTTCATCGCGCTCCCTCCACACAGTTGCGAACCGAGTCGACCTCATTTCCTTCTATCACGGCCGCGCGCGGGAAATCAGGCCGAGCTCTGCTCCCGCCGCGCGGGCTGCTTCGGGAACAGCACCGACATGAGCATGGCGCTTCCGATCAGCAGCGCGATCACGCCCAGCGAGATCTCGATCGGGAGCTTCCCGCCGAAGGCGCCGTTCAGCCAGACCATCTTCACGCCCACGAAGACCAGCACCAGCGCCAGCCCGTAGTTCAACAGGTGGAAGCGATCCACGGCGCCGGCCAGCATGAAGTAGAGCGAGCGCATGCCCAGGATCGCGAAGATGTTCGACGCGAACACGATCAGCGGCTCGCGGGTCAGCGCGTAGATCGCGGGCACGGAGTCGACCGCGAAGACGATGTCGGTCGCCTCGATCCAGACCAGCGCGATCAAGAGCGGGGTCGCCAGCCAACGGCCGTTCTCGCGCACGAGGAAGCGCTGCTCGCGCAGGCCGTCGCTGAGCGGCACGAAGCGGCGCATCAGCCGCACGATCGGATTGCGCTCCGGCGCGGGCTTTGCGTCGCCCACCCAGAGCATCTTCATGCCGGTCAGGATCAGCAGCGTGCCGAAGAAGATCACCGCGGCCTCGTAGCGAAGCAGCACCGACCCCATCGCGATGAAGATGGAGCGGAACACCAGCGCGCCGAGAATCCCGTAGAAGAGCACGCGGTGCTGGTAGCGCGGCGGGATGGCCAGATAGGAGAAGACCACCACGAAGACGAAGATGTTGTCGACCGCGAGCGCCTTCTCGACCAGGAAGCCGGTCAGGTACTCCAATCCCACGCGGTCCGCGGCCGCGGCGGGATCGAAGCCGGGGATGGCGAGCAGGCGCGGGTCGCGCGGGAACGCCCAGTGCGCGTACTGCCAGAGCGCGACGTTCACCGCCACGCCGAGCGAGATCCAGACCACGGTCCAGACCGCCGCCTCGCGGATCGAGACGGCGTGCGCGTCTCTGTGGAAGACGCCCAGGTCCAGCGCCAGAAGCGCCAGCACGAGCGCGATGACGGCGCCGTACAGCCAGGCGTACTCGGCGAACGGGAACAGCAAGTGCTCGGTCGACACGATCCTTCTCCCCGGTTGTCTGCCGGGAGGATCGGAGCGCGTCGCGAACTTGGAAAATAGATAATGTCGCGAGATCGCATCGAGAATCGCGAACGATCGCGGCGACCGGCGCGGGCCGAACGGCTAGCCGCGCTTGAAGATCCGCTCGCGCGCGGCCTCGGTGATCGCCGCGACGGCCGGGTGCTTGATGCGCCGCTCCACCGAGATCGCGTAGTAGCGCTCGATCACCCCGTCCGCGTCGCCGATCGCGCGCACGCCGTACTGATCGCGAAGCTCCTGCGCCAGAAGCGACGGGGCCGCGAAGATCCCGTGGCCGTGCTGCGCGAAGACCTTCGCCAGCGCGCTGTCCTCGAACTCTGCGACCAGGCGTGGCTGGATCCCGCGCCGCTGGAACCACTGGTCGAGCGAGCGACGCAGCTGTGTGTTGGGCGTCGGCAGCAGCAGCGGCGCGCCGCCGAGCGAGTCCGGGAAGCGGCGCCGCAGCCGCTCCGCGAGCGCGCGCGTGGCGAAGAAGCCCACCTGCGCCTCGCCGAGCAGGTGATTGTACGCCTTCACGCTCACGTGGGGCGACAGTGGCGCGTCGGTGATCACCAGGTCGAACCCGTGCAGGGCCAGGTCCGCGAGCAGGCGGTCCGACTTGCCCTCGAGGCAGGTGAGCTGGACCGGCGGCGCCTGCGCGAGCGCGATCTCGAGCAGCCGCGCCGTGATCAGCTTCGGCACCACGTCGGCGACGCCGATCACGAGCCGCGGGCTGCGGTCGGAAGGCCGCCCGCGCAACGTCTCGGTCAGCTCGCGTCCGAGCGTGAAGATCTCCTCCGCGTAGCGGAACACGACCCGGCCCATCTCGGTGAGCACGAGATTGCGCCCTGCGCGCGCGAAGAGCTTCTCGTCGAAGGCCTCTTCGAGCTTGCGGATCTGTCCCGAAAGCGTGGGCTGCGCCAGGCGCAGTTGCCGCGCCGCGCGCGACACGCTGCCCTCCTTCGCGACGGTGTAGAAGTAGAGCAGGTGATGGTAGTTGAGCCAGTCCACGCGGCGGGAGTATCTCCCGTCACGCCGCGTTGCGCAGCCGCTCGATGCGCTGCTCGAGCGGAGGATGGCTCGCGAACCAGCGCGCGAAGCGACCGCCGCCGCCCGCGATCCCGAACGCGGACAGACCCTCGGGCAGGTCGCTGCGCCCGCCCGCGTGCCGGCGCAGCGACTCGAGCGCCGCGATCATGCCTTCGCGACCGGCCAGGCGAGCCGCACCGGCGTCCGCCCGGAACTCGCGCTGGCGCGAGAACCAGAGCACGAGGAGCGTGGCGAAGATGCCGAGCACCAGCTGCGACGCGAGCGACGTGACCAGGAAGGCCGGGCCGTGGCCTTCCTCGCTGCGGAAGACCAGCCGATCGACCGCGTGACCGATCACGCGCGAGAGGAAGAGCACGAAGGTGTTCACGACGCCCTGGATCAGCGCGAGGGTGACCATGTCGCCGCTTTGCACGTGACTCACCTCGTGCGCGAGCACCGATTCGACCTCGCGCCGGCTCATGGTCCTCAGCAGCCCGGTGCTGACCGCGACCAGCGCGGCGTCGCGACGGGCGCCGGTCGCGAAGGCGTTCGGCTCGGGCGAGTCGTACACGGCGACCTCCGGTACGCCGATCCCGGCCGCGAGCGCCTGCGCGCGCACGGTCTGCACCAGCCAGGCCTCCTCCTCGTCGGCCGGGCGCTCGATCACGCGCGCGCCGGTCGCGCGCTTCGCCAGCCACTTCGAGAGCAGCAGCGACAGGAACGAGCCTCCCATGCCGAAGACCGCCGCGAAAGCGAGCAGCTTGGGCAGGTCGAGCGCGACGCCGCGCGCGTCGAGCGTGCCTCCGAGCCCGAGCAGGCTCGCGACCAGGACCAGGACTGCCAGGATCGCGAGGTTGGTGGCCGCGAACAGGACGATGCGCTTCATGGATGCCTCCTCTGCCGTGGATCCGCCGTTTCTAGCGAGAGCTTCGGCTCGGAGGACTCATTGGTCCAATAGATAAATCCCGAGCTACTCATCGCCTTTCACGATGATTCGCGGAGCTCCGGGGCGGGGCGCCGGGTCGGAGCTAGCGGCGGCGCCGCTCCACGTCGCCGGAGCGGAAGTTCCCGACCAGGGTGACCTTTCCGCTCTCGATCAGGTGCTGGATCGTGGCCACGACCTCCTCGTCGGTTTCGGCCTCGTCCGAGATCGCCGCGACCAGGTCGAGCAGGGTCAGCGTCTCGGGATGGTCCGCCTCGATCGATTCGAGCTGCGCGAGCGTATGGGCGACCTGGGTCATCGAGAGCTGCTCCCCTCTGCTTCTCCAGAGTGCAGAAGCATCGGGCGTGCCAACCTGCGTCATGCGCACGAGACGCGTGGAAGTGGGCGGATATTCGAGCCTGGCGAGTCTGTCTCCCGCCCTCCGGAGCGCGGATGTGGCCGAAGTCCGTCAGCACGGTGACGGTTCTCGTCAACGCTCCGTCGCGCGGACCGATCAGCGATTCAGGCTCGACCAGCGCGAGTCGGCCGCCCGGAAGATCAGGATCCGGTGCGGCAGGACCAGCGTCACCGAGTCCGCGCCGAGCGTGCTGCGCTCCGGAATCTCTCCGGGAGCCAGCGGGTACGCGACGAATCCGCTCGAGAGCGGCGAGAACGCGACGGCGCGCCGCGGCGTGATGATGGCGGCCACGTTCTCGTCCGCGAGCAGCTCGATCGGCCTCTCGCCCGGGCCCAGGCCGAACTCGCGCCAGGACGCGATCTGCGGCGCGAACGCCAGGATCCGCGCCGGGAAGGCCACGACGACCAGCCGGTCGCGGACCTCCAGGTCCTGCTCCCCCGGCGCCGACTCCGAGACGCGGTAGCGCGTCTCGACGAAGCTCGCGGCGCGCGACTGGATCGCGAGCAGGCGCCGCGTGGTCACGGCCACGCCGACCTCGCCCTGGGTGCGAAGCGCGACGACCGATTCCCCGAGCTCGAGCGCGGCGACCACGGCGGCAAAACCCGCGGAGGTGACGGCGAGGACCCGGTCGTCGACGTGCGTGAGCGTGACGCGTTCTTCGGGCCGCGAGCGCGAGTCCGCGTGCGCCGCGGGCGCCGGGCAGAGCAGGCAGGCGCAGAGCGCGAGGACCGCGACGCGATCGCTCAGAACTTGTCCTTCAGCGCGCGCACCGCGCCGAGTACGCTCGCCGGGTCCGCGGGCGTCGCGGGCAGGAGCGCGCGCACGCTCGCGAGCAGCTCCGGCGAGCTCGCGCGCATGAACGGATTCGTCGCGCGCTCGTCGGCGATCGTCGAGGGCACGGTCATCTCGGCCTCGGCTGCGTCGTGCCAGTCCGCCGCCGCGCCTGCACGGGCCCGCTTCACTCGGTCCATTCTCTCGACCAGCGCGGCGTTTCGCGGCTCGAGGGTGAGCGCGAAGCGCAGATTGGATTCGGTGTACTCGTGCCCGCAGTAGACGCGCGTGGCGTCGGGGAGCCGGCCGAGCTTCAGGTTCAGCGCCTCGTGCATCATCTGCGGCGTTCCCTCGAAGATCCGCCCGCAGCCGCCGGCGAAGAGCGTGTCGCCGCAGAAGACCGCGCCGGGAAACACGTACGCGACGTGGCCGCGCGTGTGTGCCGGGATGAACACGACCTCGGCCGAGAGCCTGCCGACCCTCACGTGCTCGCCCTCGTCCACGCCGTCGGTAAAGCCGGGAATCCGCTCCGCGTCCGAGACGTGCCCGACCACGGGCACGCCGTAGCGGGCGGCGAGCTCGGGGTTCGCGCCGCAGTGGTCCAGGTGGTGGTGCGTCGAGAGGATCTTCGTGAGCCGGACGCCGAGCTTCGCGATCCGCGCGATCACGGGCGCCGCTTCCGGCGCGTCGATCACGGCCGCCTCGTTCGAGGCGGGATCGATCACCAGATAGGTGTAGTTGTCTCGCAGCGTCGGGACGCGTTCGACTCGCATGCCCGCAAGTCTAGCCGATCACGCGAACGCGACTTCGAGCTCCTCGCAGACGAGCTTGCACAGCCGCTCCGAGACCAGCGCCCGAAGCTCGGACGAGTCGCCCTGCGCGACGTGCAGCTCGACTCGCAGGCCCGCGACCGACACGAGCTCGATCTCGGTGTTCGCGGGAAGCCGCGCGGCGATGCTTCCGAAGAGCGCGGTCTCGACCCGCCGCGTCGCCTCCGCCTCGCCGCGGGCGCGGTTCTCGCGACGGATCGCTTCCGGAAGCGGCGCGCCGCGCACGTCGGCGAGGATCTCCTCGAGGTCGGGCCGGCAGCTCCCGCAGCCGCTCCCCGCGCCGAGGCGCTCGGCGATCGAGTCCACGTCCGCCAGGCCATGCTCGCGGACGAAGGCCTCGATCCGTCGGCTCGACATCCCCATGCAGCGACAGATCAGCCGCACCATCACGGTCTCATCGGCCGGAGCGGGTCAGTCCCCGAGCAGGGAGAGCTGGCGGGCCTGCTCGTCCGCGTCCGGGACGAGCAAGCCCGGATCGGCGATCCGGTCGGGAGCGGCCGAGCGGACGGAGGCTGGCGCTTCCGGGCAGATCCCCGCGTAGTCGCACCAGCGGCAGAGCGGCCCCGGGCGCGCGGGGAACTCGCGCTCGGCCTCGATCGCGTCGATCAGCTGAATCGTCGCCTTTCGCAAGCTCTCGAGCGTCTCGGGCGAGCGCCGCGAGCGGAGCGTCTTGTTGAAGATCAGGTAGTGCCAGACGAGCTCGACCTGCTGCACGTCCGGGTAGGTCTGCTCGAGCCCGATCTGGTACAGCGCGAGCTGGCGGTCCTGGTCGACCTGGCGCTGCGGCGGAAGGCTCGCGCTGGTCTTGTAGTCGTGGATCTCGAAGACGCCGTCGCCCTGGCGCACGATCCGATCGACGATGCCGAGCATCTTGTAGCGGCCGTCGCCGTCGAGCTCGAGCCGCAGCCGCTCTTCGAGCGCGACCGTCTCGCCGGACGTGAACGGGTACCAGGTGCGGTAGTAGTTCTCGAGACCGCGCGCGCCGCGCTCCAGGTAGTACTCCGGCGGGTTCTCCTTGCGCACGATCTGGACCTTCTCGTGCCAGCTCCGCGACCAGTCCTTCCGGTAGCGCTCGAGCACCTGCGCCAGGCTCGGCGGCCGGCCGTTCCGCGCGACGTGGTGGTAGAGCCGTTCGAGGATCTCGTGCACGCGCTTGCCCATGAACGCCTCGACGCCCTCGGTGTCGACCTTGATCTGGTCCACGTAGCGGTACTTGAACTTGCGCGGGCAGCTCTCGTACGACGAAAGGCGCGAGTGGCTGTACTCGGTCACGCTCCCCCCAGAGTCCGGGCCAGTATGCGTCGGCCGGCCTGCTTTGAAAATCCCGGCCTCGCGAGTAACCTTGCCCGGGGGCGGGAGGTCGAAGGTGAAGGGAGAGCCTGACGTGTCCACCTTGACCGAATCGATCGCAAGTCATCTGCGCGCCAAGCGCGAGCAGAACGATCCCGTGAGCGAGGCGCGGCGCCAGGCCTGCCCGGACACCGCGCGCGTGGTCGACGTGCTCGAGAATCTGCGCGCAATCATCCTGGAGCAGACCCCGTCGGAGCGGCTGAATTCCGATCTCGAGGTCGTGCACGGTCTGCTCTCGGGGCTGGTCGGATCGGACCTGGCGTCCCGCTTCATCGAGCACCTGCCCGACGTCCGCCACTGCGTCGGAATGGACGTCGAGGCCGCCTTCAAGGGCGACCCGGCGGCGAAGTCCTATGCCGAGGTGATCGCGGCGTATCCGTCCGCGTACGCGGTCTCGACCTACCGCATCGCCCACGTGCTCTACGAGCTCGGCGCCCCGATCGCCGCGCGAATCATGTCGGAGCACGCCAAGAGCAAGACGGGAATGGACATCCACCCCGGGGCCACGATCGGCTGCCACTTCTTCATCGATCACGGCACCGGCGTGGTGATCGGCGAGACCGCGGTGATCGGCAACCGCGTGAAGATGTACCACGGCGTGACGCTCGGAGCGTTCTCGAACAAGCAGGGCAGGCTCGACGCCGGCAGCAAGCGCCACCCGACGATCGAGGACGACGTGACGATCTACCCCAACGCGACGATCCTCGGCGGAAGCACGGTGATCGGCGAGGGCTCGGTGATCGGCGGAAACGTCTGGCTACACCAGTCCGTGCCGCCGTACTCGCGCGTGCAGATCACGCCGCCGCAGCTGCAGGTGAAGCACAAGGACTCGGAGTCCGGCTCGGTCGATCCGGCCTACGACATCTAGCTCCGAAGCTCGAGCTCCACCGGGCAGTGATCCGAGCCGCGCACCTGGGTCTGGTGGCGCACGCGCGCGACGCGCTCCATGAGCTCGGGATTCGCGACGAAGTAGTCGAGCCGCCAGCCGATGTTCCGCTCGCGCACGCCGGGGCGCTGGCTCCACCAGGTGTAGTGGCCCGGCTCGGCGCAGAGCGCGCGGAACGTGTCGACCCAGCCGTGCGGGCCGATCAGGCGGTCCATCCAGGCGCGCTCCTCGGGCAGGAAGCCGGCGTTCTTCGCGTTCGACTTCGGATTGGCCAGGTCGATCTCGCGGTGCGACACGTTGTAGTCGCCGCAGAGCAGCACGTTCCGTCCCGAGCGGCGGTAGCCGTTCACGAGCCGCAGCATCGCGGCGCAGAAGCGCAGCTTGTAGTCGAGCCGCGCGTGATCGCGCTGGCTGTTCGGGAAGTAGGCGTTGATCAACACGAAGTCGCGGAACTCGGTGCGCAGCACGCGGCCCTCCCGGTCGAACTCGGGCGCGCCGATCCCGACGACCACGTCGAGCGGCTCCCTGCGGGTGAAGGTCGCCACGCCGCTGTAGCCCGGCTTCTCGGCAGGGTGGAAGAAGGCGTGGTAGCCGCGCGGGCTGCGCAGCGCGTCCGCGAGCTGCTCGGGGCGCGCCTTGATCTCCTGCACGCAGACCGCGAACGCGCGCTGCTCGGCGAACCAGTCCAGAAAGCCGCCGCGCTCCGCCGCGCGCAGCCCGTTCACGTTCCAGGACAGAAGCCGCACGAAGGCCCTGCTAGCGCGACCGCAGGGCCGCGACGCTCGAGCTCGTCGAGACTCCGTACGGAACCAGCAGCGTGAGACAGATCTGAAGCACGTGCTCGCAGTCGAGCTCGCCGCGGATCAGCGCGCGGCCGTGGTTGATCGCGATCAGGATCGTCCCCACCACGACCGTGGTGCGAAGCGCGCGTCGCACGACTTTGGGATCCCGGGCGAGGCGCAGCCATTCCGACACGGCCGCAGAATAGCTCAGCGCAGCGATGCCACCGCCGCGAGCTTCCGGTCGATGATCGGGCGCAAGCTCGCGGCGCGCGCGGCCTTCACACCCTCGTAGCCGCGAATCCCCGCGGCGAGCTTCACGATCTCGAGCGCTTCGGCTCGGTTCTCGGCGCTCAGCCGTGCGCCGAGCTCGTCGAGCACGCCTTCGAGCCAGCCGGCGAGCTCGCGCTCCAGCCTGCGCGCGCGCGTCCAGCCGAACGGATCGAGCGCCGTCCCGCGCAGTCCGCGCGCGCGGATCAGCGCCGCGAAGAGCGGCTCGATCCACGGCCCGAACGCGAGCTTCCTCGTGAGCCCGAGACTGCGCAGCAGCGGCGGCTGCAGGTGGTAGCGGATGCGCGGCTCGCGCGCGGAGTGGCGGCGGAGCCAGCGTCGGTGCGGACCGCGAAGCAAGAGCCGCGCGACCTCGTACTCGTCCTTGTAGGCGAGGAAGCGGTAGAGCTCGATCGCCGCGGCCTCGGTGAGCGCAGGGCCGTCCGGATCGAGCGAAGCCTCGATCTCTGCCAGCCGCGCGATCCGCGCGCAGAAGCGCGCGGCGAGCCGCGTGCTCTGATAGTCGACCAGATCCAGCGCCAGCGCCGCGATCCGGTTCGTGACGCGATCGCAGTCCTTGGCGTGCTCGAAGCGGTTCAGCGCCTCGTGCAGATCGCTCCAGCTTCGCCCGAGCGCGCTAGATGCGGCCGCGATCCTCGTGCCGTCGCCGATCGCGGGCGGAGTCGCGTCGTCGAGAAGCTTCGCCGCGAGCGCCGCGTCGCAGGCCACCGCGCGGCCCAGCTCGAGCGCGCGCAGGTTCGCCGCGACGGCCACGCCGTTCTCGCGAATCGCGCGCTCGAGCGCAGCGCGCGACACCGGCACCAGACCGCGCTGCCAGGCGAAGCCGAGCAGCAGCAGGTTCGCGGCCAGCGCCTGCCCGAGCGCGGCTTCGGCGAGAAGCTCGGCCGGCACCCGCTCCAGCGTTCGCGTCGCGGCGCGGAGCGGCCCGGAGAGCTCGCTCGAGGACGGCGGCTCGAAGCCGGGCGTGCTGACGTCCGCGCCGGTCGGAACGTAGAGATCGTGGACCAGCGCGCGAGTTCGCGCCGGGTCGAGCGCGCGCAGCGATTCGCGGTCGGAAGCGCCGAGCGGGTCGAAGGCGAGCAGCACGTCCGCGCGCCCCGGCTCGATTCGCGGGCTGCCGGAGAGCGGCGCGCGCGAGAGCACGCAGTGCGAGACCACCTTTCCGCCGCGCTGCGCGAGCCCGGTCTGGTCGAGGTGCATCGCGTACAGCCCGTCGTGCTCGGCGGCGCGCACGAGCAGCGCGTCGATCGTGACCACGCCGGTGCTTCCGATCCCGACGAGCTGCAGCTCGAAGCGATTCCCGTCCCACTCCGTGGGCGGAGGGTCGGGAAGCTCCGCGCTCGTGAGCGACTCGAATCGGACCGGCTCCGCGACCGGCGCTTCGACGCCGAGGAACGCCGGGCAGTCGCCGTCGAGGCAGGAGCGGTCGTCGCTGCAGGAGCTGGCGTGGATTCGCGTCTTGCGGCCGAGCGCGGTCGCCACGGGCCGGAGCGAGACGCAGGCCGACTTCAGGCCGCAGTCGCCGCAGCCCTCGCAGACGTCCTCGTCGATCACGATCCGCTCGCGCGAGCGCGCGAGCACGCCGCGGCGCTCCAGCCGCTGCTTCTGGTTCGCGCACGGCTCGTCCCAGATCATCACGCTCGTGCCCGGCTGCTCGCGCAGCTCGCGCATCGCGGCGTCCCAGCCGCCGCGCTCGACGACGCGGACACGCGGCTCGTACCCGGCGAGCGCGACGAGCTCGGCGTCGTTGCTCATCGCCACGATCCGGCGCACGCCGTCGGAGAGCAGGTCGCGCGCCAGCGCCGCGAGCGGCTTCGCGCCGACCGCGTCCTGGCCGCCGGTCATCGCGACGACGCCGTTCCAGAGCAGCTTATAGGTGATCGACACGCCGGCCTCGACGCAGGCGCGCACCGCGAGCCGGCCGGAGTGGAAGTAGGTGCCGTCGCCGAGGTTCTGGAACAGGTGTCTCGACTCGGTGTAGGGCGAGAGCCCGATCCAGTGCGAGCCCTCGGCGCCCATCGCGCCGACCAGCTTCACCTCGCGCTCGGGCATCAACAGCGCCATCGTGTGGCAGCCGATCCCGCCGCCCGCGAGCGACCCCTCGGGAAGCCGCGTGGACGCCGCGTGCGGACAGCCGCTGCAGAAGTGCGGCGCGCGCGACGGCTCGGCCCCCGACTCCGCACGCAATAGCGCAGCCTCGAGCGGCGCGATCCGGGCGGCCAGCGCCGGCTCGCCCAGCCGCGAAGCGAGCCACGGAGCGAGATCCTGCGCGAGCGTGCCGCCGCTGATCTCGTGGCGCCGCGCGAGCCAGGGCGCGCCGCGCTCGTCGCGGCTTCCCAGCACTCGAGCGCGCGTCGGCCCGTCGTAGAGCGCGGCGCGAACCTGCTCCTCGAGTCCGCCGCGGCGCGAGTCGACGACGGCGATCGCCTCGAGGCCGGAGGCGAACTCGCGCACGCGCTCCGCTTCGAGCGGCCAGACCAGGTCGATCTTCTGCAAACGAAGCCCGAGCCGCGCGCGCTCCGGCTCGTCGAGCCCGAGCAGAGCGAGCGCGCTCTCGAGCTCCCGGTACAGCGAGCCTGCGGCCAGCAGTCCGACCCGGTCGCGCGCGTGCCGCGGGGGG
>Ga0194127_10001057_pt1 | contig 41686 bp, 33 predicted proteins | sample TA2KigC100mmetaG_FD_148624 | JGI IMG/M metagenome (GOLD analysis project Ga0194127, IMG submission 148624) | Freshwater microbial communities from Lake Tanganyika, Tanzania - TA2015036 Kigoma Deep Cast 100m | ecosystem: Environmental > Aquatic > Freshwater > Lake | place: Tanzania: Lake...
GCAACATGATGTGTAAATACGTGCGACGTGCATTGATGGACATTTGTTCGGTTGGCATGGTTCCTCGGTAACATTTTCTTTTGAGTGAACCATTCTACTCCGGTAACATTATACGTGAATGAGCGCGAACATCTTGCCGCATAATCAATGTTGTGTTATAATGAGATTAGGTAACCGCGACGGGGATTGCTTTTTATCCGAGTTGTGATACAATATTTCCGTGACACTCGCACCCGCACGCGCGAGCGATCCAGACGGTTCGAATGAATCGGGAGGCGTCATGAACACAATCGTTGGACTCGTACAGCGTCGTATCTGGATTGGACCGTTGCTCGGTCTGATCGTTGGAATCGGCTTGGGTTTGTTGATCGGCTGGATCATCGCGCCGGTCAGTTGGCAACCCAACGCCGATGATGTTTCGGCGGTTGCCGATTCGTATTCGCTCAACAACGATCCGGTGCTGGCGCGCACGCGCCTCAAGAATTTACCGCGCGCCGATCAAGAGCGACTCCTCAAACTATTGATCCAGGATCGCTCCAACAAAGGACTCGCGCGCGAAGTCGAGCGACTGAATAACCTCGCCCAAGTCCTGAATGTCCCCGTCGCGCCGGTGACGCTTTCCACGCCCGTCCCAGGTCTGACGCCGCTGCCGACGAGCGTCGTCACGCGTCCCATCGGCACGACGACGCCCCCAGCCACTTTTGCTTTCGATCCGAGTTCGATCATCACGATTGTGTTGATCGTCTTGGCGCTCGCTCTCGCCGCGGCGGCGATTGCGATCTTCGTTCTGCGGATCTTGCCGTCGTTACGCGCGCGTCAGCGCGCCCGCAAACCGGTCTCGACTGAAACGGGCGCGACCGTACCGGCAACGTACGACGGCGAACGACTTGCTGCGCCGATGCCGTCGCCGCCTGCCACGACGACACCCGGCGGTCTGGGTCGGTTCGTGCCGTCGTACACGCTGGGCAACGACAATTACGACACTTCGTACAGTTTGGAAACCAGTCGCGGCGAATTCCTGGGCGAATGTGGAATGGGCATTTCGGAAACGATTGGCGAAGGCAAACCGGACAAGGTGATCGCGTTCGATCTGTGGCTCTTCGACAAAGCAGATGTGCGCACCGTGACGCAAATCCTGATGAGCGAGTACGCGTTCAAAGATCAAACCTTGCGCACGAAACTGGCAACCAAGGGCGAAGCGATCCAGGTCGAAAAAGGCAAGACCTTGCACTTTGAAACCGCGTCCCTGCGCGTCGACGCGCAGATCGTCGAATTGATCTACGCGACGAATCCGAACTACCCGCCCAACAGTCACTTTCAAAAATTGCTAGTCGAAATCGTGCCGTCGCTCAAAGCCGATGGCGGCGCCGCGCGATAAACGACACAGGGGCGCAATTCCATTGCGCCCCTGATTTTTTACGCCACCAACTCACGCAGATCGCGCACGCGCGCGCCGTTGAACCCCGGATGCTGATTGTGCCGATCCACCAAAATCCCCGCCAGCCCCGCCGCGCGCGCGCCTTCGATGTCGTGGAAAATGCTGTCGCCGATGTAGACGATCTCGGCGTGCGGCGTCTGCGCGGCGCGCGCCGTCAGATCGAAAATGCGCGCGTCCGGCTTTTCGACTCCGGCGAGCGCGGACACGACAAAGAACGAGAAATAGTGGTGGACGCCAACTTGCCGCAAGACGTTTTCCAGGTTCGGCGAAAAATTGGAAAGGATGCCGAGCCGCTTGCCCTGCGCGCGCAACGCGTCCAACACCGGCACGACATCTTCGTACAGCGCTTCGAATTCACCGCGCTGAAACCGTTCGCGGATTTCCGTTACTTGGCGCGAGACATCCCCGGTTACACCCAAGCGGCGAAAGCCGTCGGTGAAAAATTCGTCCCAGAAACTTTTGCCGTCGTCGTTTTCCAAACTCACCGGACGATGGCGCTGACGCTGCGGCATCTCGCGCTCCAACTCTTGCAGCACCGCGCGCGCCCGCGCCAAATCGAACGCGATACCGTGCGCCGCGCCGGCGCGCGCGTACAAGCGCGCCAGCGCGTCGTAATCCAATTGTAACAACGTTCCGCCCACGTCAAAGACGATTGTTGAATGAGAAAGCATGTTCCTTATCGCAGGGGCGCAATTCAATTGCGCCCTTACTGTTCGCGCGTCGGCAATTCGACGTGAATCTGCGTCCCCTTGCCCGGCGCCGTCGTGATCGAAAATGTTCCGCCCGCGCGTTCCGCGCGCTCGCGCATCTGCACCAAGCCCACACTGCCACGCGCCCGCGCAGCTTGCGATGCCTTTTCCAGATCAAAGCCCGCGCCGTCGTCGCGCACGTCCAACACCGCCGCGCGCGGATCGTCCAAGTTCAACGCGATCCAGACGTGCTTGGCGCGCGCGTGCTTGCGAATGTTATTCAGCGCTTCCTGCGTCAAACGAAACAACGCCGTCTCCATTTTCGGCGCGAGGCGGCTGGCATCGCCCTGCACCGCCAACGGCACTTCCACTTCGGTCGTCATTCCGAATTCTTTGGCGAATTTTTGGAGCGCGGGCAAAAATCCTTCCGTCTCGATGTCGAGCGGACGCAGCGCGAAAATCGTGTGGCGCACGTCGCGCATATCGCGGCGCAACTGATTGGAAATTTCGTCCAACTCTTTGTGCAGTTCGCGCACCTTGCCCTGACTGGCAAGTTTTTGCGCCGCGCTGATTTTCAGCACGAGGTACGTCAGGTCTTGCGCCAAGCCGTCGTGAATCTCGCGCGCGATCCGCGTCCGCTCTTCGATGATCGCGGCTTCTTCCGAGCGCGCGTACAATTGCGCGTTGCGCACGAGCAGCGCGGCGGTGCTCGCCAGCGTCGCCAGCCATTCGACGTGGCGCGGCGTAAACCCGCCGAACTGCGCAGCGCGCGCCAGCACGATCGCGCCGTCCGCGCGTCCGCCGATCAGCAACGGCGCGCCGATGTACGCTTGCGTCGGATCGCTCGCGTCGGCGATGATTTGCGCGCGCGGCGCGCGCCAGATCGTTTGCGCGAGCGCGTCGCCGCCGGAAAAGCGGAGCGCGCTCCACACTTCCAAACGCGCGCCGTCCGCCGCGCGCAGAAAAATCGCGCCGCCGTCCGCTTCGCACGCGCTCACCATTTCCGCCAAGAGCCGGTTCAACAGTTGTTGCAAATTCAGATCGGCGCGCAACGCGTGATCCACTTCGCGGAACGCGCCGACTTGACGCGCGCGCAGACTGAGCGATTCGATCACCGCGCTCGCCGTGTGCGCCAGCGTGCGTAACGCGCCCAGCCGTTCCTCGCTGGCTGCCGCGAGCGACGGCAAACGCACTTGCAGCGCGCCGAGCAATTTGTCGCCGTGTTGCAGCGGCAGCGTCACGTTCGTCGCGTCTTTGCTCGCGGTAAATTGCGCGAGAATTTTTTCGCGCGCCAAAGTTTGCACCTGGTCTTTCGCGCTCAACGATTCCAACAACACGGGTTGCAGCGCGCCTTCGATCAACCAAAGAATCGTCTCCGTCGCGTCCACCAGGCGCTGCGGCGCGCGCACAATCGCGGTGATCGCTTCGTCCAGATCGATCGCGCCGGCAAGGACCTGGGTGATCTCGTTCAACGCTTTGAGTTGATCGAACAAGCGCGTCTGCGCGATCGCCATCGCGGCTTGCCCGGCAAAGACCGTCGCGATTTCCAGATCGCCGGTGTTGAACGCTTCGTCGCCGTGCATCCGTGAAAGATTGAGCACGCCGATCACGCGGTTGCGCACGCGCAACGGCAGCGACAACGACGACAACACTTCCGGCTTTTTCATCAAGCGCCGAATTTCCGGATCGAGCGGCACGCTTTCGGTGAGCATCAACGGTTCGCCGCTCTGCGCGACGCGTCCGGCAATGCCGCGTCCGACCGGCACGCGCTCTGTTTCGATGATCTGATCGGGCAAACCGACAGCAGCGGCGATGCCCAATTCTTGTTCCGTCGGATCGAGCAACATCAGCGAAACGATTTGCGCGCGCGTCTCGCGCTGCGCCGCCATCACGATCCGGTGCAACAATTCGTCGAGCGAAAAATCGCCCATAAACGTATGCGAGAGTTCGAACAGGGGGACGATGGCGCGCAGACGCGCGTTCTCGCGGCGCAGTTTTTCTTGCTCGAGCGCGTTGACGACGGCGGCGACGAGTTGCTCGGTCACCATCGGCTTGACCAGAAAGCCGACGAACCCGGCGTTGAGCGCTTCGACGGCGAGTTCCCACGTGCTGTGACCGGTGATGACCACTCCGGCAATGTCCGGCGACAACGCGCGCACCTGACGGAAAAATTCGATGCCCGAACCGTCGGGCAGAAACACGTCGGCGATCATCAGATCGAAGGATTGACGCCGCGCGAGCGCGAGCGCGGCGGCGCCGGTCTCCACCGCTTCGTCTGGAAACCCGCGTCGGTCAGCGCGAGTTGCAATTGATCGCGCAGAGGCACGTGATCTTCGAGCACGAGAATTTTTTCGTTTGCCATCGGTCAATTTCGCCGTAGGGCAAATTTGTAAATTTGCCCTACACCTCCGTCACAACCGGAATCACCATCGGGCGGCGATGGGTGTGTTGATACAAGTAATGACTCAACACGTCTTTGAGTTTCGCGCTGAGCGCGGTGCCGCTTCCGCCCTTTTTGAGCGCGCCTAGCATCGCCTCTTTCGCGCCTGCCAGCATCTCTTCGGATTGTTCGAGGTAGACGAAGCCGTGCGTGATGATTTCCGGACCGAAAACCACTTCGCCGGTGTGCGCGTCGAGCGTCAGCACGGCGACGAGAAATCCGTCTTCGGATAAATGATGCCGCTCGCGCAAGACCGTCGTTCCCACATCGCCGATGCCGATGCCGTCCACCAGCACGTCGCTCGCTTGGATTTTATCGCGCGCGATGCGCGCGTGACCTTGCTCGTCGAATTCGACGACCGCGCCGTTTTCGACGACGAAAATATTATCCGGCGGAATCCCGATGGACTGCGCGAGGCGCGCGTGCAAAACCAAGTGGCGGTACTCGCCGTGCAAGGGAATGAAATACTTGGGGCGCACCAGGTTGATCAATAATTTTTGTTCTTCCTGACTGGCGTGACCCGAGACGTGGACGTGCAATAGATCGTCATAGTAGACGAACGCGCCGGCGCGGAATAAATTATTGAGCGTGCGATTGATCATCTCTTCGTTGCCGGGAATCGGCGTGGCGGACAGGATCACCGTGTCGCCGGGAATGAGCGCGACTTGTTTGTGATCGTGATTCGCCATTCGCACGAGCGCGCTCGTCGGTTCGCCTTGTCCGCCGGTGCAAACGATGACGATTTCGTTTTGCGCGAGTTGATGCAATTGATCGACGCGGATCAGCGCGCCCTCCGGCACGCGCAGATAGCCGAGTTGCGCCGCCATCTTCACATTGTCCTGCATCGAACGCCCGATGATCGCAACTTGGCGATTGTGACGCGTCGCAATGTCAATAATTTGTTGGATGCGCGAAATGTTCGACGCGAAGGTGGCGATGATGACGCGTCCTTCCGCCGACGAGAACACGCGCGCGAAACTATCGTTGATCGTCGTCTCGGACGGCGTGTGCCCCGGCGTGTCCGCGTTCGTGCTGTCGCTCGTCAGCGCGAGAATGCCGCGCCCGCCCAGTTCGGCGAGTTTTGCAAAATCGGTGAGTTGCCCGTCCACCGGACTGGGATCGAATTTGAAATCGCTCGAATGAACGATCGTGCCAAGCGGTGTGGTGATCGCCAAGCCGATGCCATCGGGGACGCTGTGGCAAACGTGAAACGTTTCGACGGTGAACGGATCGAGTTGAATCGTGTCGCGCGTCGAGATCGTGTGAAGCGTTGCGTCTTTCAAAAGTTTGTGCGCTTTGAGTTTGACTTCGATCAAGCCGCGTGTCAGCGGCGTCGCGTAGATCGGTACGTTGAGGCGCGGCAAGACGTGCGGCAGCGCGCCGATGTGATCTTCGTGTCCGTGCGTGATGACGATGCCGCGCACGCGCGCGTGGTTTTCCAGCAGGTACGCGATATCGGGAATCACAATGTCCACGCCGAGCATATCACTTTCGGGGAACATCAGTCCGGCGTCAATGACAAGAATCGCGTCGTCGTACTCGACGAGCGTCATATTCTTGCCGATTTCCCCGGCGCCGCCGAGGGGGATGATTTTAAGTTTGGGTTTCATCTTTCTAGAACATACTCATCTGTTGCGGCGGTGGTTGCGGCTTTTCTTCCGGTTCCTCTTTCAAATCCGCCAGCTCTTTCAAAATCTGAGGGACGCGCTTGAAATCTTCCTCGAGCACGCGTCGCAAACTAGGTTGATGCAATGCTGCCGCCGGATGATACATCGGCAGAACGACGAGGTCGCCGAACTTTTTCGGCTTGCCGTGAATCTCAGAAATCTTTTTATCGGGAAACCAGCGCATCATTGCAAACCGGCTGATCGTCAGAATGACTTTGGGCTTGATCAACTCGATTTGCTGATCGAGGTACGGCTTGCACGCGTCCATTTCTTCCGGCAGCGGATCGCGATTTTGCGGCGGGCGGCATTTGATCACGTTGCCAATGTACACTTGCTCGCGCTGCATTCCGATCAACGCGAGCAGTTCGTCCAAGAATTTTCCCGCCGCGCCGACGAACGGGCGTCCTTCGCGGTCTTCGTGAAAACCCGGCGCTTCGCCGATGAACATGATTTCGGCGTTGGCGGGACCTTCACCCGGCACCGCGTTCGTGCGTCCTTTGGAGAGATCGCATTTTTTACAGGCGCGGACTTGTACGTAGAGTTCGGTTAGTTCGGGCATAGTTTCGCTCCAATGTTCGGTGATAGATGATCAAACGTCAGAGATTGTATATCAAGTCAGTTTTTTTGTCTAGCAATTGAGTCGCCCCATCACCCAGCGCGACGAACAGCCCGGCGTGAAAAACAGGTTGCGGCGTAGGCTTGACAGATTTGCCATTTGGACTATAATACATACCGACTGGTCAGTATGTAAAAGGAGATTGGAGTATGCCACGCCGACTCAAAGGAAAACAGGTCGAACCAGAAGTTCGTCAACGGATCTTGGATGCCGCGCTGAAAGAATTTTCCCATCGCGGGTACGATCGAGCGGCTCTCGACACGATCGCCGAGCGAGCGGACGTGAGCAAAGGAGCCATTTATTGGTACTTTGCAAACAAGGCCGAATTGTTTGTCGCAGTCTGGGAACAAGCCCTGTCGAATTATATGGAATACCTTGAGGGGATCGCTCAAGCAGATGAGCAGCCGCTAGTGGATCGAATGGAAGCCATATTCGTCGCGGCGGTATCGTATCACAAGAAACATTCGGATTTCTATAACTTGATGAAATCGTCCTATAGTCCGGACTTGCAGGGCTGCGCGGGGAAAATAGAAAACCTCGCCAATAAATTGATCCAGCGCGGTCGCGAGATGGCTGAGGCGCAATTGCAGGAAGGTGTCCGACGCGGTGAAGTGATGCCAGAGCGCGTCGCGGCGGCTACGCCAATGCTGGTTGCCCTGCTGGATGGGTTGATTGCACAGTGGCTCATCGCGCCCAAAGCCGTACCTTTGGAAAAAATGGCGCGCGGTATCGCGTTAATCTTGGTGAACGGTATTGCCAGCAAACCGCGCTGAAGCGTTCAGGCCCGGCTATTCCAGCCGGCTTTTTTTGAGAGAGAAACATACCGACCAGTCGGTATGGAAAGGGGTGATCGTAGAATGGCTTGGCTCTACTTGATAATCGCAGGCTTGATGGAAATTGGATGGCCCCTGGGCTTGAAACTCTCCCAGACCACCAACCACAAAATCGGCGGGATCGTTTTAGCGGCGGTCTGCATGATCGGCAGTGGCGGCTTGCTCTGGCTGGCGCAGCGAGAAATTTCGATTGGAACGGCGTATGCCATTTGGACCGGCGTCGGCGCAGTGGGCACTTTGTTGGTTGGCATCCTCATGTTCGGCGATTCGACCAACGCGGTACGAATTGCTTCCGCCCTACTGATCGTCGCCGGAATGGTCGGCCTCAAGTTGACGCACGCCTGATTTTCCGGGTCGCGCGAACAAACAACCCTTTGATGTGCCTTTGGATACATGACACTACACCCGCTTGCCTGATACAGTAGCAATGCAACCGGAAGTAAAGACCGGAACCGTCCGTACGATTTGGTTCGATCCAATCAAAATAAGGAGACAACATGTCTAGCATCAAGAAATTCGCGATCCCGATCCTCGCTGTAGCGCTCGTCGTGATTGTGGTGACGGGAATTGCCTTCACGCAGAATCGTCCGACAACCGCCGCGCCTACCCCAACGGCGACGCGCGCGCTGCCCACGCGCACGGCTACTCCAAAGCCAACGGAGAGTGCAACCGCTCAGAACGTCAAAGTCACCGGCAACTTGGTTTCCGCGAACCAGGTGACGCTGGCGTTCGAAATGCCGGGACGCGTCAAGAAGCTCAACGTCAAAGAAGGAGATAAAGTCAAAGCCGGCGCGATCCTGGGAGTCATCGATACGAGTATGCTCGAAGCGCAAGCCGCGCAGGCGCAAGCCGCGCTGAATGCCGCCATCGCGACTTTGGACAGAACCAAGCAAGGTCCCACCGCCGACGAAGTTGCCATCGCCAAAGCCAGTCTGGACTCGGCGAAAGCCGCGGTTGGTGTGGCGCAAGCCGCGTACGATCGCGCTGGTGGCGCGAGCAATCCGTACATGCCGATGCTGCCGGAGAGTCTCGCGCTGCAACAAGCGACGAACGCGTATCGCGCCGCGGTCGCCACGTACAACTCGACGGTGAATCATCCGACGGCGACCGAGTTGAAACTGGCGCAGGCGCAAGTCGAGCAGGCGCAAGCGGCGTACGATCTCGTCAAACGCACGATGGCAACCGCGCAACTCGTCGCGCCGTTCGACGGAACAGTCGTTTGGCTGGGCGCGAAGGTGGGTGAGTTGAGCGCGCCGAGTGTTCCTGCGCTCACCCTGGCTGATCTATCCCAAATGCAAGTAGAAGTCGGAATTGATGAAAACGCGCTTGGCTCGATTCGCGTGGATCAAGTTGTGACGATTACCGTGGATGCGCTTAACGGCAAGACGCTGACCGGGCGCGTCAAAAAGATCGGATTGTTGGCGACCTCAACCGGAGGTTTCATCAACATTCCAATCAAGATTGACGTCGATCCGACCAGCGCGCCCATTGCTCCAGGCATGAGCGCAACCGTACGCTTTCAGGAGGCGACCCAGTGAACATCGCCAATATTTCGATCCGGCAACCGGTGCTCATCACGATGGTCATGCTCGCGCTCGTCGTGGTGGGGCTCCTCGGTTTTTTTCGGATGCCGATCAATCTTTACCCTGACGTTTCGTTTCCCTATATCGGTGTGACGACGGTCTATCCGGGCGCGAGTCCCGCCGAGGTTCAGCGCGAGATCACGAAACCGTTGGAAGAAGCGCTCGGCTCGCTCAACGGCGTCAAAAAAGTCAAATCGACGTCCAACGAGAATTTCTCGCTGGTGCTGATCGAATTCAAAATGGGTTATTCGACGGTGCGCGCGGCGGACGATGTGCGCACGCGCGTTGCCACCGTGCGCGGCAATTTTCCGCGCGATGTCAAAGACCCGATCATCCAAACCTTCGATCCCGCCAGCGCGCCGATTCTTTCTTTCGGCATCGCGGACCGGAGCGGTCAGATGCAGTCGGATGAACTGCGCCGCCTGGTGGTTGACGAAATCAAACCGCGCCTGGAACGCATTGACGGCGTGGGCGACATCAGCGTCGCCGGTGGGTTGATTCGCGAAATTCAAGTTGACCTCAATCTGGATGCGCTTCGCGCCCGGCGCGTGACGCCCCAGCAAGTTGTCGCGGCGATCCAAATGGAGAACATGAACATTCCGGGTGGTCGCCTGACCGACAAGGATCAGAGCTTGCTGCTGCGGACGCCGGGGGATTTCCAAAAAATCGGCGAACTGAATGAAATCGTCATTCCAAACGTGCAAGGCGCGCCGGTCAATCTCAAAGATATTGCGACCGTCAGGGACGGCTTTGCCGAAGCGCAAAGTTACAGCCGGCTCAACGGCGAAGACAGTATCGTCATTTCCATTCGCAAACGTTCCGGCACGAACACCGTCCAAGTCGCGGAGACGGTCAAGGAAGAAATGGCGCACATCGGCAACGAGTACCCCAACTTGAACTTGGCGGTCGGTCAGGACGATTCCGACTTTACCGGCAAGGTCGCCGAGGATTCGATCGTCGATCTGATCCTGGGGGGCATCTTTGCGTCACTCGTCGTGGTCTTTTTCTTTCGCGATCTCCGCAACACGCTCGTGACTGTCGTCGGGTTGCCGGTGATCATGATCGGATCGTTTGCGGTGATGAACGCGCTGGGCTTGTCGCTCAACATGATGACTCTGATGGCGCTGGCGCTCGCGGTCGGCTTGGTCATTGACGACGCGATTGTCGTTCGCGAAAATATCTTTCGGCACATGGAACGCGGCGCGACGCCGAAAGAAGCATCGAGTCGCGGCACAAACGAAGTGGCGCTGGCCGTGACGGCGATGACGTTGACGATTGTCGCGGTCTTTTTGCCCATCGCTTTTGTGACGGGCCTCATCGGCCAGTTCTTTCGCGAATTCGGCTTGGCGATCGTGATCGCCGTTGTCATTTCGATGTTCGAAGCGTTCACGCTCGCGCCGATGCTTTCGGCGTACTTGTTCAAGCAACGCGCGTCCAAACCCGGACACGAACACGAAGAAGGCGCCGAAGCCCGGCTCGGTTGGATCGATCGGGGTTATCGCCGGTTGCTGGGATGGACCTTAAAGCACAAAGTCGTCACCGCGCTGGGGGGCGTTGCAACTTTTCTGCTCATCATCGGCTTGGCGACAACTGTCGAAATGGCGTTCCTGCCGATGCTGGGTTCGCACATCTTTGCCGCCGGGCTGGAACTGCCGCCGGGCGCAACGCTTGAGCAAACGGACGCGCAAGCGCGCGAGATCGAGACCATCTTGAAATCGCATCCGGACGTCAAAGATGTCTTCGCTATCGTAGGCGGGGAAGGCAAACTGGAAAAAGCCTCCTTCCTGATCAAAATGCGCGAATCGGGTTTGCTCAAGCGCGCCGAGCCGTCTATCCGCCAGAGTCTGGCGCACATCAAGGGGCTGACGTTTACCTTCGACATGGGAGGCGGTGAATCGCTGGAGACGGATATCGCATTTCGCGATGTGGCGTTGAACTTGCGCACCAGCGGTTCGTTCGACGATTTGGATCGGGCTTCGCAGGATGTATTGGCGGCTTTGGCGGACGTGCCGGGCTTGGTTGATTTGGAGCGCAGTTACAAAGCCGGCAAGCCGGAAATGCGAATCGAAGTGGATCGGGATCGCGCGGCGCGGATGGGTTTGAGCACCGCCAGTGTTGGCGCGACCGTCCGCACCTTGGTCAACGGCGAAACTGCCTCGCGCTTTCGGGAGAGCGGACGCGAAGCCGACATTGTCGTTCGCCTACGCAAGCAAGATCGCAATCGCCTTGACGAAATCCTGGGGTTGGCGATCCCTTCGATGACCGGACAACTCGTGCCGCTGCGCTCGGTTGCCACGATTTCGACCAAGACCGGTCCTACCGCGATTGAACGCGAAGATCGTCAGTCGCAGATCATCATCGGCGCGAACCTGCTCAACCGGACGTTGAGCACGGCGATGGAGGATGTGCAAGCGCGCGTGGCGCGCGTGCAATTGCCTCCCGGCGTGACGCTGAAGGTCGGCGGCGACGCCGAGTTGATGGAAGAATCCTTTGGCTCACTCGCTTTCTCGCTGCTACTGTCTGTCGTCTTTATCTACATGGTGCTGGCGTCGCAGTTCCGTTCGTTCACGCAGCCGCTCGTGCTCATGCTCGCGCTGCCGTTGTCGATCCTGGGCGCGTTCCTGGCGCTGTTGATACTACAGTTGCCGTTCGATATGACGGCGATGATCGGCATCATCCTGCTCATGGGCTTGGTGACCAAGAACTCGATCTTGCTGATTGATTTCACCAATCGCCTGCGCGAACAAGGAATGGAGCGCGATCAAGCCCTGCTCGTCGCCGGACCGGTGCGTTTGCGTCCGATCCTGATGACGACGCTCGCGCTGATCCTGGGAATGTTGCCGGTTGCGCTGGGACTCGGCGCGGCAGGCAACTTTCGTACGCCGATGGCGGTTGCGGTGATCGGCGGCTTGATCACTTCGACGTTGCTAACGCTAGTGTTGGTGCCAACCGCGTACGGGCTGTTGGATAGTTTCATCGCGTGGCTAAAGCAATTACGCGCGCCAGCGGCAAAGCCGGTGCCGATACCGGTAACCGAAGCGGAGGGAGAATGACTTTCCGAATAACTTACCGGCTCATCCTGATCCTTGGATTGTTGATTGTCTTGGGCGCGTCGTCGGTTCTCGCCGGCGCGCCCACCGGCACCAGTCCCGACAATCCGCTCCCGGTGACCGGAGCATGGCAAGTCATCGAGCCGAAGGCGCGCGCCTGGTTTTATTTCGATTACACCGGCGACAAGACCGACCTGGGTGAGAAAGCCAGGATCGATATTTGTCTCGATACACATGGTGAAGACAAAATCGAACTTGCGATCTACACTCCGGCGCAAGCGCGCGAATGGCTGAAAGATGGATTCGCAAACCCTATCGGGCGCGGCTCCAAACGCGCCAAGCCCAGCGTGGGAAATCAGCCGATCCTTTACGATCTGGTCTGGCAAGGCTCGTTCAACTTTTCCGGACGCTTTTTTGCCGTGCTCACCAACAACAATCCTACGCCGATTCCATTTCGATTGACGATCACCGGACGCAATGTCACGCTCGCGCCCGCGCCGACGCCGAGTCCGGAACCCGCGCTGCGAAATCCATTTGCCACGCCCGTCCCGACCGGCGCGATCCAAGGTAGGCTCGTTTTCCAAGAGTCGAGCGGCGGAACGATCTACACGGTGAATGGCGATGGATCGAATCTCAAGCGAGTCACGTCCGGACTCGATCCGGCGTGGTCGCCCGATGGTACGCAGATCGCGTTTACGCGCTGGAAAGAACCGGCGGGCTTGTTCATCGCGAACGCGGACGGATCGAACGAGCAGCGGATTTTCGGCGCGCCGCAAATGCTTTCGCCGCGCTGGAGTCCGGATGGCAAGCGGATCGCGTTCACGCGGCAATCCGGCGGAATGATGGAAAAAACGGAGATGTGTGAGGAGGATTTCTGCTACACCTTTCCCGCGGATCCGTACTGGAAACTGGGTGTAATCGAAATCGAGAAAATCGAAGATGGCGTCACCAAGCGCCCACTCACGGAACCGGGTTGCACCAATCACTGCTTCGCGCCGACGTGGAGCCGAGACAACTATACACTCGCGTATGCGGACGCCGGATTTGGCGTGATGAGCACCGACACGCGCAGCGGTTTTCTGAAGAAAGAATCCGACGACAAGCGCGTTGACCGACGCCCGCGAATTCTTTTCAACCGCGATCCTCGCGTGCAATCGCCGGTGTGGAGTTCGGATGGGAGCAAAATTGTCTTTCAAGTGAGACAGGACGAGGGCTGGCACATTCTCGTCATGAACGCCGATGGCAGCAACGTCAAGGCAGTGACCGAAGTGGACATCGCGGCATTTCATAGCAGCAACAACGTCGCGCCAACCTGGTCGCCCGATGGACAGAAAATTCTTTTCCTGTCGGACCGCAACGGCAAGTGGGAGTTTTTTCTGGCGAACGTGGACGGCTCGAATTTGCAGCAAGTGCTCAAGAACGTCACCGATGCGGTGACGATTCGCTACAACTTTTCGAACGAGCGCGTGATTGATTGGCTCCCGTAGCCAGGTCTATGCGCGACAAGCGGAGCAAGGCCGTAGATCATGAAAGTGATCCACTGTTTTGCTCCGCTTGCCATCGTACTATCAAAGGCTCGGTTCGGAATCAAAGGCGATCCCGAAAGATCGGATCGTTCAATTGAATCACATATTTCCACCAATTGTGCGCGATTCCATTCGTCGCGCCGGCGACCTTGGGCAGATGTGCGAGCCACCACTTGTGATGTGCGCGAATGTCGCCGCCGCCCCACGCGCGCGTATCCATCACGCGATAATTTGGCGGCGCGGGCAAATCCGGAAACTGTTTCCAGTCGTCCGCGCACGATTGCACCGGTGTCGTGATGCCCCATTCGTAATCGCTCTGGCTGTTTGGCGCGTAATGAATCGTGCCGATGTTCGATTTGCTCGGCGCGATTTGATCGAAGCACAAAAAGCGCTCGAACAGATTCAGATTTGCGCCGGTCGTCGTGGCGGGCGAACGACCGCGCGTGTACGTCCACTGCAAAAATTCTTCCGCTTTGAACACGCGCGCGAGAATCGCTTCCGCGCGATGCCCAATATCTTCCAGCATTTCGCCGATGCCGCGCTCGTAGTTAAAGCCCATCACGACGAATTTGCGCGGGCATTGCGCGGTGTTGGCGAGTGGACCGCCGTTGCAGAAGAACGCGCCTGCGCCGCCCATCGCCGCTTCCCAGAAACCAAAGTATGGGCCACCGAACAGCCACACTTCGTCAATTTCTCCGGCGGTAACGCGCGGCAGAACGCTGAACTGCGCGAGCAGCGCGTCGTAATCCACCGCGTCCGGATCGTGCGCGCCGCGATGCGTTTGGATGACAGTGACGTATTCTTGCGGCGTGTAGCGAAAACCATCTTTCTTCGCGGGCAGCGCGTCCACTTCGATTTTTTGCGCGATTTGATAATTCACCAACCCGCCGCTGCACTCGCGCACATCGGCGATATAACCCGCCGCAAGTTGATCCGGATCGTTCCAGCGCATCGCCGCGATCAATTTCGCGCCGGTCGCCGGATCGACGATCGGATTGTAGACGATCATCAGGACGCGCGGCTGCAACGGCATCAATTCGCCAGTGTCGGTTGGCGGAGGTGGCGTAGATCGAAAAAGTCCCGCCAGAAAATCCCAGAGAGAAGACCACCACGATTTTGATTCGCCCATCGGACTCCTTTCAGTACTCAATCGTGACCATGCGCGGTTCCACGCGATCTTCGACGATGCGAACGTCTTCCTGGATCAAGCCGACCCAAAAGTACGTGTTGATGCGCGGCGGCTTGTCGGTGATGCGAACGGTGCCGCTGACGGTGACGCGCTGACCGGGCATCAAGTAAAAATATTCCTTGCCATCAATGACGACGCGTTGCAAGTCCTTGCTCGATCCCAATTGCCAGCGAAACGGATACTGCCGCCCGACGCTGTTGCCTTCGTAATCCATTCCGACGCGCCACACGCCCGGCTCGGCGTACTCTTTTTTCGTGTTGTAATTTTCGCTCGTCGTAAAAATCGTTCCAGGTTCTGGTCCCTTGGTGCGCACCGGCACCGGTCCGATGTTTTGCACTGTCACAGTAAACGTCAGCGTTCCGTTGAGCGGGATGATGATCGGACCTTGTTCGATTTTCAAAGTAGGTACCGTGAGCGGGGCCCAATCCACACCCGAATTGGTGATCGTCGCGCGCGGAATGCCGCCTTCCGCGATCGTCAACTTTTTGGTGACGCGCGTGCGATTGCCGATCGCGTCCACCGCTTCGGCGATCACGTCGTATGTGCCATCGGGGGGCGGCGTGGCAAGCAGATCGATCCCGCCGTCGTAATCGTACTCGTGCGCGCCGACGCAAAATTTGTCATCCTTGACGCAAATCGTCGTCCGTTTTTCCGCGACCTCGTACCGATTTTTGCCATCGCTCAAATACACGTCCACGCGCGCGGGCTTGGTCAGATAATAACGAATCGTCACGCGGTCGGCGATGCCGTCCTGGTTCGGCGTAAAACGATCGGGGAAAACGGTGAAACTCTGAAACTCGGGCGGCGTCGAATCGGCTTGCGTGATCGTCAACGTTTTTTCCGCGCGCGCGGTTTGTCCCGCCGCATCTTTCGCTTCGACGACGACGGTGTACGTGCCGTCCGGCAACACGCGATCGTTGACCGCGCCGCCGAAGAGCGCGTCGTACGATCCGGCGGCGCGCGGTTGCGCGACGCGAAAATCGTGGCGCGCGCCGCGCGCGTCGATGAGATAGATCGAAACCGCTGCGTCGCGCCCCAGCGTGTACCGAATCGTCGTCGCGATGTTCGGACTACCGGCGAACGGCGAAATCGCGTCCGGCGCGAGCGTTACATTGTCCAGCAACGCGCCCGGCGCGCATGCGGTCAACGCGAACAACACGATCCACAAAAAACGTTTGAACAAACCAAACCTCCAAAGCAATTATCAACTAACAATGAACAATTGTCAATTGTGAATTGTGAATTGACAATTGCTAATTGCCGGTCTCCGCGTAAATCGCGCGAATCACTTCTTCCAGCGGCGGATCGGCAATCGTAATATCCACGATACTGCCGGCGCGCGCGAGTTGCGCGATCACATCTTCGACGCGCGTCGCGCTCGAATCGAATTGCAGTTTCACGCCGTACTGACTCGTCTTCAAAACTTCCGTCCCCGCGATCTGAAAATCGGCTGGCACCTGTTCGGCGTATCGAATCGAAACGGTTTTGGTCGTGAGGTAGCGCCGCTTGAGTGTGGAGACCTTGTCCTGATAAACGATCTGTCCGTGATTGATGATGATCACGCGCTTGCACAACGCTTCCAGATCGCCCGCGTCGTGCGACGTGAGAATCACGCCGACGCCTTCTTCCTCGTTCATCCGGCGAATCGTGTCGCGAATATTTTGCTTGGCGACGACATCGAGTCCGATGGACGGCTCGTCGAGCAAGAGCAAGCGCGGACGATGCAACAATGACGCGGCGACCTCGCACCGCATCCGTTGTCCCAGCGATAATTTTCGCACCGGCGTTTCGAGCAAGTCCTTGATGTCGAACGCTTCAGTGAGAAATGCAATGCGCGCGCGCGTCGTCTTGTCGTCCAGCTCGTAGATTTTGCCGAAGAGGTAGAACGTGTCAATCGCGGGCAGGTGGTACCACAATTGCGGGCGCTGTCCAAACACGGTGCCGATGTGGTACGCGAGTTCGCGGCGATTCTGCCACGGCACGTAATCGAGGACGCGCGCGTCGCCGCTGGTTGGAAAGAGAATGCCGGTGAGAATTTTGATCGTCGTGGATTTGCCCGCGCCATTCGGTCCGATCAAACCCAGCAATTCGCCGGATTCCATTTCGAACGAAATGCCGCGCAGCGCGTCGATCGTTTGCTGAGCGGGGCGGACGAGCGCGCGCAAACTCCCCGCGAGTCCGGCGGCTTTGCGTTTGGTGACAAATGTTTTGGCGAGCGCGGAAATGGTGATGGCTGGCATAAGTGGATTTTACCACAAAAACGCGGGGAAGGTTAATTGCGCCAAGATCACCACATCGGGATCAAGCCGCTTGCTCGATCCCGATGTATGTGCGTTTATGGATTCCGGCAATGATCGCGCTGAACGATCACTGCGGCGGATTGATCACGATCGGCTCGTTGAAATCGAAAAAGTTGACCGTCAGCGAAAGCGGCGCGCCAAAATCCGCGCGGCGCGGATAGCCATCGCCGGTCGCAAACCACAACTTGACTTGCATCTGCACTTGCGAGATCGTCGGCGTTCCGCCCGGCGTTTTCGGCGGATCGGATTTGAGCATCGGCATCGTCGTGGCATAACCGATGCACGGCACACCTTCCGCCGTGCCAGGTCCCAACAAAGTCACCTGGTTCGATTGCGCGAACAGATCTTTGTACCAATTGACATTCGCGCGATCAAAGTACGGAGTCGTCCCTGAGCCCATCCGCCAGCCGGTCATCGAAGTTGCCCAGATCGTACCGCCGATCTTGATCACCGTGTCTCCACCCTCTTGCCAGAAACGATCCGGCAACACGACGGCGATGTAACGCCCTTCTTGCGGAACTTCGATGCGATATGTCTTGAGACTGGCGAGCGCTTTGGTAAACGCCGCCTGCACCTGGGTCTTGGTATTCGGCGTGGCAGTCAAGGTCGCCGTTGCGGGCGCGTTCGTGCGCGCGGGCGGAACGGTTGCCGACGGCAACGCCACGGTAGGTCGGACTGGCGTGAGCGATGGCGCAACCTGCACCGGAATCGGCGTTGGAATCAGCGTGGGCGGTACAGTGGGCGGAGGCGACGTCGCGCCGTCGCACGCGATTACTAGCGCGGCGAGCCAACCGAGCGTGGCGAGGGCAGCGCAAATCCTAGCCAAATTCATTTCGTTCTCCTTCACGAGAGAGTAATTTTGCGCGCGAGTATAGCACACCTTGTGGGCTTGCAGGGTTTTGTCATTGTCATTGCGAGGACGATTTTTGTCCGAAGCAATCCCCAAGCCGCTCGGGGATTGCTTCGTCGCAACCGCTTCGCGCTCCTCGCAATGACACCCGCACGCGACTTTGACCAAGCCCTAACGCGCCTGCTAGGGTTTTGTCATTGCCATTGCGAGGAGGCGATTTGTGCCGACGAAAAACCTCGGCTGCCTGCGCGGAGATTTCTCGCTCCGCTACCCAGAAACTTGCGCAGACTTGCGGCGCCGCCGATTGGAAATCGGCGGCTCAACGAGGTGAAAACTCGATAAATCGAGTTGCGCGAAGCGAATCGGTTGCAACCGATTCGCTTCGCGCCTCGCTGAGACCCCGAATTCATTCGAGGGCGTTCTCGCAAGAGCAAGTTTCTGGCGGCAGACATACCGCGTATCGGCGGTATGCGCGCAGCGTCTCGAAATGACACGGGGGCTCGACTTTGACAAAGCCCTATGCGCCTGCGCTGACCCCCAGACAATTGTAACTACTCAGCCCATGCAACTTTTTAGTGGCGTCGAGATGACTCGACCACAATATACAGTGGTGCCACTTCTGAAGTTCTTGAGCAACTATGGCAACGACCACAACATCTAGTAGCCAAGCGCGTGACGGCTACTAAAAAAACGGGCAGGCTGAGTAGTTACAGACAATTTAAGATAAGCAAACCATGCGGTTTTTATGGCTGAAAGTGATTGGTGCGGTCTGCCTGACGCCGCCACAGCCCAGTTCCTGAGCGTTAATCGGTGGCTTTTGGCAGGGAAGCCGACGCAAAAATCGTCAGAAATCGCCATAGTTCTTATCTTAAATTGTCTGGCTGACCCCTTGATTTATTTCGGCAACTGAATATAATCTGGCTGCTGATTCTCCACGGTCCATTTCTCGCACGCATCTTATCTTGAAAGGGGTGATGATCACGCGAAAACGTTAGGGTTCGCTGCCCCAGGGTTTGACACTCTTGGAAGGAGTGAGTTCATCAACTCATAATCCCTAAGGAAGGGAAAGGAGGAGACAATGTTTAGCAAGACGTCCCGCGTGCTGTTACTTGGCACATTACTGATGTTGGTAATCCTCGCCGCGTGCGCGCCCGCGCCGACCCCCGCGCCGACCGCCGCGCCCCCCAAAGCGCCCGAGCCGACCAAGCCGCCGCCCACCGCGGCGCCAGCCGTTCCTACGGCTGTGCCTGCCACCAAGCCACCCGAACCAACCAAACCACCACTACCCGCCCCGGCGCCAACTCTCGCTGGCACACGCCGACTTTCGGTCGGCACCGGCGCAGTAGGTGGCGTCTTCTACGTTTATGGCGGCGGCATCGCCAGCGTGGTGAGCAAGAATGCGCCGGGCTTGCAGGTCACGGCGGAGTCTACCGCTGGCTCGGTAGACAATCTCAAATTGCTCAACGCCAAGAAAGGCGATCTCGCGCTCGCGTTCAGCGATACCACCTATGAGGCGCTCAAGGGCGATGGGCAGTTCAAAGCGTTGGGACCCACGCCGGTCCGCGCGTTAGCGGTTCTCTATTTCGCATTCAACCACCTCGTCGTGTTCGATGAGAGCGGCATCAAAACGGTCGCCGACCTCAAGGGCAAAAAAGTTTCCACGTCCTCCCCCGGCACCGGTTCCGAAATCGTCGCCCTGCGCACGCTGGAAGCGGCTGGGCTGGACCCCGATAAAGATATTACGCGCGAGCGTCTGGGCGCGCAGGAATCTGCTAACGCGATGAAAGATCGCAAGATCGACGCGTTCTTCTTCCACGGCTCCAACATCGCCGCGATCATCGATCTGGCGGCAACCCCCGGCGTCAAGATTCGCCTGCTTCCGCAAGCCGATCTGGTGCCCAAGATCGCCGCCAAGTACGGTCCCGTGTACAGCGTCGGCGTCATCCCCAAAGGCGTTTACAAAGGCGTGGATGTGGACACGCAAGCCGTCGCTTCCACGACGCTGCTCGTCGTGCGCGATGATTTCCCGGAAGATGTGGCGTACTGGATCACGCGCACCCTGTTTGAGAAGCAAGCCGACTTGGTCCTCGTCCACAAGTCCGCTAGTGAACTGACCTCGGTCGGGTCGTCCGTCGCATTCCACCCCGGCGCGATCAAGTACTTTAAGGAAAAAGGGATGAAGTACGACGACATCAAGTAGGCGGGTGAAGGTAGACAAGTAAACAAGTAGACCGGTAGGCACGCTTGCCTTGTCTACGAATTTACTTGTCTACCTCTCCTTCCCACCATCTCAACGTGGATAGAAAAAAATGAGCCAAGCCATTCCAGACTCAAAGCCGAATGAACCGCAGGACGGACTGCCGATCAAGCCGCCCGAAATCAGCGTCGAACGCGTAGAGGAAATCGTCGCGACCGTCGAAACGCCCACGCGCAAATTCACCGGCAGAATCGGCAAGTTTCTCGCCGGCGGACTGGTGGTGATGTCGTTGTATCATCTCTACAACGTCCTCGCGACGATCCCCACGCAACTTTTCCGCGCGACGCACGTCCTCTTCATCCTCTTTTTCATCTTTCTCGTCTATCCCGCCGCCAAGCGCTGGAAAGAAAAAATTCCCTGGTTCGATTGGATGCTCGCGCTGGCTGGCGTCGCTTCGATGATCTACATCTTTGTAGACTTTGAGGAATTTGTTTATCGCCCGGTCATCCCGAATCAATGGGACGTGCTGTTCGGCGGGCTGGCGATTCTGCTGATCCTTGAAGCTACGCGGCGCAGTGTAGGCACGGCGTTGATGTTGCTCGTCGCGGGGTTCATTGCCTACGCGCTATTTGGCGCGTTCCTGCCGTCGCCGTGGGATCATCGCGGTTTCGGATTCGACCGGCTGGTAGGTCAGACCTATATGACGCTCGAAGGCATCTTCGGCGTTCCAATTGACGTTTCTTCGACCTACATCATTTTGTTCACGCTCTACGGCGCCATTCTCGATCAATCGGGCGCGGGAAAATTTTTCGTTAACCTCGCGTTTGGTTTGATGGGGCGCCGGCGTAGCGGCGCGGGACAAACGGTGACCTTCGCCTCATTCCTCTTGGGCGGTCCCTCCGGCAGTGGTGTCGCGACAACCGTTACGCTGGGCGCGATTGCATACCCCCTGCTGAAAAAAGCCGGGTACAGCAAAGAAGCCGCGGGCGGACTGCTTTCGGCGGGCGGCATCGGCGCGGTCATCTCGCCGCCGATTCTGGGCGCGGCGGCGTTCATCATCGCGGAAATTCTGCGGATTTCGTATCTCGAAGTGATCGCGATGGCGATTGTGCCAACGCTCCTCTTTTACTATTCCATCGTCCTGATGACGGAACTGGAAGCGCGGCGCTTTGCGCTACAGCAAGTCGAGATCGACGCGGAAAGTCCGCTGCGGCTGGTCACGCGGTACTGGTACTTGCTTTCCTCGCTCATCGTGATCGTCATCTTTTTGTTGATGGGCTTTACCGCGATGATGGCGGTCTTTTGGTCCATCATGGTCGCGATTCTCTTGAGCATCCTGCGTTCCGAAACTGCGATCGTGCCGCGCTGGATCGGCGTCGTGATGGGGGTGGGCATCGCGGTTGCCATCGCGTTGACGGCGAACGGTGTGGCGCCGCGCGAGACGCCGGGGTTAGCCGCGATGGCGTTGCTCGTGTTCGCGCTGATCTTGGCGTTTGTCAGGCGGGACGCCCAAGATGTGACGCGGCGGCTGTATCAAGCGCTGGAGAGTGGTTCGCGCCAAGTGTTGAACGTCGCGGTGACCTGCGCGGCGGCGGGTATCCTCGTCGGCGTGGTGACATTGACGGGATTGGGCTTGCGCTTTTCCGATATTATCATTTCACTTGCGGGTGGACAGCTCTTCTTCACGCTGGTCCTCGCGGCAATCGTGTTATGGATTCTCGGTCTGGCGCTCCCGATCACCGCATCGTACATCATCGCGGCGGTCATCGTCGCGCCGGCGATCATCAAGGTCGGCGTCCCGGAATACGCGGCGCATATGTTCATCTTCTACTATGCGATCCTGTCGGAGGTCTCGCCGCCGGTCGGTCTCTCGCCAATCGCCGCGGCGGCGATCACCGGCGGCAATCCGTTCAAGACGATGATGCAGGCGTGGAAGTACACGCTACCCGCGTTCATCGTGCCGTTTATGTTCACGCTCAGTCCCGCCGGCGGCGCGTTGCTCTTCAAGGGCACGCCGGTGGAGATCATCTGGGCGACGGTCTCGGCAATGGTGGGGCTGACCGCGCTCGCCTGCGGCGTCGCGGGCTGGCTCGTGCGTCCGCTCAATCTGCTGTGGCGCGCGCCGCTCGTTATCGCGGGGTTGCTCCTCGTTTATCCCGAAACGACGCAGGATATGATCGGGATCGGGATCTTCCTCTTTGTGTTGTTGGCACAACTGGTTTTGCAGCGGCGCGCGCCAGCCAAGCCCGCGCTGGCATAAGGTTTGCCGAGCGCGCACAGCTGGCATCCCCGGCGGGTGATGTGTCTGTTCCGGATGATCAACCGCACAACAAAAAGACACAGACGCGCGTCTGTGTCTTTTTGTTGCAAATGCTTTGACAGGTCTGGGTTTCTCTGTTAGAATCGGCTCATCTTCAAGGAGGAAGCGATGGAAAAGAAATTCAAAATTCTGCGGATCGTTGCGTTCATCTGGAAAATTTTGGCGTGGGTCATTCTGGTCGTCAGCACGCTGGGCGGTTGCGGCGCGCTGGTGGTGGCGTTGACGGCGGGCAATCAACTGGCGCGCCAAAGTAGCGCGTTCGGGCTGGGCACGCTTGGCGGCGCGGCTGGCGGGATCGTGCTCGCGCTGATCGCGCTACTCGTCGGCGTGTTTTATTTCATCTCGCTCTACGCCGTCGCCGAAATGATTGACGTGGTGCTGGCGCTGGAAGAAAACACGCGCGCGACGACCGAAGAACTCAAGCGCATCGCCAAAGCGTGACGCGCACACTGGCGATCCCCGATAGGAGAATTTATGCGATTCTTTGTCACTCGTTTGCTCGTTTGGGGCGCGCTCGTCGTTGCGAGTTTGGGGCTGAGTAGTTGCAATGCGCTCGGCGCTCCGGCGACGCCCACCCCGGCTTTTGCGACCCGAACTTTGACGCCCACCATCACGCCGACGTTCACGCGCACCGCGTTGCCCACGTCCACCGACACGCCCGTCCCAACCGCGACCCACACGCCGACGATCACACTGGTTCCCACGCGCACGCCCTTGCCAACCGCGACCCCACCGCCGGGCTGGAAAAAAATGGAGTCGGCAACCGCCGAGTTGTGGGTGCCTGCCAGTTTTAACGGCGGCGATCCGATCAAAGACAAAGACGCCATCGTCAAAAGTTTGCGCGCGTTTGGACCCGAATATGCCAATTCGTACCGCACGATCGAGCAGAACGCGAACGTCTTTTTGCTGTACGCGCTCGATTCCCGGATCGGCGGCACGGGCTTGCTCACCACAGTCAGCGTGACGATCAACCGGCTCTTGCCCTCCGGCTTGATCGATCCAAATCAGAGCGGCGTCGCGGCGCAATTGCCGCGTCAAATGCTCACGCTCGACGCGCGCAACGCCGCGCTGTACTACGCCGCCGAGCGAACGGTCAGCGTTTCGGAAGCGCAGAATAATCGCGTGCGGCATCTGATCTACACGATCAAGTCCACCAATCACGCGTGGGTCTTGGCATTCTCGACGCCGGAAGACGAATTCTTTCCGCGCCTCGCCACGTTCGAGCAGATCGCGCTGACGCTGCGGATCAAGCAGTGATGGAGGCGAAATGGATCAAGTTATTCAAAGTACACTCCCAGCCGGAATTTCTCAAGCGACTTTGACGCGCTGGCTAAGCGACGCGCAAAATCGTGAAGCGCTTTTGCAAAGCGTTGTGCAGCGTTTCGAACAAAGGCACAAACAATCGCTGGAAACATTCGAGGCGCGCTTGAATCGCGGCGAGGGCGCGGAACATCCGGATTGGGAAGACTCGATTGAATGGCGTAACGCTTTCGAGACATTGCAACAAACGCGCTTGATGCGGAGACTCTGGGAATGGGTACTCCATTCGATTACGCCGTCGCGCGCTTGATCAATGCCTGTGCCTACGTCAAAACCGCACACGATCTTGCAACCAAGTGGCGGCTCGATTTGACGGGCGGATTCACTCTCGATCTCTACTTCAACGAGACGCTAGGCAAATATAGTTACACGCTGATCCAAGGGAGCGAACGTGTAATGGGTTGGGACAATGCCGCACATCATCCGGGTCTTGCGAATTTTCCTCATCACGCACATCGCCCCGACGGACGAATTGTTCCATCCAGACTTGGGGGTGATCCCAAAGTCGATCTGGATCAAGTACGCCAAGAGATCGAAACGTTCTTATCTGCGCGCAAACTCCCCGCCGAATGATCACGCGGGCGGAGATTTTTCTCCGCCCGCTTTTGTCATTTGTTCATTCTCAATTTGTCATTGCCTCTGCGCATCCACCACCGCAATCGCCGCCATATTGACGATGTCTTTCACTTCGTCGCCTTGCTGCAAAACGTGAATCGGTTTGCCCATCCCCAGCAAAATCGGCCCGATCGTTTCCGCGTCGCCGAGGCGATGCACGAGTTTGTACGCGACGTTCGCCGCTTCCAAATTCGGAAAGACGAGCACATTCGGCTCGCGCACACGCGCGAACGGATAGCGTTCCTCCAAAATCCGCGTGACGACGGCGGTGTCGGCTTGCATTTCGCCGTCCACCGGCAAATCCGGTCGCCGCGCGCGCACGAGGTCTGCCGCGCGGCGCGCCTTGTCCGCGAATGGATGCGGCGTGCTTCCAAAGTTGGAAAACGACAGCATCGCGACGCGCGGGTCAACGTCGAAATTGCACGCGGCGTCGGACGCGAGGATCGCGATCTCCGCCAAATCTTCCGCGCTCGGATCAATGTTCACCGTCGCGTCGGTGAAGAAAAAGACGCGCTGATCTTTCGTGATGACGATGTACATCCCGGCGACCTTGTTCACGCCCGCGCGCGTTTTCACAATTTGCAAGGCGGGGCGAATCACGTCAGGATAATTGAAATTTAAACCGCTGAGGTACGCGTCCGCGTCGCCCAGATACACCATCATCGGGCCGTAGTGATTGCGCCCGGTCAGAGCACGCCCCGCGCGGTCGCACGTGATCCCTTTGCGCTCGCGCAGCGCAAAGTACGTTTCCACGTAGCGCGCAAAATTCGGCGCGGCGGGTCCGTCCGTCGGCGAAATGATCGTCGGTTGAAAATTAAGCGCGAGCTCTTCGATCCGTTGCGCGATCACCTCGCGCCGCCCGAGCAAAATCGGTAAGCCGATCCCTTCGTCCTGCACTTGGAGCGCGGCGCGAATCACTTTGGGTTCTTCCCCTTCGCCGAACGCGATCCGTTTGGGGTTCGACTTGGCTTTGTTGATGATGATCCGCATCAACTCGCGTCCCTTGCCCAGCCGCGCTTCCAGTTGCTCGCGATATTTCGCGAGATCGATGGTCTTGCGCGCGACGCCGGTCTCCATCGCCGCGCGCGCGACAGCAGGCGTTTCCCACAACAACACGCGCGGATCCACCGGCTTGGGGACGATGTACTCTGGACCAAAACACAGCGCTTCGAGTCCGTACGCTTTGAGCACCGCGTCGGGCACATCTTCTTTGGCGAGCGCGGCAAGTGCGTGCGCCGCCGCGATTTTCATTTCTTCGTTGATCGCTTTCGCGCGCACGTCGAGCGCGCCGCGAAAGATGAACGGAAAGCCCAGTACGTTATTGATCTGATTGGGGTAATCGCTCCGCCCGGTGCCGACAATCGCATCGGGACGCGCGGCTTTGGCAAGATCGTACTTGATTTCCGGATCCGGATTCGCCAGCGCGAAAATCAGCGGCTGGCGCGCCATCGTCTTGACCATCTCCGGCGTCAGCACGTCCGCGACCGACAAACCCAGGAACACGTCCGCGCCGTTGACCGCGTCGGCGAGCGTGCGCGCGTGCGTATCGTTCGCAAAGCGCGCCTTGTACGGATTCATCGCTTCGGTGCGCCCGTTGAAAATGACGCCCCTGGTGTCCACCATCAAAATATTTTCGCGCCGCACGCCGAGCCGGATCCAAAATTCGCCGCACGCGACCGCGCTCGCGCCCGCGCCGTTGATCACGACGCGCACCTGAGCGATTTTCTTGCCGGTGATTTCCAGCGCGTTGAGCAAGCCCGCGCCGGAAATGATCGCGGTGCCGTGCTGATCGTCGTGAAAGACCGGAATGTTCATCTGCGCTTTCAACGTTTCTTCGACCTCGAAACATTCCGGCGCTTTGATGTCTTCGAGATTGATTCCGCCGAACGTCGGCTCCAACGCTTTGACAACCGCGATAATTTCGGCGGGCGTGCGCGCGTTGATCTCGATGTCGAACACGTCAATATCGGCAAAGCGTTTGAAGAGTAGCCCCTTGCCTTCCATCACCGGCTTGGACGCGAGCGCGCCGCGATCGCCCAGACCCAGGATCGCGGTACCGTTCGAGACGACGGCGACCAGGTTGCCTTTCGCGGTGAGTTCGTACGCGGTTTCCGGATCGCGTTCCAGTTCGAGCGTCGCTTCGGCAACACCCGGCGAGTACGCCAGCGAGAGATCGCGCTGGGTTTGCGTGGGCTTGGTCGCGATCACTTCGATCTTGCCGGGGCGTCCCGCGCGATGATAGTCGAGCACTTCTTGTTTTGTGACAGGCATAGCCACCTCAAGGCAGAAGGATGAAGGATGAAGGCGGAAGGAGAAAGAGGCACATTCATCCTTCATCCTTCCGCCTTCATCCTTCGCTATTACACTCCACCCCGCTCATTTTGTCAAGGGGGCGCGTTGACACGCTTGGGGTCTGTGTTATAATCATATCGGCGCGCGAGCGCACACCATTTCATCAAAGGAGATGCGACAATGGCAACCATCAAATTTGGTTCCGCTGAGTGGATCCAAGCCCTGCACAACGAGTTGAACGCCAGTCAGGCGTACGAAGACGCCGCGAAAAACTGGGAAGGCGATTTTTATTTCGTCGTCGAACCCGACGGCGCGCTGACCGAGACCGTGTACTTGTATATGGATCTCTGGCACGGCAAATCGCGTGAAGCGAAACTCGTGACCGACCCCAAAGAGAAAAACCCCGCGTTCGTAATGTCCGGCAAGTACGGCAAATGGAAACTTGTCACGCAAGCCAAACTCGATCCCATTCAAGCGTTGATGACCGGGCAACTCAAACTCAAAGGCAATATGACGATGGTGATGAAAAACGTCAAAGCCGCGCAAGAGATCATCCGCGCCTGCACGCGCATCGAAACCGAGTTTGAGATGTAAAATGAGCCAATGTGCCAATGAACCAATGAGCCAAATGGCAATTGAAGATTTGGCTCATTGGCTCATTGGGTAATTGGTTCATTGGAGGTTACAATGTGGTTCTTCAACAGTCCCCAAGTCGTTTTTGGCGAGGGCGCGCTCGCGTACCTCGCGCAAATTCACGGCGCGCGCGCGTACATCATCACCGACGCGCAAATGGTCGAACTCGGTTTCGTCGAACTCGTGACCGAACAACTCGCGCAAGCAAACATCCAAGCGCGCGTCTTTGATCAAGTCGAACCCGAACCTTCGCTTGACACGGTGCGGCGCGGCGCAGCATTGCTGCGCGAGTACGAACCCGACTGGGTCGTCGGACTCGGCGGCGGCTCACCAATGGACGCGGCGAAAGCGATCTGGGCATTGTACGAATGTCCCGATCTCCAACCCGACTGCATCAACCCACTCGAATATCTCGGACTGGGCAAAAAAGCGCGCCTGATCGAAATCGCGACGACAAGCGGCACCGGCTCCGAAGTGACGTGGGCAACCGTCCTTTCCGATCCGGCGGAAAATCGCAAACTGGGTCTCGGCTCGCGCGAGACGCTCGCGACGATTGCGATCGTCGATCCGGTTTTCGCGCTGAAAATGCCGCCGCGCCTCACTGCCGACACCGGACTCGACGCGCTGACGCACGCGATTGAAGGATACACGTCGAGTTGGCACAATGATTTTTCCGACGGAATGTGTCTCAAAGCGGTTGACCTCGTTTTCAAGTTTCTGCCCAAAGCATACGCCGATGGCAGCGACATTGAAGCGCGCGAAAAGATGCACAACGCCGCAGCGATTGCCGGACTCGGGTTCATCAACTCGCTCGCCGCGCTCGCGCACGCGATGGGACACTCCTTTGGCGGCGCGTTCCACATTCCGCACGGGCGCGCGGTCTCGCTCTTCCTGCCGTACACGATGGAATTCGCGGCGAACGGCGGCAACCAGCGCTACGCCGATCTCGCGCGGTTCATCGGACTGAATGGAAACGACGACGCGCAACTGACGCGCCAATTTATCGCAGCGGTACGCGATCTGCAAACCGGTTTGCAATCGCACACGAACGTTGCGTCGCTCAACATCGCGCGCGATGATTTCACACGCGCAATGCCCACGCTGCTTGATCACGCGGAGAACGACACGTCGATCACCGCGAACTCGCGCGTGCCCGGGCGCGCCGAACTGGAAAAAGTGTTTTGGTACGCGTACGAGGGCAAGCCCGTTGATTTCTAATGAGCCAATTAGCCAATTTACCAATGAGCCAAATTTTGAATTTCCGATTTCTTCTTCACGACTTGGAGAAAGGATGAAAAATGAAACGTGTATCCGAACGCAAAACGAAATATCGCCACGAGAAAACAATCGCGCTGAATGGCTATACTCTGCCAATTCAGATCGAGCCACTCGAAGAAGGTGGCTACCTTGCGCGCAGCCCTGTGTTGCGTGGCTTTCTAGTCGAGGGCGAAACAGTCGAGCAGGTTTTGGAATGGGCGCCCGGCGTTGCGCGCGCGCTCCTTGAAGTGATGCAAGAAAGGGACATTCCACTTCCACGCGAACTGCGAAAAATAAAGTTCCCTCTGGATGTTGAGATTTTGGTGCCTGCCTGATGAATTATCACACGCTCACCAAAAAATTGCGAAAACTTGGATGTGAATTTGTTAGGCAAGGTGTCGGCTCGCACGAAATCTGGTGGAATTCCAGAACTAATCGCGTGACCGCAATCCCTTTTCACGGAAGCAGGGATTTGAAGAAAGGAACGTTGCGCGCTATCCTGCGTGATTTGGACATCACTCCCAATGAACTTGCCAAAGCATAGGAGTTGAAATGATGCATTCATACACCGGCAAACTCTTGATCGTTGACCTGACCACTAGCAAAATCTCCGACGAGCCGCTGAACGAAAACTACGCCGCGCAGTACATCGGCGGCGCGGGACTGGCGGCGCGTTATCTCTACGACGCGATTAACGCGCGCACCGATCCGCTCGGCGCGGACAATCCGTTGATTTTTATGACGGGACCGCTCGCCGCGACTGCCGCGCCAAGTTGCGGACGCTTTGTCGTCGTCGCGCGCTCGCCGTTGACCGGCATCTACGGCGAAGCGACCGGCGGCAACTTTTTCGCGTCCGATCTCAAACTGGCTGGCTACGACGGCATCATCGTGCGCGGCAAATCGCCAACGCCGGTGTACTTGTTGATCCGCGATGGCAAAATCGAACTGCGCGACGCGCAACATTTGCGCGGCAAAACCACATTTGACACCGGCGACGCCATCCGATCAGAGATTGGAGATTCGAGGTTGACCGTCGCGGCAATCGGTCCCGCCGGAGAAAACCTGGTCAAGTACGCGCTCATTCTCGCGACGAACGCGCGCCCCGGCGCGAAGAAAGGAATCGCCGGACGCTGCGGAATGGGCGCGGTGATGGGATCGAAAAACTTGAAAGCGATTGCCGTGCGCGGCGGGACGACTAAAGTCGCGCTGCGCGATCCAGACGCGTTCCAAGCCGCGCTGCGCCCGATTCTCGAAATGTTGCCGGACGATATGTCTACGCAAATGTTCAAATCAGTCGGCACATCGGGTTCGATGGACTATCTCGGCTTGATGGGCGATGTGCCGACGAAATATTGGACGCAAGGCACATTCAATTATGCCGGCATCAGCGGTAACCTGCTCGCCGAAACGATTCTGACCGGACGCGGCTCCTGCCACACCTGTATGATCGGATGCGGGCGCAAAGTCGCGCGCGCCGCCGATCACGATCTGCCGCACGCCGAAGGTCCCGAATACGAAACGCTCGCCGCGTTCGGTTCGCTGATGCTCAACGACAACCTGGGAATGGCGACGTACCTCGGCGCGCAATGCGACGCGCTCGGACTCGATTCGATCACCGCCGGTTCGACGATCGCGTTCGCGATGTTCTTGCGCGAGCAAGGTCTCGTCCCCGCCTCCGCGTTCGATGGGATTGACTTGCGCTGGAACGATCCGCCATTGGTCGAACAAATCGTGACGATGATCGCGCGCCGCGAAGGGCTGGGCGACGCGCTGGCGGAAGGATCGCGGAATTTCGGCGCGCGCTACGGCGTCGAAGGATTCGCGGTGCAAGTCAACGGACTCGAATTGGCGATGCACGATCCGCGCGCGGCAACCGGAATGGCAATCGTCTACGCCACTTCGCCAATTGGCGCGAGTCACAACCAATCGGATTATTTTATGCTGGACATTTCCGGACGCGTGCTCGACGAACTTGGCATCGGCGCGACGGAGCGTTTTGAGAATGTGGGCAAAGGCGCGCCGGTCGCCAAACATCAAGATTGGCGCGCGCTCACGTCGTCGTTCGCGCAATGCCACTTTCCGAATCCGCCGGTCAAAAATATGATCGATCTGCTTGCCGCCGCGACCGGCTATGACATCACGCTTGCCAACGCGCTATCGTACGGCGAACGAATGATGAATTTGAAACGCGCGCTCAATTTGAAACTCGGTTACAACGCGCGCGCCAGCGAAAAATTGCCGGAGCTGTTGTTGCGCCCGCTTGCGGATAGCGGCAGCGAAGGACATCTCCCCGAACCCGAACCGATGTTGCGCGAGTATTACGCGCATCGCGACTGGGAGTGGGAGACCGGCAAGCCGCGCCGCGAAAAGTTGATCGCGTTGGGGATGCCGGAGATCGCGCGCGATGTGTGGGAATGAAAAGGAGTCAGTTCTTCCAGATTTTCAAGACCCGGAAGGGCTGGGGGGAGATTGAGAGATGAGTAACCGACCTCTTTATGCGCGTTTCTACAAATGCGACTTGCACATGCACACCCCCTTGGATCCTTGCTGGCGCGACGAGTCAACACGCTTGCGGCATGATGACTCCGAAGAGCGCAAGCGCGAGGTGGCGCGTCTGTATCTCAAGGCGTGTCATGGGGTTGGACTTGAAGTCATTGCAATCACTGATCATAACTTCGCGCCCAACGCTGAACGATCTTTTATCAAATGGCTGCGCGAGCAAAATGACAGCGTGGCTAACGAGATGAAGCGAGAACCGTTGATTATCTTTCCCGGCTTTGAGTTGGAAGCGGATGTGGGGAAGGGTTGCCATGTTCTTTGTCTATTTCCGCCGGAAACGGCTCTTGATGTTGTGGATAGTCGGTTGACGGCCTTCGGTCTACCACCAGACAAACGATTCGAGAATGGTCAACCCAGACAATCCACCAACCGTTTGCCGGACATTTTACAGGTCGTCCAGCATGATTCGCATTGTACAGGGATTGTGATTGCTCCACATCCAACTGCAGTGAAAGGACTATTCGATAGTGATCAGATTTCGGAATGGCTACAACGAGAAGAATTCCTAAATCCAGATTTGTTATGCCTTGAGGTGCCAAAACCACCTGCGGAGATGTCTTCAGGTTGGCAACGGCTTTTGCGCGGTGGTGAAGGGTGTATTCCAGATTGGATGCGTCAACGTCCCCTTGCCTACGTGATGTCTTCAGATTGTTATCGCCTCCAGAAGGATGCGGTTGAGCCGGGCAACTATATCGGCTTTCGACATACTTGGATTAAGATGAGCCACCCATCTATCGAGTCACTGCGCCAAGCATTTCTGGATCGCGGTTCGCGTATCCGTTTTGGCTTGGCGTGTCCTGATGATCAATACACGTATCCGAGGATTCATCGGGTGATGGTACGGGGAGGCGCATTCCTGCGGCAGATGGAGGAGATTCACTGGAGTCCTAACTTGAATTGCTTGATCGGCTCGCGCGGAACTGGCAAGTCCACTTTGCTGGATTACATGCGCGTGGCACTAGATCGCCTACGAGAAGAAGATTCGCCGCCTTCGCTTCGCAAAGAAGTGGAAGGCCGTGTCAGAGACACTACAGGTTCAACCGTCTGTGTAGAGGTGGACCTGGAGACCCAGGGAGGAAGTTACCACGTGGTATACACCGGCGAAGGTGGTGGCAAGCGGCAGGTCTTCCCGACTGGGGCAACAGAATCCGATCCCCAACTTGATGTGCGCGCCCTGTTCCCCTGTCGCATCCTCTCGCAACGGGAGATTGACCATATCGTAGGTCAGCGAGATCGCGTGGCACTGCACAAGCTCCTGAATGATTTTATTCATCGCGAATTGAGTGATCTGGAACGAGAGGAACAAGGCCTGCAAGGCAAGATCAACCAGATTGAAGCGGCTTTGGCTACCAAGTCGGAGAACCAGAAGCGCCGCACTGTGCTTGAAACCGAACGGCGTGACTTGGAAAACCGGTTGGAGAGCCAAAAACGTTTGAGCGAATTGCTTCCACATTGGCAAACGGTTGAGACCGAACGGGATTTCTTTGAGCGGCTTTTCAAAGAATGTGAAGAAGTCATCACACTCTGGCGTGAACGGTTGGAGGAATTGGAACTCAAATCTACCTTGCTTACGGAGGACTTGCACAAAACTCCCAATGCCGGGCTTGTCGCTGATGCCGCACAGACAGCAGATGTTGCCGTACAAAAACTACGGGCGGCTGTAGAGACCGCTATCAGTACCTTTGAGCAAGCCACCTGCGTCAACGATTCATCGCTACGGGTACTGTATCGAGAACGATGGCAGCCGCTTTTCGAGCAAATCCGACAGCAATTTGAAGCAGAGCAGGAACGAGCGAGAGCAAAGGACGCCAGTGTTCAGGCAATCGCGGAAATCCCTCAACGGCTGCTGGGACTCCGGGCTGAACTCTCCGCGCTGGATCGGGAGCGCGTGGAAATTGAGCAATTGGAAGGCGAGCGGCGAGTTGCTCTATCTGCGCTACGCCAGGTGTGGCATAGACAGACTGAAACCCGCCAGCGTAAGGCAGAGGAACTGATGGAACGATTGCGTCCTCACCCGGGAGGAAAACCGTATGTGGAAATCCGCGTAGAACACCAAGCTGATCGTGATGAAATCGTGAAGAGGTTAACCGACAGGATTCCTGACAAGCGCAGACTGGATAGGGACGATATTAAGGAACTAGTAGAGCGGCTCGCAAGCGAAGTGCCTGACGGTTCACGGTCTACATTGATGGAGCGTTTTATTACCGAGGTGCGCGCAGGCGTGGATGGACGCATCCTAGAGAAAACCCTCCCGGATCGCCGGCGAGAAGTTCTTTTGAGCGCTTTCCCTGCATCACAATTGCGACTGTTGGAGACCGAACGGATTCCCGACTACGTGATGTACTTTGTGTATCGTCAGGATGGTACATTGGCTGGACCGATTGATAAGGTATCGGCCGGACAACAAGGCACAGCCATCTTGAATCTGCTACTTGCGGCGGGGCAGGAGCCACTGATAGTCGACACTCCGGAAGAAGGGCTAGACAACGAAGGAGTGTATGCCGAACTTGTGCCTCTGTTCCGCCGCGAGAAGGAGAAACGCCAGATTATCATTGTCACCCACAATGCCAACCTGCCAGTCAACGCCGATGCTGAAGGAATCGTGGCTTTGGAAGCGGCAGGCTTCGTGCCTGACGACGTGCTGAAAAATATCGTGGACAATTCCGGACAATCCTTGAATCAGGATCAACAACGACACCTGGGCGAGTTGATCCGCTGGTCAGACTGGGAAACGAAGGTGGCTCACTATCTGAGAGATAGCCAGGGTTGGCTTCAAACAGTTACCGAAAAAGTAGTGCGGGAAATCGGCAACGCGCGACAAGCGGAGGGACGGGTGAAAGTGATGGTGGGACCAACTGGGGCACACGAGGTAGCCGTAGGCGCGCTTGATACTCCTTCTGTCAAACGTGCAGTGCAGGATATTATGGAAGGTTCCGAAGAGGCGTTCCGCCGCCGTCGTGAAAAATACGGGTTCTGAAAGCGAGGTCAGTATCTATGTACGACTCTATCTCTGAACTGATGAGTGAGATTGCTGCCGGTGAAGACATGTACCTCGAACTGAAAGAGGCGGTTTTCAGGGATCATGCCCCACAGTTTGCGGGTGAGGACGCGCGCGCGCCTGAGGCGATTGCCCAAGTGCTGTGTTCGTTGGCTAACGCCGAGGGTGGCGTGGTGATCTTTGGCGTCAACAAACGCCGGGAAGTAATCGGTGTCCGCCCGGACAGGATGGATGATCTAGAACAGTGGGTGGTCAATGTCGCCCAACGCAATTGCGAGCCACCAATATACATTGTCCCAGATCGCAAATTTTTGCCTGACTCTAAGAGCACAGATCAGCTTTGCTTAAAGGTGGATGTGCCAAAGAGTCTTTACGCTCATCGGACGTCGGGAGGACATTGGATGACGCGCATCGGTTCGCACCGCGCCGATTTGCGCCCCGAGCAACTAGCACGCCTTTTGGAGCGTCGTCGCATCGGTGAGCCATTCGAGGAGCGCCCTATTCAAACTGCCACCTTGGACGCGCTTGACCTCCAACTCTTTGAAGACTATTGCCGCCGCCGGTTCGGTCCGGATGAAGAATCGGCTCAGGCAGATATCGCGACTCGCCTAGTAAATCTAAAACTGGCAGAACGTTTGGAAGGCGGAGCAGTCGCACCAACTGTGGTCGGATTACTTTTGTTTGGACGGAAGCCCATCCCTCGCCATCTACCGGGAGCATTTGTAGACTGCGCGTGTTATCGAGGAGAATTCGCGGACGCCAATCAACAAGTAGATGCCAAGTCGTTTCACGGACCTCTGCCAGAACAGATCGTTGATGCAGTTCGTTTTGTGGAAAAGTGGATGCCAGTGTCTGCCGAAAAAACTTATGAGGGGCGCAGAGACATGCTACCCTTTCCTCTCCGCGCTGTCCACGAGGCAATCGTTAATGCCGTTGTCCACCGAGATTATCAACTCTATGGTTCGAATGTTCGCGTCTTCCTTTTCGCGAATCGCTTGGAAATCTCCAACCCTGGTGGCTTGCACAATACAATCCGTCCTGAAAATCTCTTCGCCGGTTGCCTTTACCGCCGCAATCAATTCTTATGCGGATTTTTGCGTGACTATGAGAGCCCAATCACCGGGCGCGCGCTGATGGAGTCGCGGGGAGAAGGCTTTCGCATGATGGTGCGCGAGACGAGGCGCATTGGCGGCGATGTAGAAGTTGTCGCACTCCAAGACGCTGTGACTGTTACGTTGAAAAAAGGACATTTGTCGAATTAGTAAAATCCGTCCTACCTGTGGTAAAATAGACATCCGAATCCAATGAAAATCACATTCTACGGCGCCGCGCGCACGACGACCGGCTCGATGCACCTGATTGAAACCGACCGCCAACGCATCCTGCTCGATTGCGGTTTGTATCAGGGACGCCGAGCCGAAGCGTTCGAACGCAATGCCAACCTGCCGTTCGATCCCAAGTCCATCACGCACGTCATTCTCTCGCACGCCCACATCGATCACTCCGGTAATTTGCCGACGCTCGTCAAGCGCGGTTATTCCGGCGAGATCAATTGCACGCCTGCCACACTCGATCTAGCGACCTTGATGTTGCGCGATAGCGCGCGCATCCAGGAACAAGACGCCGCCTACCTCAACCAAAAAACCTCGCGGCGCGGTCAGCCGCCAGTCGAACCGCTGTACACCACCGCAGACGCCGAAGCCGCGCTCCAACGCTTGGTCGGACACGCATACGATCAATGGTTCCAGCTCGACGGCGGCGGACGCGTGATCCTGCGCGATGCCGGACACATTCTCGGCTCCGCGATCACCATCTTGGAATTGCAAGACCGGGGACGCACGCTCCGCGTCGGCTATAGCGGCGACCTGGGACGCTGCGGCGCGCCGATCCTGCGCGATCCGGAACGCGTCACCGGACTCGATTATTTGATCATCGAAAGCACGTACGGCAACCGCGAGCATCCCTCGTTCGAGCAAGCCGCGCACGAGTTAGCCGAGGCGGTGCGCGACACGATTGCGCGCGGCGGCAAGGTGATCATTCCGGTCTTTGCCGTCGGGCGCACGCAAGAATTGTTGCACTATCTCCATCGGCAAACCGAATCCGGCGAAATTCCGCGCGTGCCGGTCTTTGTGGATTCGCCGCTGGCGATTGACGCGACCGACGTTTTTCGTCTGCACCTGGAATGTTTCGACGACGAGACGCGCCAGCAGTTGCTCGCGCACGACGATCCGTTTGGGTTTGGCGGATTGAAATACACGCGCGCGGTGGACGAGTCGCGCGCGATCAACGCTCTAAAAACCCCGGCGATCATTCTCTCGGCGAGCGGAATGTGCGAAGCCGGACGCGTGCTCCATCACTTGAAACACAACATCGAAGACGCGCGCAGCACGATCTTGTTCGTCGGCTATCAAGCCGAGAACACGCTGGGACGGCGCTTGGTGGACGGCGTCAAGCGCGTCAAGATTTTTGGCGACGAATTCGCCGTACGCGCGCAGATTCGGATCGCGGACGGTTTCAGCGCGCACGCGGACCGGAACGAGCTGCTCGCGTGGATCGCGCCGCTGCGCGACACGCTGCGCCAGGTGTTCATAGTACACGGCGACGAAGCGCGCACCCAATCCTTCGCCGACGCGGCGCGGCGGGTGGGAAATTTCGCCGTGACGATCCCCGTCGCGCGCCAGACCATCCAAGTGTGAGGAATGATTTATGCCAATGACGTTTGAAGAAGCAGAATCGAAATTTCGGCAACTCCAAGCGCGCGTCCAGCGCGGCGAAGCGATCAGTCGCGCCGAGTACGAAGAAGAAGTCGGCAAACTCGCGGTGCAGGATCGCAACGGCACGCTGTGGGAAATCAATCCGCGCACCGGCAAGTGGATGTACTTTGACGGCGCGGAATGGGTTTCCGGCGCGCCGCCCGGTCACGACACTTCGACCGTCATTCCGGTCCCGAAAGAAATTGCGACGGCGAAAGAACCGTCGCCGCCAACCACTCCACCGCCGGTCACGCCCGCGCGTCCGCCCACGCCGACGACGGAACCGCCGCCGTTCATGCGCGCCGAAACCAAAGCCAAGCCGGTTGCGCGCGCCAAAACGCCGCCGCCGGTGGGCGAACGCCCTCCACGCACGAGTCCACTCGGCGGACGCAATCGCGAATGGATCCCGCTGGCGATCGGCGCGGTCGTCTTGCTGTTTTGCGCGGTGATGTTATTCGTAACGGCGCAATTCGTTCTGCCCATCGTCAGTCCCAAGCCGACGCCGACGCGTACGCTCGCGCTCGCGCGTCCGACGACCGTCTTGCCGCCCGCCACCACGATGCCGACGTCAACGCCGGTCCCGCCGACGCCCGCGCCGGTGATCGCCAAAGTGACGGCGGCAACGCTGAACGTGCGCGCCGAGCCGAACAGCAAATCCGCGCGCGTCAGCGTATTGCGGCGCGACAACCAGGTTACGTTTCTGGCGCAAACCAAAGGGGAAGTGATTGAAGGGGAAGACACATGGTATCAGATCAATCTTCCCAACTCGACGCAAAAGGGCTGGGTCTTTTTCGGCAAGAACTTTCAAATCGTCAGCGGCGATCCCAAGACCTTGCCGCCGCCCAAACCCTAGCGCGTCAACCGAAAATCAAAAACCAGGTTTCACCGAGAAACCTGGTTTTTCATTCGCGCTCGCCGGTCACGCACACCTGATCGCGTCCGCGCGCTTTGGCGCGATAGAGCGCGGCGTCCGCCCGATCGATCAGCGTCGCCTCGTCGGCGGCGTGCGTCGGAAAGACCGCGATGCCTTGACTGATCGTCGGCGGCGGGATCGCCTGTCCCTCTTTTTGTCCCAACGATGCAACCACCAACGTTTGGCGGATCCGATCCGCCACGCGGCGCGCTTGGGCTTGATCGGTCTTCAAGAGCGCGATGCCAAATTCTTCACCGCCCCAGCGCCCCACCAGGTCGGTATCGTGAATATGCGCGCGAATCGCCTGCACGATCATTTCCAGCACCCGGTCGCCGATCACGTGCCCATACGTATCGTTGTACTCTTTGAAGAAATCAATGTCGAGCATAATCAGCGCGAGCGATACCTGGTTCTGCCGCGCGCGTTCGACTTCTTCGGACAAGCGTTGCAAGAAATAACTGTGGTTGTACACCTGGGTCAAACTATCGCGCCGCGCTTGTTCCTGCAACTGGCGGTACAAACGCGCATTCACCAACGCGATCGCGGTTTGGTTGGCAAAGGTGCGCAAGATATTTTTTTCGATTTCGCCAAAAACGTGCGGCTCGGCATAGTTGACGTACAGCACGCCCAGCATTTCTCCGCCGTGCTGAATCGGCAAACACGCGACGGCGCGAAAGCCCCACGCTTTACTGAGCGGGTTGATGTTCTCCGCCAATTCCACATCTTCCACAAACCGCGCTTCGCCCGAACGCGCGACGGACATTCCCAGACCGCTGGGGCGAAACGGCGTCTGGCGCGCCGTCTCCGGCACGCCCAGCGTGGCGGTGTACTCCAGCGCGCCGGTCGCCGGATTCAACAACGCAATCGTCGCCATCGGCGCGTTCAATGCCTGGGCAAGCGCATCGATCACGCGCGCCGGAATTTCGTCCGCGTCCGATTGCGCGGCGAGTTGCGTGCTGATCGCGTACAAACGCGTCACGTGTTGCAGCGTCGTTTGCGCGTCGTGATAGAGTTGCGCGTTCTCCACCGCCGTCGCGGCTTGCCCCGCCAGCACGCCCAGCAGGCGCGCGTCTTTTGCGCCGAACGCGTGCTGGAGATGATTCGCCGCGAAGATCACGCCGATCGGGCGGCGGTGGCGCATCATACGCGCGGCGACGACTTGGCGCGCGCCGACGCGCTGCGCCAGCGCGCGAAACGGTTCCGGCAAATCCGCCAAATCGTTCGAGAGAAAAAAGTCGCGCTCGTCCACGTTCCAGATCGTATCGGCGCGCGCGTCTACGGCGATGACAAAGTTGCGAATTTGTTCGTCGCTCAAGCCATAACCCGGCGGCAGACCGCTCAAGCGCGAGTGCGTTTCGTCGTAGCGCGCCACGAAACATATTTCCGCGTCGAGCAATCCGGCGATCCGTTGCGTCACCTGGCGGAACGTCGTCGGCCGATCGTCCAACGTATCGAACGCTTTGGCGATTTCCGCCAAACCCGCCAACTCGGCTTGCCGCCGCGCGCCGTCGCGGCGCTGCACTTCGGCTTGCGCGGCAACCGCGCGCCAGCGCTCGATCAAATTTTGCGCGAGGAGCGAGACGAGCAGCGCGGTGAGAAAGTAAACGATCACGCGGTAAAAACCGCTGACGCCGACGCTCACCGGATCGCCCGCGCGCAACACGACGCCGAAATGCAACGCGCTGGCGAGCGCGGCGGCGAACAGCGCGACGCGATAATCCGCCAGCACCGCGACCGTGACGATGATGATCCCGTACAACGCGGACAGATCGATCGGATAGACGATGCTTTCGGCAAACGCAATCGCGCTATAGTACGCCAGCGTCGTCAAATAGAAAATCCACGTGCGCTGCCACAGGCGCGGCAAAATATAACGATGGAGCAGAAAGGTGAACAGACCAAAGAGGATGATCAGCGCGGTCAGCACTTGGCGGGACGCGTCCGGCAGAGAGACAAATTGAACCAGCAGCAAACTGCCGATCAGGAGGATCACAGTTGCCCAACTGAGCAAGCGGAAAATCAGTTCGGGGTATTGCAGGTAACGCATTTCACATCACCGCGATCGCGCGCGCCCGATCGCCAACGCGAATAGTATAACCCCAAACGCGCAGAACGCCAAACGCGCTTGCGCGTGGCGTAAGGTTTGTCAAGCGGCGGCAACCGATGATTAGGGTTTTGTCATTTCGAGGAGGCGATCTGTGCCGACGAGAAATCTCGGCTGCCCGCGCGGAGATTTCTCGCTCCGCTCGCAATGACACAGTGGCTCGACTTTGACAAAGCCCTAACCGATGATTTGAAATTCCAACTTTACTAAACCCGCGCTTTCGCATATAATACCGCCGTGCCTCAGAAACGCGATTATTACGAATTGCTCGGCGTGAGCCGTAACGCGAACGACGACGAGATCAAAAAATCGTTCCGCCGCCTCGCCAAGCAATATCATCCCGACGCCAGTCCTGACGATCCGAACGCCGCCGAAAAATTCAAAGAGATCGGCGAAGCGTACCAGGTGTTGTCCGATCCGGAAAAGCGGCAGTTGTACGATCGCTACGGTCACAATCCGCCGCAGGGCTTTGGCGATTTCACCGGCTTTGGCGGCTTTGCCGACATCTTCGAAGAGTTTCTCGGTTTTGGCGGCGCGCGCGCGGCGGCGCGACGCGGTCCGCAACCGGGCGCGCATCTCAAGTACAGTTTGACGATCTCGTTCGAAGAATCGGTTTTTGGGATCGAAAAAGATTTGGAGATTCCGCGCCTGGAAACCTGCTCGAATTGTCGCGGCAGCGGCGCAGAGCCCGGCACCTCGCCGATTCGCTGTCCGCAATGCGGCGGTACCGGCGAAGTGCGCCGCGCGACGCAATCCATTTTCGGATCGTTCGTCAACGTGACGCCTTGCCCGCGCTGTGAAGGCGAAGGCGAAGTGGTGTCAACGCCCTGCGCGATGTGCAAAGGACAAAAACGTTTGCAGATCACGCGCAAACTGCGCGTCAGTGTTCCGGCCGGCATTGACGACGGAATGCAGATTCGATTGGCGGGCGAAGGGGAGCACGGTGTGCGCGGCGGACCGGCGGGCAATCTCTACGTCGTCGTCAACGTAAAAAAACATCCGCTCTTCCAGCGCGACGGCAACGATCTGCTGATGGAACTGCCGATCAACATCGTCCAAGCCGCGCTCGGCGATCAACTGCAAGTGCCGACACTGAACGGCGATGTCGCGTTCACGATTCCGCCCGGCACCCAGCACGGTCAAGCGTTTCGAATCAAGGACGCGGGCGTGCCGTTCCTTCGGCGCAACGGACGCGGCGATCTGATCGTCACGACCCAGGTCGTCGTCCCCAAAAAATTGAACGAGCAACAAAAAGCGTTACTGCGCGAACTCGCGCGCTCGCTCGGCAAAGAACCGATTGCGCCGAAAAGCGTGCTGGATAAAATGAAAGACGCGTTCAAGTGACAAGGGACAAGTGACAAGGGAGAAAAAACGTGAAACGTATGACATCCCTTGTCACTTGCCACATGTCACATGTCACACTGATTTCCCTGAAGTAGAAAAGACTGGCAAGTATTCAGACTAGCGAATTGGACTCCAGGCGGAACTGGAGTAGATTGTTTGTGCCACAAACGATCTTCTCTCAGGAACGCCACGGAGTCCGA